>Ga0190332_1000337_pt1 | contig 10810 bp, 10 predicted proteins | sample 48720456_MG_FD_161679 | JGI IMG/M metagenome (GOLD analysis project Ga0190332, IMG submission 161679) | Hydrothermal vent sediment bacterial communities from Southern Trench, Guaymas Basin, Mexico - 4872-04-5-6_MG | ecosystem: Environmental > Aquatic > Marine > Hydrothermal vents > Sediment ... | reverse complement strand
AACGCAGTCCAACGCAGCCCATGCTACCGAAACATTTAAATAGTCTAAACAATACTAGTATCCTAAAAAGAATACTAGGAGTCATATTCATGAATGCTTGCAATGGTGTTACACAACACAAACAAGGTGAGGCCGTAGAAATAACAAGGCTAGAACCAGTAATAATAGAGGTGGAGGAAGAAGGCATAATCTCCTCCCACCTCATCCTCTTCGAACTAATATGCAAAATAGACATGACCCCTACAGAAATCATAATAAACGGAGAAATCCAAGAAACCGTGTTTGAGAGCGAAAAAAAAGAACACTAAAAAAAGAACCTACCTCGCTATTCTACTCTGCACGAACCTATAAATCTGGTCAACAGTCTGCTCAACAGTATTATGACTAGTATCAATAACAAGGTCAAAGTGATTCTGATCAAAAATATTAACACCATAACGCTTCTCAAACCGCACAGCATCACCCTCCTCCCTCTGCTTAATAAGCTTAACAGCCTCCCTCACACTCCGAGCAGGTTCTTCAAAGTTACCGCGCTCCACCAACCTCTTAGCCCTCACCTTGATATCAGCATCAAGGAAAATCTTTATACTATCAGGAAAAAAATAAAAGCCCAGCCAAGCATCAACCACAAGGGCATCTTGTGTTTCAGCCATTCTCTTCATCTCCTCATCAACGAGTTTATCAGAATAAGCATCTCTCTCAGCAACTTTGTTAAGCTCAGCCAAAGTTAAACCCTTCTCCCTCGCAAGTCTTCTTCTAATCTCACCCGCACTATAGAACTTATAACCAAGTCTCTTAGCCAACGCACGACCAGCACTAGAAGTTCCACTGCCTGCTCTTCCTCCAAGCGTGATAATCATGAACTAAGCAAGAAAACATTAGAATTTAAAAAGTTTGTTAAAAGAAAAACATTCCTCTAACAGCCCTCCTAACAACCAAAGACTTAAACATCAGAGTAGAACAAAAAAACGGTCTTAGAGATCCTTCTTATTCTCCAAAGCTCTTAACTGCTCTTGAATGAACTCCATAGTCCTAGTATTATCCTGTTCATGCATAAGCTCACCGCACTCAGGGCACTTAAAATTAAACTCCATGGACTTCTCAAAAGGCATTCTCACACAAGCATTCCTGCACATATAGAAAGTATGGTTTTGTTCACGCTCAAGTCTTTCCTTAAGCTTAGCAATCTTAGAAAGACGAATCTTCTCAGCAAGATAAGGAACCATATACTCATTAAAGTCCCAATAACAAATATACCATCCCTTAATTCTGTCCTTCTTCCTGATGAAAGACACAAGATTAAAATCTAGGAGCAGGTAGAGAAGGTTCCTAACCATATGAATCTCCATATCAAGTTCCTCAGCAATAATAAACTCGGATATCTGCTTCTTTCCCCTTAGATAGAGTATTATAGGTAAAGCCTCTTCCCCCACCAGCTCAGTAACCACGCGCTCAATAAGCTCTGTTGTTATCTTCTTCTTCTTAGAGACTGGTTTACCCTTATGATCTGTGAATATAAACGAATTATCAACTACTCTGACGTGCCTTTCCACTTGCACGCCGTCTTCAAGCATAAAGAGCTTTCTCACATCTGTTTCTATCATACTGTCCCCCCAAGAAACGATTTTTAAAATCGCTTTACTCTAATCCCAGGATTTACTCTTTATAAATTTTTTGGTTTTAATATACTGAAATGTAAACTAGATTTCCTCTTTAAAACCAGATAAAAAGGGTTTTTGTCATGAATAAGTAATAAGTTGGATAAATCCAAAAACTTTAAATAATCAGGGATCAAATAAAAAAGAGAAAAAAAGAAAAATCATTTAAAAAGGAGAGAAAAAAAATTTGGTGGGGTGATATCAGTGAAATGTCCTGTCTGGCTTAGCTGGGTAGTCCTTATAATAGGTATTTTATACCTAATAAAGGACATTATGGCTTGGACAGAGTGGTGGAGCCTTAACTGGTACACTGCGATGTTCATCCTCCTAGGACTCGGAGGAATACTAAAAAAGAATAAAAAGTAGAGCCGACCAGCACGCGAAGAGCAGAGAAAAGAAAAAAATATTATCCTCTTCCAAAGTATTTTAAAAGATAAAAAAATATTTTTATTATTTTTTTTCAAGCTTCCTGGATTTTTCATTACTCCGTTAATAGTAAAGCACTAATACACAACCACATAAGCCCTGCCTAACTTTCATCCCAGCACAAAAAAAGGAAAAAACAAAAAGGGGGATCGTTGGTTCAACGAGTTAGAGCTGAAAATAACAATAAAAAGGAATAAAGACAGAGTAAAACTAAAAAGAAGAGAAAAAAGAAAAACGAGGGAGAGCTTTGAGAAAAGCAAAAGAAAGAAGTAGTACTAAGAAGCTGAGGAAAAAGAGCAGAAAGAAAGAAAAAGAAAAGAAAGACGCTAAGAAAAAGGTAAGAGAACAACAAGACACCTCTAAAAAGAACAAAAAGAGCTCTGGGGGAGTTGAGAATAATTCAAAGAAATCAGAACTAGGCATTACTGTTAGTAAAACCAAGAATTTCGGTGAATGGTACGCCCAGGTAATCCAGAAAGCGGGTTTAATAGAGTACAGCCCTGTTTCTGGTTGCATGGTAATAAGACCTTATGCTTATTCTATATGGGAAACCGTGCAGGAATTCCTAGGTAAAGAAATAAAAAGGATGGGCGTTGAGAATGCTTATTTCCCATTATTCATCCCTGAAAGCCTCCTAAGAAAAGAACAAGAGCATGTGAAGGGTTTCAACCCCGAGGTTGCTTGGGTCACCCAGCACGGAAACACAGCATTCGAGGAAAAACTAGCTATACGCCCCACAAGCGAGACTATCATGTACGACTCATACCGTAAATGGATACGCTCATATAAGGACCTCCCGTTAAGACTAAATCAGTGGTGTAATATAGTGAGGTGGGAGTTTAAACACCCCGTGCCATTCCTTAGAACAAGGGAGTTCTTATGGCAAGAAGGACACACAGCTTTTGCCACGCGCAGAGAAGCAGAAAAAGAAGTTATTGACATTCTTAACCTCTACGCAAGAGTGTATGAAGAGTTATACGCTATTCCTGTGCTCAAAGGCAGAAAAACAGAGTCTGAGAAATTCGCAGGAGCAGTGTATACTGATAGTGTAGAGATACTCATGCCAAATGGCAAAGCAATACAAGGAGCTACTTCTCACTTCCTAGGTCAGAACTTCTCAAAAGCATTTGACATCTCCTTCCTTGACAAACAAGGTAACAAGCAATACGTCTATCAGAACTCATGGGGTTTTAGCACGAGAAGTATTGGTATAATGATAGCTGTTCATGGTGATGATAAAGGGCTTGTAATCCCCCCGAGAATAGCGCCTATACATATAGTTATTATTCCGATTATTTTCAGTAACAAACCCACTGTTAATGAAAAGATCATGAGACTAGCAAAGAGTATAAAGAAAGAGCTTAAAACTCTTAGGGTGGAGCTCGATGACAGAGCTGACTACAGCCCTGGCTTCAAATTCAACTACTGGGAGTTAAGAGGAGTGCCTTTAAGGATTGAGATAGGTCCAAAAGACCTTGAGAAAAAACAAGTTGTTCTTGTAAGAAGAGACACGGGTGTAAAAGAAGCAGTCCCAATAGACAGCTTAGTAGTAAAGGTTATTAAGACCTTAGGAGAAATCCAGGACAACCTCTACAATAAAGCAAAGCAGTTCTTGGAGAAGAGCATTGTAAAGGTTAAATCAAGAACTGAGTTCAGAAAAGCAGTGAAGAACGGGAAGACCGTTCTTGCTCCTTGGTGTAACTCTGCTGAGTGCGAATCAGATGTAAAAGACAAAACAGGAGCTAAGAGTCTGAACATACCTTTCAACCAACCAGGTGTTAAAGGTAAGTGCTTCTGGGGTTGTGGCAGAAAAGCAGAGAAAATGGTTTACTTTGCTAAGAGCTACTGACCCTCCTAGAAAAAAGAGTTTTTATTTGCTCTCGTTGCTCTCCGAAGAATTCTTTTAAAAATGGAAGAATCAAAAGGCAAAACTTTATTCCAGAACATATTCCCAGCCAGGTCGCCAAGCTTTCTTTTTTCTCCAATCTTCATCAATAGCTTGTTTCCAAGTTTTACCTTTCAACAAAACTTCTAATGCTAACTGTGGAGCTTGATGAGCCACAATAGCAACATGTTTGTCATCATAATTTTTCTTTAGGAAATCAAGAAAATCAACAATTCTTTTTTCAACATCTCTATAACTTTCACCATTCGGAAAAGGAGTATCAACATATTTGTCCCTATCATCTTTGAATTTTTTCGCTGGTTTTCTTGTAAAAGCTCCATAATCACATTCTCTCAATCTTTTATCAGGAATAATTCTGTATTTATCACCAAAAGCAAGTTTTGCAGAATCAACTGCTCTTTTAAGATCAGAGCAAAAAACAACATCAAAATGCCTATTGGAAACAAGCTTCCCCAATTCTTTTACCTGGCTTATACCTAAATCAGATAACTCGCCTGGCGACCAACCAGTAGCTAAATCTTGCTCATTATCGGTTGTTGTTCCATGAACAAAATAAGTAATTTTTACAACCATAATTATTGTTGACAAATTTATAAGATTATAAAAGTTTTGCCTTCCTTTCAATTTATTAGCCCTTTTCTCGATTTCATCTAACATCGGGCTTAAACGAGTTACGACTGTAAGGAGCAATTTAAGAAAAAAACACGAGCTGAGTATTTTTCCTCTTAAGCCCTGTCGTTCAAGGACGAAGCCCAATAAAATAAAAAAAAGTAAAGCTCAAGAAGAAAGTCATAACCATTATTATTAGAAACCGTTATACCCCCCTTAATTCTGGCAGATAATAGAAGTGCCGGTGAGGGGATTTGAACCCCTGACTTCCACGGTGCACCACAATCTTTTAATTCATTGACATTCTTGTCTCATTGCTCAAAGATTGTATTTATGAGCGTGGTGCTCTAACCAGGCTGAACTACACCGGCGAGCCCGCGAACCCTTCAGAAAGGTTATTCACGGAAAAATGTTTTAAAACAAAAACACGGGTTGTTAATCTTAATGAAAAAAGTTTTTTTCAGCCTGGTAGAATCATAGAAAAGTAGGGTTATAAAAAGCTTACTATTTTGTTATTTTAATCTTGTATTTTATATTTTACAAGCACCCTTTTTATAAGCCGGTTCTTTATAAACAGCTTTTTATCTTCTCAGCTATTTCTTCCATCTCGCCTTCTTTGTACTCCTTATGAGGCCAGTGTTTGAGGCCGTCATCAGAGAATCTTGGGATTATGTGGAAGTGGGCGTGTTCTATTACTTGACCAGCAACACTACCGTTATTCATACCAAGGTTGAAACCCTCAGCATTAACTGCTTTCACAACAGCACCCGCAACTTTTTTTATGAATTCCACCAAGTCTGTTTCTTCTGCTCTTGGGAAGTCCAATAAGTTCTTGCAATGAGTCTTAGGAACCACGAGGGTGTGCCCTTTATTAATAGGCTTGATATCAAGGAATGCAAGGAACTCTTTGTCTTCGTACACCTTACTACAAGGTATTTCTCCTCTTACAATCTTGCAAAACACGCAGTTCTCCTCAGCACTCATTTTTAAACCTCCTCTTTTCTTTTTGTGAGGATTCTATGAACAAGCCGCCTCTGAAGCTAATACTTAAAGCTAATTCTTTTATTAAGCTTATTATTCTTTAACCTCTTTTTTCTTATCTGCTTTTTCCTCCTCCCTTATTCTTTGTTCTTCTTCACCTCTCCTAATGAACTCCTCTAATTCTTTTTTCTCAATCAAATCCTTTAGTTCTTTTAAATTAATTATTTTAGGAGAGAAATCCCTTCTGTTCCGTCTGTCCAAAAGCACTGCTCTAATACCCGCTGCTCTCGCCCCATGAATATCTGTGGGTATTGAGTCGCCAATCATCAAAGCTTCTTCTGGTTCTAGCTTGAGTTCTCTTAATAATCTCTTAAACATCTCAGGGTCTGTTTTTAACAGCCCAGCATCATAAGAGAACAGGGTTGTATCAAAGTACTTATTAAGGTTGAACTTATCAATAATCCTGGTTATAGTAGGAGGGGTGTTGGATATTAGTCCTATCATCATCTTCTTTTCTTTTAAGTAATCAAGTACGCTCATTGTTTCTAAGAAGGGCTTTGCAAGGAGCTCGTTCTTGTTCCACATCCCTACGAGACGCTCAATAAGGAAAGGGCTGGGTTCTAGGTGGAACTCTTCACACACAGCTCTGAAGGCCTCGTTTAAGTCCTTGTAAGGCTTAGTCATCATAGCCTTCTCAAATTTAATAATGAATTCGTGAAAAGGTATTCGTAGGCGAAGAATATACTTTGCTTGTCTCACAGGACTAGGGAAGATGCCGTTCTCCACCAGCGTCCCCCAGAAATCAAATATTACCCCTTTTATCATGGGAAAAAGAGAACAAGGAAGGATTTATAAAACTTATCCTAAGAAGGTTAAGTCAACTAGCCTGTGTTGAAGGCTAGTGCTGTTCTTTTATTATGATAATGAAAGAACAGGTTGAGGAAGCTTCTGGCTCCTTCTAAGCTTTGAAAAGTGCTAAACCACTTTATTCTTCGCTTAATTTCTCTGTTCACTCTTTCTAGAACAGCATTTTTTCCAATTCCAGAGTCTTTAATCCTGTTTTTTCTGTAAACTCTCCAGTGCTAACCAGTCACTTTCTTAATTCTAAGAAAGAGATAATATAAAACTACCTCACATAACTTGACTTAACCCCCCAAATAGTAAGCTTTATAAATGGTTCGTTACTCTTTAGCATGTTATTGGTATTAATTAAATATTAATAGTCATAATCATATAGAGTTATCATGCATGGGTATGAGCTGGGATAAAATGTTTTTAAGAGCAGGAGGGTTCTGAGAAAAGTAAGACAAAGCTGGTTATGAGCCCCTGCTCTTTACAAATTAAAGCCCTGGTGGTGTAGTCTGGCCCAACAAAAACCCGGTTCCTTTCCTTGCTGGGTTTTGTTGCAGGAACTATCATGAAGCCCTGTCGAGAACCTAATAATCATTATTCAGCAATGATTTAAGTCGTGGATAGGCTTCGACCCGGGTTCAAATCCCGGCCAGGGCGTTTCGCAGCAGGCTTAAGAGAAGATTGGGCCGGTAGCTCAGCCTGGTAACCTTTACGAAAAGGTTAACGAGAGCGTGCTTTTCGTAAGAAGTAGGTTAGGTAATAGAGCACACGACTTTTAATCATGCTTTGGAAGTACAGAGAAGGTATCGTGTGGTCGCGAGTTCAAATCTCGTCCGGCCCATAAACCCAGCTGTGCTTATTCGACTCATACCACGATTATTTTAAGAGGGTAAAATAAAAATGTCAAGAAAACCACGATTGGTTCATGAGATAATCCCTGAGCATATCAAGCTCTCTGATAAGGAAGCTAAGGCTTTGCTGAAAAAATATAATATTACTATAAGGGAGATGCCTAAGATTCTTATCTCTGACCCTGCAATAGCGCATCTTAGTGTGAAGGAAGGCGATATTATTAAGATTGAGCGTAAGAGCAGAACCGCAGGGGAGGTCGTGTATTATAGAGGGGTTGTAAAGGAGTAATAAGAGGAGAAAAAAATAAGATTTGATGTGGCTGTGTGAGTTAATATGAGAAAATCTTATGTGTTACTAAAAAAATATTTTGAGGAGAACAGCATTGTAAAAGCGAATCTCGAGTCTTTTAATAACTTTATTGATAATGAGTTGCAAGTAATAATTGATGAGAACAAGGATATAGAGCCCACCATTATTCCTCCGAATATTGATGAGTTCAAGATACGCCTGGATAATGTATGGGTTACCAAGCCAGAGATTACAGAAGCTGATGGTTCTAAGAGAGTTATTTATCCTATTGAGGCACGGCTTAGGAAGCTCAGCTACTCTGCTCCGATGTTCCTCGAGGTAAGCTCTCATGTTAATGGTGTTCAGCGCGAGAGTTTCACAACCCAGGTTGCTAATATCCCTATCATGCTTAAATCAAAGTATTGTCATCTCTATGGTTTGAGCAGAGAGGAGCTTATCAAGCATAACGAGGACCCAGAAGACCTTGGCGGATACTTCATTATTAACGGCACAGAGAAAGCAATTGTTAACATAGAAGACCTTGCTTCTAATAAGTTTATGATTGATAAGGAAGCAACAGGTGTTAGTGAGTACGTTGGTAAGCTTTTCTCAGAGAAAGGCTCTTATAAGATTCCGCACCGGTTCGAGAAGCTAAAAGACGGTTTGTTCTATCTTACTTTCACAAGGGTTAAGAGGGTGCCTGTTGTTGCGGTTATTAAAGCCTTGGGACTGGTGAGAGATGAGGAGATTATGCGCTTTATTGGATTAGAGGAGGACGCAGAAGTCCTTATTAACCTCTACGAATTCGTTGATATTAAGAGCGCTGAGGACGCGGTAGATTACCTTGCTAAGAGGATAGGCATTACTCAGGCAAGAGAGATAAGGATTCAGAGGATGCAGGAAATCCTTGACAAATACTTATTACCTCACATAGGAACATCTCGTGATGATAGGCTTTGGAAGGCTTATAATCTCTGCAAGATGCTTAAGAAGATGATTCTTACCATAAAAGAAGAGAAAGAGGATGATAAGGATCATTACATGAATAAGCGTTTAAAAATGAGCGGTGACTTATTAGCAGACTTATTAAGGGTTAATCTCAAGGTTTTAATAGGAGACTTGTTGTATAATTTCCAGAGGATTGTTAAGCGAGGCAAGTTCCCGAGTATTAAGGTAATAATACGTGAAAAACTCTTAACCCAGAGGATTTATTCAAGCATGGCTACTGGTAACTGGGTTGGTGGTAGGAAAGGGGTTAGTCAGAGGATTGAGAGGCTTAACTTCTTGCAGACACTCTCACATTTACAAAGAGTTGTAAGCCCGTTATCAGCTTCGCAAGAGAACTTTGAGGCAAGGAGTCTGCACAGCACGCATATGGGGAGGCTTTGCACTAGTGAGACGCCTGAAGGAACCAACATCGGGCTTAGAAAGAACCTGGCTTTAATGGCTAGTGTTTCCCAGGCCGTACCAGAACAAGAGATTCTTCCCTTGCTGGAAAAAGCAGGTTTAGAAGTTGAGAAAACAGCAGGTAAGAAAAAGAATAAGTAAAGAATAAATTGGATAAAGGAATTAAGGAGGAAAAATGAGCGAGGTATTCCTAAATAGTAAATATGTAGGAAAAGTCGGTGATGGCAAGGAATTTGTTAATCAGCTTGTTAGTCAGAGGCGGAATAATAAGCTTCCTTTCAGTGTTAACCTGTTTTATGATGATAAAACAGACTATGTGTTCATTGAGACCAGTAATGGGCGGTGTATAAGACCACTCGTTGTTGTTAAAGATGGGAAGTCAGCTCTTACAGACGCACATATTGAGCGCCTCGAAAAGAACGAGATTAAATGGTCAGACCTTATAAAAGAAGGAGTTATTGAGTACCTTGACGCCTTAGAAGAAGAGAACGCAATAGTATCTTTGAAGGAGAGTAACCTCACACCAGAAGACACACATCTGGACATAAGCCCTATTGATATATTTGGCTTAACCGCGAGTATTGTCCCGTTCGGGAATTATAATCAGGGTGTTAGGCTTACTCAGGGCGCAAAGAACCAGAAGCAAGCAGTAGGCTTCTATGCTGCTAATTTCTTTGCAAGAACAGACATGGATGTTAACCTCCTTCATTACCCTCAAAAACCTGTTGTTACCACTATCACCCATGATGTTCTTGAGCTTGACAAGCATCCATGTGGCCAGAACATAGTAGTGGCTGTGATGTCTTATAAGGGTTATAACATGGAGGATGCTATTGTTGTTAATCAGGGAAGCATTGATAGGGGTTTTGGCAGGAGCACTTATTATAGGCCTGTAATAACAGAGGAGCTCAGATACTCCGGGGGGCTTACTGATGAGATAAGCATCCCTGACAAGGATGTTAAGGGTTACAGAACAGAACATGATTACAGGTTCTTAGAAGAAGACGGCATAATTTATCCTGAAGCCGTGGTCTCAGAAGGAGATGTGATTATTGGCAAGACTAGTCCTCCGAGGTTCCTTAGCAGCCTTGAGGAGTACAACCTAGCCACGACTTCCAGAAGGGAGTCAAGCAATGCTCTTAAACACGGGGAAAAAGGAATCGTTGATTTTGTAATGCTTACTGAGAGCGAGGAAGGAAACAAGCTTGTCCAAGTCAGGCTTAGGGACTCTAGAATACCTGAGATAGGGGATAAGTTCACGTCCAGGCATGGTCAGAAAGGAGTTATTAGTCTCATAGTCCCAGAAGCAGACGTTCCTTTCACAGCAAGCGGTATAAAACCAGATATTATATTCAGTCCTCACGGTGTTCCTAGCAGGATGACTGTAAGCCATTTAATAGAATTACTAGCAGGAAAAACAGGAGCTCTTAGCGGTAGATACGTTGATGGGACTACTTTTGAAGGCGAGAAAGAAGCGGATCTCAGACTTGAACTTCTTAAGATGGGTTTCAGGGAGAACGGCACAGAAACCATGTATAATGGTATTACAGGGGAGCAGTACAAGGTAAAGATATTCATTGGGAACATGTACTACTTGAAGCTTAAGCACATGGTTGCTAATAAGATTCATAGCAGGGCTCGGGGTCCTATACAGCTACTCACCAGGCAGCCAACTGAGGGAAGAGCAAAAGAAGGAGGTCTCAGGCTTGGTGAAATGGAGAAAGATACTTTTGTGGCTCACGGTGCTAGCCTCTTGCTTAAGGAGAGGTTTGATAGTGACAAGACTGAGGTGCCTGTGTGTGAGAGTTGCGGCTTAATAGCGATTTATGAT
>Ga0190332_1000336_pt1 | contig 10822 bp, 5 predicted proteins | sample 48720456_MG_FD_161679 | JGI IMG/M metagenome (GOLD analysis project Ga0190332, IMG submission 161679) | Hydrothermal vent sediment bacterial communities from Southern Trench, Guaymas Basin, Mexico - 4872-04-5-6_MG | ecosystem: Environmental > Aquatic > Marine > Hydrothermal vents > Sediment ... | reverse complement strand
AATGTGAAGTTTTTCGAAATCGAGATATCCCTTTATGGGAATTACCTCCATTCTGTCAAGAAGTGGTCTTGGAATTCCGTAAAGGGAATTTGCAGTGGTAATGAATAACACCTTGGAAAGGTCAAAATCTACTTCTAAATAATTATCCTGGAAGTACTTATTTATCTCTGGGTCAAGAACTTCCATAAGAGCTGCCTGTGGATCTCCTCTCCAATCAGCTCCTACTTTGTCAATTTCATCCAGAAGGAAAACCGGGTTTTGTGTACCAGCCCTTCTTATTTGTTGAATGATTCTACCCGGCATTGCTCCCACATACGTTCTTCTGTGACCGCGTATTTCTGCCTCGTCTCTCATACCCCCAAGAGAAATCCTCACGAATTTTCTTCCCAGTGCTCTTGCGATAGAACGTGCAAGAGAGGTTTTCCCAACTCCAGGAGGGCCCACAAAGCAAATAACTTGACCACGAATCTGTCCTTTTAATTTCAAAACTGCAAGGTATTCCAGTATTCTCTCTTTTTGTTCTTCCAATCCAAAATGGTCTTCATCCAGCACCTTTCTTGCGTGCTTAATGTCAAGATTATCTTTACTATATTTACCCCAGGGAAGATTTATGAGCCAGTCGAGATAATTTCTGATGACAGTTGCTTCAGGAGAAATGGACGGTGTTCTTCTTAATTTATTCAGCTCATGTAAAGCTTTTTTCTTCACATCTTCAGGCATTAGAGATTCTTTAATTTGTTTCTCCAGAGCTTCAAATTCATTTTCTTCTTCAAGTCCTAGTTCCTTCTGAATTTCTTTCATCTGCTGCTGCAGGAAGTACTGTTTCTGATTTTTCCTGATCTCCTGGGTTACCCGTTCCTCGATCTCCAGTTTTAATCTGTGAAATTCCAGTTCTCTTATAAGAATGGAAATGAGCTTCTTTAGAAGTTCTTTCAGGTTATCTATTTTATAAATTTCTATTTTTTCTTCAAAATTTATAGGTAAATGTGCAGCTAACACATTTGCAATAACATAGGGGTCATTGCTTTGATCAAGTATTGTAAGAGTGACTTCATCCGGGATAGAATGCACCTGTTTGCTGTAATCACTGTAGTATTCTCTTAGCATTCTGCTTAACTGTAAAACTTCCTCATTCACTTTAGTATCTACAGGGGAGTCCTGGTATTCTGCACGAAAGAGCTCATCTTCATAATATAGCTCTTTCAAACTCACCCTTTCTAGGCCTTCTATTATAGCCCTGATGCTTCCATCAGGTGCATTAACATATTGGATAAATCGGCCTATAGTTCCTATCTCATAAACATCATTTTTGTCTTCGGGCCTCTCTTTAGCGGAATCCTTCTGGGGGATAAAAAGTGCTTTTCTATCAAGTGAAAGAGCCTCTCTTGCAGCCCTGAGGGAAAAAGGCCTTGCTATAAGTATAGGTGTGACCGTATGAGGGAAAACTAAAAGTTCCCTTGTAATAATTACAGGAATCTTCATAAATTCTGGACTTTCTTTTTCTTTCTTCTTATAAAGACAGGTTCCTTGCCTTCCCTGACAACGCCCTTATCCACTATGACCTCATCTACATCTTTGAGAGAAGGAAGCTTAAACATGGTCTCGAGAAGTGCGTTTTCTATAATGGATCTTAACCCTCTTGCACCTGTACCTCTTTCCATTGCTATTTTTGCTATTTCATAGAGCGCATCCTCGGTGAATGTAAGTTTAACGCCCTCCAGCTCAAAATATCTTTTATATTGTTTTACCAACGAATGCTTGGGCTCCACCAGAATTCTAACCAGGTGTTCTTCACTAAGAGAGTGGAGTGGTGCTACAACAGGAACTCGCCCCACGAATTCTGGTATCAAACCATATTTCACGAGATCACGGGGTTCCACGAATTTGAGTATTTCATCCCTTGTTAACTCTTTGAAGTCTTTTTTGAATCCTACTTCTCTTTTACCCAATCTTTCTCTTATTATGTTCTCCAAACCCTCGAATGTCCCTCCGAGTATAAATAAAATATTAGTGGTATCTACCTGAATAAAGGGTTGTTCTGGATGCTTACGTCCACCCTGAGGGGGAACGTTGACAATATTACCCTCGAGTATTTTCAAAAGGGCCTGCTGGACACCTTCACCTGATACATCCCTTGTAATCGACGGTGAATCAGCTCTTCTGGCGAGTTTGTCTACTTCATCCAGGTACACAATTCCCACTTGTGCACGTTCCACGTTATAATTGGCATTTTGGAGGAGCCTTGTAAGGATATTTTCCACATCCTCTCCTACGTAACCGGCTTCTGTAAGTGGGGTAGAGTCGTATATAGCAAACGGAACATCAAGAAGTTTAGCAAGAGTTCTAGCCAGTAGAGTTTTCCCTGTACCTGTAGGTCCTATTAATAGCACATTGGACTTTTCAAGTTCTACATCTTTTTTCTTATGAGTTATTCTCTTGTAATGATTATAGACTGCCACTGAAAGAACTTTCTTTGCATACTCCTGTCCCACCACGTACTGGTCAAGATACTCCTTAATCACATGAGGCGGAGGAGGATTGAATATCAAAAGGTCCTTTTTAGTGTCTTCCTCTTCTTTAATTATTTCATAAGCAATCTTTATACAATCTACACAGATGTAACCATCAATCCCGGAAATCAGCCTACCGGCCTCTCTGGCAGTCCTGCCGCAAAATGAGCATCTGGGTTCTTTGGGTTCTTGCAATTTTTTTCTTGGCATTACTTTTTCACCTCCTTACGGGAGGTTATGACTTCGTCAATTATACCATATTTGAGCGCATCATCTGAAGACATAAAAAATTCCCTGTCAGTATCTTTTTCTATTTTCTCTATAGGTTGACCTGTATGTTTTGCGAGTATTTCATTAAGGATCTTCCTCAGCCTCATAATCTCTTCAGCATGTATTTTTATGTCTATGGCCTGTCCCTGGACACCACCCCAGGGTTGGTGAATCATTATTCTTGAATGCGGAAGTGCATATCTTTTTCCTTTTGTTCCTGCTGCAAGAAGTAGGGCCCCCATGGATGCGGCCATACCTACACAGATGGTGGATACATCAGGTTTGATATACTGCATGGTATCATAAATAGCCAGGCCTGCAGTAACAGATCCTCCAGGGGTATTAATGTATAAATTTATATCCCTTTCAGGGTTTTCTGCCTCAAGAAAGAGGAGTTGTGCTATTACGAGATTTGCGACGTGGTCGTCAATAGGGCTACCAAGAAATATAATTCTATCTTTCAGCAATCGGGAATATATGTCGAAAACCCTTTCGCCCCTTCCAGTTTGCTCTATAACATAAGGAATATATTGATTTTTTTCCTTCATTCGAAAATTACCTCCAGCTTAACCAAATTTTTTAGAGTTTCCATTGCCTTTTCAATTTTAAGATATTCTATTATATTTTCAAGAGTTCCTCTTTTCTCAAGTTCTTTTTTATATTTATCTTTATCCATATGGTATTCCTGTGCTCTTTTCTCAATCTCTTTTTCAATTTCTTCCTCTGTGGGAATTAACCCCTCAGATTCAGCGAATCTCATTAAAATTATTTCCCTTTTTACAAGATCTCGTGCAAGATTTTCCATGCTCTCCTTCATGTGTTCAGGAAATTCTTTGACGCCCATACTTCTCTTTAGAAACTCAAGTTTGTTCTCTACCATTGATTTTGGGAGCTCAAACTGGATTCTGTTATAAATTTCATCTATGATTTGCCATTCCAGTTTATCTTCTGACTCCCTTTCATATTTCTTTTCTAAATCCTGTCTAATCTTTTCATACATCTCATTGACATTTTCAAAACCAAGTTTTTTTGCAAATTCATCGTCAATTTCAGGTAATTTTTCCTCTGCCACTTCCTTTATTCTATAAATAAATTCAATTTTTGCCCTTTCACCTTTCTCTGTTTCTATAAAATCTGTAAAAGTCACAGTATCACCCTTTCTTTTGCCCTTAAATTTCTCAAAAACCTCCGGTTTCATTTCCCCCCATGAGAGATGAACAAGGATATTTTCATTTCTTTTCACCGTCTTCCCATTGATTCTTTCCTCATAGTCAGCTATTATGTAATCACCTTCTTCTGCTTCCCTCTGGACAGGAATGTACTTTGCAAGCCTTTTTCTCATTTTATCTACCTCTTCTTCCACATCTATATCCGAGACCCTTTTTATCTTTTTCTCTACTTTAATCTCTGTAAGGTTGGGAAATAAGAATGTAGGGATTGCCTCATACGAAAAAACCGCTATGAGCTTGTCATCCTCTTCCTTAATATCCACAATCTTTATTTCAGATACAGGCTCTTCCTTACGAGCTTCGAGCTCATTCCATATTTTTTTCTTCAGTGCTTCACTTCTTGCATCCTCTAAAATCTCATCTTTAAATGTTGCTTTTACCAGTTCTAAAGGTGCTCTCCCTGGTCTAAATCCTTTTATTTTAGCCCTTTTTCTATAAATCTTTGCAACATTTTCTATTTCATTCTCAATGTCCTCTTTTGTAATCTCTACTGTAAGTTCTCTTTCAGCTTTCAAATTAATTCCCGGTATTATTTTTTTAGCCATTCAATCCTCCTCCTTGGGGATTTTGTGAGTATTTAAATATAATTGATTTAAGGGGGATTGTCAATCAAAGAGTTTCATTTCCGGCATATTTTTGACTTCTAATTTAGTTCGTATTTCCTCTAACTCCCTTTTGGAAATTTTCAGGAAGGCATTTACCACCATTGGGTCAAATTGGGTCCCAGAGTTTTTCTTGAGTTCTTCCACGGCTTCTTCGTGAGAACGTGCCTTTTTATACGGTCTATCAGATATCATTGCATCATATGCGTCTGCCACAGCAAATATTCTGGCTAAGAGAGGAATATTGCCATCTTTGAGTCCCTCAGGATAACCAGTGCCATCCCATCTTTCATGGTGATAACGAACCACCTCTCTACCTTTGCCCAGGAATTCTAAATGTTTTACTATTTCATATCCATATTCTACATGTCTTCTCATAATTCTCCACTCGGTGGGAGTTAACTTTTCGGTTTTAAGTAGTATTGCATCAGGAATCGCTATTTTCCCTATATCATGAAGTAACCCCCCCCAGTATAACTCCACCAGTTCATTTTGATGTAAATTAAGCTCCATCCCTATTCTTACTGCAAGGAGAGCCACTCTTTGAGAATGATTCTTGGTTTCGTGCTCTCTTTTATCCAATGTTTCTGCTAAGATTTTTATTGTTTCGGTATAGGTCTTTTTCAACGAAGTGAGGGCCTTGTCTAGGTCTTTAATGAGGTTTAAATTACTCAAAGCCAGAGATATGGATCTAACAAGTACAGAAATCGCTTCCTGCTCGGTTAAAGATAACTCTGTTTCTTCACGTAATTTCAGATATAAGACTCCTATAGCCTTTTCCCCAGATATGAGGGGATAAAATACATGGGTTCCTTTAGATTTAATTTCTATGCCTAAATTCTCACGTAGAGAATCACTGTCCTGAGGAATCATATAATAATGAGCTGCTTGATTCAAGTACGTAAGTTTGACCAGTTCACTAATTCCTTTAGGTAACGGTATCTCTTCTTCACCTTTCACAAAATATTTTATTTTACTAAAACGCTCCATTTTGTCATCATAATTGAGGAAAAAGCCTATGGCTTCAAAGTGAGGCATCATGAAGAAGCTATCCTTCAATTTTTCGGCAAGATCATCGGCAGATTTGGCAGTTGATAATTCCACAACAGTTTCAAACAGTGTATAAAGAAGATCCTCGTATTTTTTTATGTTGGTTATATCCTCAAAGGTATGAACATAATAGTTTTTACCCTCCCTGGAATAGAGGTAAGCAAGTTGTATCTTGAGATATTTGTTAAGACTTTTTTCGTATATTATCTCGGGTTCTGACTTTGAAGCTCCAGTTAATATTATGTTTTTTAGAGGACATTGTGGAATTGGTTTACTGTCATGGTGGACCACACTAAAACATTTTTTCCCCAATAGTTCCTTACCGGACTTCCCAAGAATTTTCTGAATAGTATTATTAGCCCGGATAATAGTAAATGTCTCATCTAATATAAATATTCCAGTGTTTACACTGTTTAAAATGAGCTCCACTTCACGAAGGTTTTTAGCAAGTTCTTCTCGGTTTCTCACAAGTTCTGTAAGAAATCTATATGTGCTTGACAATAGCTCCAATAGTGAGTTGTAGTCTTTGTTATAATGATAAGGGGTTTTGGCTTCAAGAAGTATTAACCTTTTTATTCTTCCATGTTGTACGAGAGGGATTACCATGGTGGAAAGAGGAGTATAAAATTTCTCAATTTCAGGATAGGTGAAAAAATCTTTAGCTTTTTCTGTATCTTCTACAACAATAGGAGATAATCTTTCATATGCAGTTGATATTAAACCTTTACCAAATGGAATAAAATCTGGCAATTGTTTTATAACTTTTTCTAATCCCTTGAGTTCTGTATTTATTCTGTATGTGAGCCTTTTGAATAGACGATTTTCCTCATCTACTTCAAAAAGACCTGCAAATTCAGGCCCTGTGTATCTAAACAGCATATCTAATAAGATTTTGTCTACTTTCTCCATATCTGTTTCATCTGCAGCTTCCTTAATAAAGGAATACAAGAATTCAAATAGGGATTTTGAGCGATTAAGTTTTTCGATAAGTTCCACTATATGGATATAAGGTGCAATCAATTCATCGATTTTCTCCATTTCCTCTATGGTTTTAGAGTTGAACTGATTTGTTTTGAATCCCCCAAGGATGAATATATAAGAATGTCCATGGGTTCTTAGTAAGGGATAATATAGTATGGATTTTATTCCTGAATCTTTAAGAGTATCCACTAATCTTCCGGTTTTTAATGCAAGAAGAGAATCAATTTTCACCGGCTGCCACTGCTTCACTGCGCTGCTGAGAATTTTATATTCTTTAATGTTCAATGTATCTCCAATTTTTATGGGTATCTTCGCTGAGGGATGGATGTAAGTAACCAGCAGTCTTTTTTCGTCAAAGACCTTTCCAATCATGATGATATCCGCACCCGTAAGTTTCTGAATGACTGAAGCGGATTTCTTTAACCCTTTATGGAAGTCTTCAATACCTGCCAGAGCTTTAGCCAGGGATAAAATAAGTTCAAGTTCTTTCTTGTGACTATGCAGGTCTTCTATAAGCTTCTGGGTATATACGAAATAACCCAGGTCATGTTGAATGAGTTCCAATAATTCTCCTTCCTGAAATCTGGGGGATAGAACAAGTAACAGGGAACCCACAGACTCTCCACGTGCAAAAAGGGGCACAGAAAGGAATTTTTCGCCATTCTCTTCGTAGTTTAATTTTAAATTGCCCAGCATAGAGACAGTTATAGGGTGATCCAGACCAGGTTCCTGTGGTAATTTAATATTTGCCGGGGCAAAATAATGAAACAGTGTTATTTTGCCGTTGCTTTTAATATATAAAGCCGCTCCCTTGGAATAGAAGAGTCTATTAAGCATTCTCAGGGCCTTGGTGACACCTCTTTTAAAACTTTTTTCGTTAAGAATCCTTAGGCGGATTTCATCATATCTTTTGAGAAATTCAGTTTCAAGCTTAAGTTCCTGTCTCTCTTTTAATATTTCTTTCCTGTCATGGGCCATGTAACAGTATTCGTAACCGCTATCTTCTTTGATTTTTAGGACGTCAACAATGTAATATTTATCCGGTGGAATAATCACTTCCATATTGAACTTTTCATCTTTTACTTGGTGAAATCCAATCTCCGTAATATTTTTCCCGATAATATCCTGTCCAAAGATCGTAGTGGATTTTCGATTAGCGTATACGATATTCCCTTCTTCATCTGTGATTAATATTACATTCTTGCTTTCCTCCACGATTCTGGAAAGTCTTTGCTTAATTCTTAAATCTCTTTTCTCACGGATTTGACTTTTGTAATAGAGTATAGATACCGCCATAGAAAATAAAAGAAACAAACCAAAAAAACCAACAAGTGAATAAAAATCATAAGTACTGAGGACTTTAGAGGATGTTGGTATTACAACAAGTTCCCATGTTTTATCTAAGATTTTTAGATTACCCGTTTTTGTGATTTTACCGATTTTTTTAGGAACTCCAAATGGATATAACACCGTTGAACCGTACTTCACGATGAGTCTAAAATCTTCCCTCCAGCTTTCATGGCTGGAAAAAATGAGAAGGGTATCTATATTAAACACTCCATTCACAAATCCCAAAAGTTTTCCTTTAGAAACAACAGGGTAGTAAAAAGCTATTCCGTCACCACCCTGTAGAAGAGGAATTATAGGAGTAACTTGGACCGTCCGGGTAAAGTAAGCTTTTTTAAATGTTTCTTTGGCATAGGGATGTTGAAAAAGACTTTTACCAAGGGCGGGTTTGTTGGATATATATGGGTACACTATGCTTATTACCCCCTCCGAATTAATCCAGTTTATAGCTCTTACTCCTGGTATTAAGAGGTAGTATCTGGTTGCTAAATCCGTAAAATAGGTAGAGTCAACATATCCCCTTTCTTCAATAGCGGATTGTATTTTCTCAAAGGATAACTGTCCAATTTCTATTGAACGCTCTACATCCCGAATCAAACCCTTTAAAGCAATATTAAGCTCTTTTTTAAGTTTCGCTCTCTGAGAATAATAATGATTTAATGAGAAAAAAACTGGAGCTATAAGGAGTAAAAGAAAGATTATTAATGCCTGCCCAAACTCCCTATTTTTTAACATTTTCATTAGTTAATAAGACAATTGAGGGAGATGGCCCTCAATATCTAAATTAGAAGCTGTACCTGATACCTGCTCCAATCACAAATGCATTTAGATTGTATTTGCTAGTTATTGTAACCCCAGGAGCTACCTCCTCTGTAACCTCCCTCTCCTGCCCCATGGCATAGAGGAAGGAGAGATTCAACTGGACCTTATTCATGGTATAACCAAGGCCCGAAAATACCACGTATTTGTCTACATCGATGTTGACTGGATCAAGAGATTTGTCAGGAATCGAATATTTATCATAGGCAGCTCCTAATCTCAGAGCAAGCCCGTTACCCAAAGTATATTCTCCTCCCGCCTTGATTTTGAAAATATTTTCAAAATCAAGGGTGTCTTCTTGCTCCAAATCAATAGTTCCCAGCGGTGTAATTACCTCTTTAATGGTGGTTTTAAATATATCCAGTGCAGACCACATGGAATACTCAGCATCTATACCCAAGGTAAGATTAGAAGTTACCTTATAACCTATACCAAAAAGAATATTTGTAGGGAGGTTGAATTCCATATCTATATCATGTTCCCCCATCTGCTTACTATCGTAAGTTCCTGAAAGTTTAATTTTAGCAGGGCCTCTTACAGAGAGCCCGATGCCAATTTTGTCATTTTTCCACAGAATCCCTAATCCTCCTGAGAAGGCCGGCCCTTTTGCATCTACGTTTATAGTGTCTGTGTTTTCCTGTTTTTGCATTGCAAACCCATAGTATATATTCCCTTTTACTCCGATGGAGAGGTTAGGGGTTAGCTGATAGGCAAGGGTGGGTGTCAAAGTGTATACGGCAAGACCAGATTCCAGTAGCATGCCCAGATCTTCTTTTTTCCATCCCACAACGCCTCCACCATATGGGGCATAAACTCCCAATCCCAAGCCTGCCTTATCGTTTAACTTGTAGGTGAAAAAGAGTTGGGGTATATATGAATTTTTCTTACTGTAGATTGTTTTCCCCAGTGCATCGGAGAAATAGGAATGTTTGGGAAGTAGTGCAACCCCTTCAACAATTACATCCATGTTCTTACTGAGAATACCAGCTGGGTTATAAAAAATTGCGGTTGCATCATCTGCGATCCCCGCAAATATGGAACCCATACCCAGCTGCCTTACCCCCATCACCTCGTTATCCCACCCTCCAGCATATAGGGATCCAATAAGGAGTAATAAGGCACCCGCTATTACTTTTTTCATGCTACCCTCCTTTCTTTTGGGCCATCTCCCTCGAGATTTATTATTACGCGAGACGAGTATATTGTCAAGGAGTTGATTCTTTTGATCCCTTGGATTATGATAAAAACATGGTGAATTTACTTGTTTTTGTAATAGTTGTTGCTTTTTTGCTATTTTTAATGTTTTTACAGGAAGAGGATAAGAAGCATACCCTCACAGTGGTTTCAGGGATTGTTTCTTTCTCCGTTTTTCTTCTCATCTTGGTAAGCATGGTTACATATAAAAGTGGAAATATAGATGCAAATTTAGGAGGGAGATTTGGTTATAGTGTTGCTCAAATATTTATCGATACCTTCGGATATATTCTTGGATACTACCTGATATTTTCACTTTTAGTAATGACCATTCTTCTGGCATTCTCCAGACTTTCAAATAAAATAATTATAAAATTAAGTGCGCTTTTTCTTATATTATTTTTTCTTTCTGGCTACATAAAAGTGCCCTTTTCCGGATCCATTGCAGTATCAGTTTTTCAATGGATTGAGAATTTTGCGGGAATTGCCGGTAAAATTATAGTTTCTCTTCTTTTTATTCTTTTGTCCATTTATGTACTATTTCCAGGTATTTTTGGCAAAAAGGGTGAAGAGGAGAAAGCTCAAAAAAAAATAATTTCTGAAAGGGAAATTGTTATCGGAGAGAAAACTGCTGGCAAAGTGAAAAGGAGGAAAACGAGAGAAAAACCTGTCACTTCCATAGAGGGAAAACCATATGTGTACCCTGCAATTTCTGGTGAGGCACTCATTAAATTGTTGAATAAGGTGCCCGTGGCAGAAGCTACAGTGGACAGGGAAGAGTGTGAAAAAAATAAAAAGCTCATTGAAGAAAAGTTAAAGG
>Ga0190332_1000329_pt1 | contig 10949 bp, 12 predicted proteins | sample 48720456_MG_FD_161679 | JGI IMG/M metagenome (GOLD analysis project Ga0190332, IMG submission 161679) | Hydrothermal vent sediment bacterial communities from Southern Trench, Guaymas Basin, Mexico - 4872-04-5-6_MG | ecosystem: Environmental > Aquatic > Marine > Hydrothermal vents > Sediment ... | reverse complement strand
GAAGAGTGAAAAAAGTTGATGAAGAAAAAAAGTGATTAGAATGGTCAAAGTAAGTGATGTCGTGGATATTGTGAATGAAATCGTAGAAGACCCTGCTCTTCCTAAGAATATTAAGACCAAACTTGAAGGAATCATGGCTGAACTAAAGGAAACCGAGAAAAAAGATTTGAAGTTAAAAGCGGATAAGTGTATTCATGAGCTTGACGACATATCTAGTGATGTCAACCTCCCGCCTTTTGTGAGAACACAGATCTGGAGTGTTGTGAGTATGCTGGAAGCTCTAGAATAAAGTCATTTCTTTTTCTTCCTTGTTCTTCTCCTCACAATAATTTGCCGTCTGTTAAAGATTGAGTTAGGTATTATTACTTCTTCATCATAACGTGTTACCAGCCTTGTCTCTAAGAAACCAATACACGCTATTCTTCCCCTCACCTCTTTTATCTGAATTTCATCTCCTTCATTAAATGTTTTTTTAGTCTTAATAAGAATGCCTGCGATGAGGTTAGGAAAAAAATCTTTAATTGCTAGGAGAAACGAAATTACTATGATAACTATTATTGCAGCGGATATCATGTTAAGGATTGCTGTGGTTAATCCCAGACTATTAAGCGACATCACCACCGCCAGGAAATAAATAAAGTATGATACAAAGCTACTGATCAGCCTCTCCACCGAGAATTTAAGACCTGCAACTATTCTTAAATGTTTATCAAGCTCAACCTCGTTAAGAGCTCGTCTTATAAGGGCACCAATTAACTTACCAATTATAAGGCCTATAAGCAGGATGAGCACAGCTATAACAAGTTTGGATAAAACAGGATTAACCTTGTTTGTTACTCCGCTAATAACTTCTAATGACTCATTAACAGGGTCTGCCATATAAGAAAAAGTTGTGAAGATATGTTTATAAAGGTTTTTCTATTCTCCCCCAATATAATCTTAGGCATTGCTGAAAGCCTTTGAAAAGCAGTCTTTTTATATTTATTACCTTCATTATTCCAAACTTTTCAAGTAATCCTTCTTATACATAAAACCTTTCTTTCTCGCCAGCTTACTAATAGCCTTATCCAGCCGGCTACCATACTGAGCTGCTCTTTTCTTCCTCCACGCAACGTCTACAGGCAGACCAAGATCTTCTGCTGCTTCCCTTAAGATTATTTTCAAGCCTCTCTTATCAATCTTAAGCTCAGCAGGAATCCTCATAGCCACAGCTATTAAACTTTTATCCAGAAAAGGCGTTAAAAAACTGATTCCTCCACTGGTCGCTATCCTAACATCTCTTAATAAGTCTCTCTCATACATCCCAATAAGCCCTCTCCAACACTCTGCTTGCCTATTCCCCGCATCCATGTGCCTCTGATAACCCGCGAATACCTCTTCTGACCCCAGCCCTGAGAACAAGTACTTCACATCATCTTCTTTTGCCATTTCAATACAAGCAAGCTCCACAGCACCCACACCAACATTAACCACGTTGTTAAGCTGAGCTCCTAATATTCTCACCGTCCTTCTTATTAGTGCTTCTGCTTCTTTCAAATCAAAGATTCTTGTCTTAATCCGCACACCTAATTCTTTTGCGGTTCTCACCGCCCAGACAACATCCTCAGGCTCCTTTGAAGCTCCTTCGTGAAAACCAACAGTATAGCATACAACATCCTTCCCGGCTTTTCTCGCAATCATAGCTATAAGCGAGCTATCCACCCCGCCAGAGAACATCAATCCTAACCCCTCATCCTCAACTAGAAGTAGTCTCTGCTCAACCACCCTAACGATTTCCTGTTTAAGAACTTCTCTTGCTTTATACTTATCACTTAAATCTTCGCCCCGTTCTTCTATAGACTTCTTAATACCTAGAATTATTTTCTCCCATGCCTGCCTGCTAATAAGCTTATCCCCGCGAATATAAAACTCTGTCTTCATGCTCAGAATAAAAAGGGAATAATACGAGTTTATTAAGATTATCATAGAAAAACTTAAAAAACACCATTAACTCTTTCTAACTATTCCAATACAAGCACCACATGATTTAAGTATTATTTTTGAAAACTTTTCAGAAAGCCCTTGTTTTTGTAATTTTTAAAATAAAAGCTTAGAAAGGTGATGTTGAATGGCTGCTAAGAAAGAAGAAAAGAAGGACATAGTAAAGGATATGAAGGAAGAAGTCAAGTCTGCGAGCAAGGAAGAACAAATAGGGTTTCATAAAGGCTCACTAAGCACTCTTGCAAAGGAAAGACAGGAGCTTGCAAGAATCCTGCAGATTGTTGAGCAGTTAATGCAACTACACATCGCTGCTCTTAAAGAACTAGGCGTGGATCTTGAAAAGGAAGCAAAGGAAGCAGTTAAGAACACGCCCCCGTCAAAACCAAATAAGCCAATAGAAGACATGCTCTAAGCATCAAAAATTGTTTTTTATCTTAAAACTTATTCTTATATTAAAAATATCTTGTATCAAAATATAATTAAAAACTTATTTTTTATCCTATAATCATACTTATAAGAATACACCCTACATATTTCATATCACATCAGGGTATTGGTTATAACTCATAATAACTCATATATTAAGCGTCTTTATCCTCCTATTCTTTGACAACAAGTTCTGCACATATCTCTGCTTTATCCTTGCACACCCTAAGAAATCACTGCCATGCCTTATAATAAAGTACCCTTCTCGTCCTCTTACTTGTTCATCCTCTTCAGGGCTCAGCAAGAAGTCCTCGCCTTTAACCCAAGGTTTAAGATGATTGTTGCTTATTAAAAGAACATTCTTCCTAGCACGCCTCCCTATTATCTGGCTTCCTTCAATACTTAATCGTATACCATCAGGCATTATTTTCCCAATGTACACGCCAATCCTGTCGATCCTTAATTGTTTCTCCTCACCCGCCATGATAAGATTAAAGCCTCCTGTTAATAAGTAAAGTTTTTGCTTTGAACTAAGAAAAAGAACGCCCTCTAAACGCTCATAAAAACCATAAGTCTGTTTAAGACTATCAAGCACTGCTTTCTTCTCTCTTGTATTAAGAATCCTTAATCTCTGCATTTTCACTAAAAAAAATGGGTTATTAAGGAAATTCTTTTGTTTCCCAAAAGGTTTGATGCCCAGGCTACGCCTATTACTTCCTTGATATGCTAACCACGTATTCTAAAGCTTATAAGCGTATCTAGACACCCCACACAACATTATTTTTTCTCATAATACCCGCGATTTCTTTCATCACCTGCACCTCAGCATCCGAGAGGTACTTCTTAAGTTTCTTAAGCTTCTTAAAATCCTGTTCTGGTATTGCACTATAAAGAACATCCCCTTCATTTATATGCCTCCCACATATCACTCCTGGAAGGCTGATCGCTACTTGTTTACCCTGCTCAGCCCTACTAATATTCTCCTTCTCTAACTGTATTGACTTAACACTTGTTAAGGCTTTGCCTGTTTTCATAACAGGAGTGCCTATTTTTAACACCCCTGTAAGTATATGCACTCCTATAATAGCAGGGTTGCTCTGCCTAAAAATACAGTTGTGCAACACCTCAAGCTTACACGGCCTCACAAGCTCCTCTAATTCTTCTGCTTCAATAGCCTTCTTCTTCTCCTCAACCCACACTAAGTAGTCATCAAGCAACTTATAGATAATATCCCCTGTTATTATCTTAACCCTATTAGAAGGCTCAACACTTTTACCAAGCCCAACATTAAACCCGATTATCACGCTCAGAAACGGGTCTTCTTCATAATTACTCTCAGCATCTGCTATGTCCTTCTTAGTAATCGCTCCAAGACTTGCTTTTCTTATCTTAATATTCCGCTCACCGAATAACTTGATAACAGCTTCAAGACTCCCAAGGCTATCCGCTTTTATTATGATGCCTTGCTTTCCTGTATCAAGCAATACCTCCTCTAGTTGTGCTTGGACTTTTTCTTTTGCTTCTTCAAGGCTCTTCTCATCATCAGAGCAACTCATCAAAGGCATACCCGCCACCACTCCTTCAAGATGAGAAGCGCTTATCCTCACACCCGTAGCTGCGACTGCTTCTTTGATACTAATAAATTTTGACTTCTTGTCACGCATCTCATGCAAAGGTGCTGGCTGGAACAAAGCCCTAATCCTAGTAATAATAGGGCTCTGCACCCCGCCTATAACAAGCATATCATTAGCACGTAACGTGCCATCATAGATTATCACATCAATAGTTTTACCAAGACCCTCGGTTTCCTTAACCTCAAGAACCGTGCCTTTCGCAGGCCCCTTAACACTAATCTTTAAGTTCTCCTCCAAGTATTTCTGGGCAAGACCTGTCAGTACCATTAAGAGTTCTGCTAAGCCAATCCTTGTCTTTGCACTACAAGGAATAATAGCTACTTGTTTTGTGTAATCCTCTACTCTGTCAAAACGCTCAGCATTCATCTTGAACCTGTCATAGAGTTGTCCTATTATCCTGTATATCCTCTCATCAATTAACTGCTGGGTGCTCTCATGCTGTTCTTTTAAATCTTTTAATAACGCGGCGTGCTTATGAGTATACCCAGGCACTAAGTCTAGTTTATTAGCAGCTATCACAAAAGGAGTTCTTGTGCTTCTAAGAATACTCGCTGCTTCTACTGTCTGAGGCTTAAAACCCTCATTAATATCAACTACAAGCACAGCAATATCTGCTAGGGCTCCGCCACGCTTCCTAAGACTTGTAAAAGCTGCATGGCCCGGGGTATCAATGAATAAGAGACCTGGAATTGTGAATCTCATTTTCAGCCGGTTAAGAAGAGCACCGCACTTCTCCTGAATCACCTCGAGAGGTATAATACTTGCTCCTATTGCCTGAGTAATAGCACCAGCTTCTTTTGAAACAATATTCGTCTCTCTAATAGCGTCCAGGATTGAGCTCTTACCATGATCAACATGGCCTAGCACTGATACTATCGGGCTCCTAGTGCTTTCCTCAGCACTCTTCTCATCCCTAACTCTTCTCTCCTCAGCAACCATGTTACTAATCCTCCTCATAATAAGAGTATACGAGTTGGTTTTAAAAAGTTTTATATATGCGGTTTGATTAAAGTAGTAGCGGATGAAAAGAAGAACTCTTGTTGTTTTCAACAGAATAATCATCTTTATCTGCATAGCCTTCCTAGTATTATTAATAGCATTAATATCCTCGTGCAAACCAGGATCAGAACCAGGTGTTGCTTACTCCTTTGTATGCGGGGATTCTGTGTGTAGTGCCGAGGAGGTAGGAGTATGCGATATTGATTGCGACTTAAACATAGAAAAAGAACCGGTTGTTAAAACACCTTCGGATGTTCTGGAAGAGTTAAGAAGCAGAATCAGGAATTATACGCGTGAAGAAAAACTTGAACAAGAGAATCCTGTGGTAGAAGAGGATGAGAGGATCCTTGTAGAGTCCTTCACAAGCTACTTACCTGAGAAAGGCTTCAGAGTTGCTTCTCGGTACAACCTGCTAAGCATAGGAGAGAACATATCAGATGTTATTAGCGAGCTAAATAAGTTTCACTTACCACAAGTCCTTAGGAGCGGGAGACTAAGCAGTAATACAGAAGCTTTTGGTCTAAGAGCAGCGATGTACGAGCAGTTCTTAAAACTAAGAAGTGGGAGCGTAGTGTTTGGCTTTGATGAGAACACAGAGCGCACCACCACCTACTTATCTTTCAAAGAAGGACAACCCATGCTTGATTACCGCTTAGAATTATATAACGGTATTTTCAAGTTCTTTGAAGGAGAAACCATTAACCTCCTTGGACACGAGTATGTTATAACAGAAGTCACTAATAATACTATGAGGCTTAGAGGATTAACAACCCCTGATGAACTCTTATTCAGGGATAATCATGGGGTGTGGGTTAATAATAGGGTAATACCTAATGATGTGCTTAACGTGACTTTAAAGCATGACTACCTTAGAATAATCCTTGTTGCACCGGACGATATAAGCGTACTCCCGGGTAAGAGTCTGAGGGAGTATCTTATACCGCCAGAAGCCTTGCTTACTAACAGGCTTGACCTTGTCTACGAAGGCTTAACAGAAACACCTGTGTTTAGTATTAAGATTAGTAGGAGGGGTGATAAGTATAAGCTGAGCTTCACAACCAACAAGAATAGGTCTTACAACATCCCGCTCGCTTATCTTAACCCTATCAAACTAGGTGATGAGGATAATAATCTTGTGTACAGAGAAGGAGAAGATAACACTGATTATGTGATTAAGAAAAAAGACTACTTTATTATTAATAATAACAAGGAGGTTAACGGCTTAACAAACATCTTGAGACTAATAAGTGTAAAAGAAGATGATAACATCATCGTACTGGAAGATCCTGCTCTTGAGAAATTCGTGGTGTACTTTGAAGGAACACCTGGTGTTAATGCCAGTGCCGATCTAATAATTGATAATGTTCTTCATAAAGTATATGTTGGTGAGAATGATACTATTAGTGTTGACCTTGATGGTAATGGAAGGATTAATGTTGATGAAGTGCCTATTATTACTGCGGGTAATGGGATAATAAGAATAAATAGTGTTAATAATGATGAGATAAATATTTCATTAATCACTCCTAAAGAGATGAGAGAGAATGAGAACTCTGACTTAGAAACAGATATTATCATTAACAAAGACGGGCTGAGAATTGATAGAGATGATGTTAAGCTGATAAGAGATATTAAGACGAACTCATTAATCGGTATGAGTAATTACGGAACATTATTCGTCCTAAAAGACTACTCTGATGCTGAGAAGCAAATAGGAGAAGACCTGCTCGTAGAGTATCCTGTTGTGCAGAGATTCGCAGATGTTATTGTGAAGGGTTATGAGTGAGGAATAAAAAAATAAGAGAGAACTATCCTATCGCTCTCCTAACATCAATTACTTCCACAGAATTAACTCCTTTAATAGAGGCTATTTCTTTTTCTAATGTTTCTGTACTCCCTTTATCCTCGTCCATTACAAAGGTTATCTTCAAGGCTTTTAAGCCGAACGCGATTGGCTCTGATTCCTGCTTTGTCTCTCCTGCGCCTGCAAAGCTCTTTATTTTCTCATACGCCTGAGCTGCTATTCTCTCTAGGTCTGTGTCCGGGCTCTCAGGCATTATCTTCATAGTAATTATTACTTTTGCCATGCGAATACCACCGTGGTTTTTCCTAGTTAGGCCCCTCAAATCCGCACACAGGGCATTTATACTTAGCAACTATTTTTCTGCACTTAGAACACCGAATAATTGTGTGCTTACCACAATTAGGACAAGGGAACCTTACAGCGCTACTATCATTTACAATACTCATATTACATGAGATGCACACATCTCTGCTCATGCTCTGCAGCGGTGCTTCTCTTAGTATTTCTTGACTCCCTGTTTCTTCTTTTACTTCTTTTCTTAGTTCTTCTTTCTTCTTAGCCATAAAGCTGAAGAACTAAAAGGGGCTTTATAAAGCTTACTGATTATCTCATTATCCTATGCTCTTCTTTGGTCTTAAAGAATAACCAGGTGTTAGGACCTGCTTTTTCAAATCTTAATATGGTGTATCTTCCTCTTAGTCTTTTTCCGTGAAGAAAGAAGACTAGTTTGTAATCCTTTCTTGTTTCCATGTCGTAAGTTCCGGAGTCCCATAATTCCACCTTGCCAGCACCGTAATCACCTTCTTTTATTGTTCCTTCGAAATCAATATAGCTTAGATCATGGTCTTCTACTTGTATCGCTAGTCTTCTAATATTTGGGTTAGTCGGAGGTTCTTTAGGTATTGCCCAGCTCTTCAGAACACCGTCTAGTTCTAATCTGAAGTCGTAGTGAAGATTCGTTGCAGTGTGTTTCTGTACTACGAAGCGTGGAGCGCCTGGCTTCTTATTAGGGGTGGTATTCGGCTGAGAAGTATTCTTGGATTTAAGGCTTCTTTTCTTAGTACTTTTCTTGTGAGTGTTCTTCTCAATCATCTATCCTCCTATTTCTTCCCTCTTTTTTTCTTCTTCACTGCTCTTGCTTTTCTTAGGGATGATTCCTTGCTCGGCTTGTTTTCCCCGAATAAGTGGATTGTCCTGGTTGGGAAGGCCATGTTTATCCCTGCTTTTTCAAATCTCTCCTTTATTGCTAGGTTTATCTCGTTCTTTGTTTCAAGTATTTTTTTAAGGTCTTTTATCCAGTATATTAGTAGGACGTTCAGGGAGGAATCAGCGAATTCTGTAAAACTAACCACGCATTCATCATCGGTTCTCTTATTCTTCTTAATAATATCTCTGAGTATCTTCTGTGCTTCCAGCATTTTCTTCTGGGGCGTGCTGTATTCCAAGCCAAGGGTTATCTTAACTTTTCGTGCTCGTTCTCTGGAAACATTCTCAACCACGGTGTCTGCGATCTGAGAGTTAGGTATTACTAGCTGGGTTCCGTCAAGGGTCTCTATCCTCGTAGTTCTAAGCCCTATCTCTCTCACCCAACCATCATTACCTCCTACTTTGATACGGTCCCCTATCTTGAATGGTTTATCTGTTAGTATGGCTATGCCTCCAAAGAAATTGCTTAGCATATCCTTAGCTGCTAGTGCGAATGCTAGTCCTCCAAGACCCACGCCTGTTAGCAGAGCAGAGATGTCAATCCCGAATTTCTTGATCAGCATTATCAGCACAAAAACCCATAGGATGATCTTAATAAGCCTTCTAATAATAGGGATTAAGTGGTCGTCAAGGTCTGATTTTGTCCTAGCAGCCATTGGCTTAAGGTAGAATTCTATGAATGAGTCTATGAGGTTTATTATCACCCAGGTTATGCTTAGGGTTATGAGAACTAGGAAGACGTTGTTTAGGAAAGCATGGGCTTTTTCAGAAAAGGTTAACTGGTTTACTCCGTAGTAGATTCCTCCTAGGATGATAAGAAAAATAACTGGTTTCTCAAGGTTTTCTATGATTATATCATCAAGTTTTGTCTTGGTTTTTGATGTGAATACTTTTATGAATTTTGTGCTGACCCAGTAGAAGGCTTTGCCAAGCACCACGCCTAGGATGATAGAGACTACGAGGATTAAGTACTGGTAGTAGGTGTTACCCCACAGAGTGTTCTCTAAAAACATTGTGGTTTATTAGAGTTAGGATTGGTTTTATATATTTTTTTATTATATCTTTATTAAGAAAGGGTCTTACAATAAACTTAAGAATAAGATACGGGTTTTAGTGAGGAGTTCCTTATGAGTGTTCTTATTCCGCATTTTTCTTAAGATACAAAGCAGAGTTAAATATCTTTAACACTTTGAGAACATCTTGGCGCTCTACTTTTTCCTTAAGCCTCATCCTAGCAGCTGCTTTTGCCATGTTCATAATCCCAATAACAGTTCGTGGGCTTATCTCAACCAAGAATTTATCCTCGTCTTTCTTCACATCTTCGACGAAGCCTTGAACTAATGAGCTTAGGTTCTTGTCAAACTCAACTTTTTTCTCTAAGGCGTAAGCCACGTATTCTCTTACGAACTCTTTATCTTTCTCATCAGGGAGGGTTTGTTCTTCTCTTATAATCTTATCTGTTATTCTTAAGAATTCCTTTGTACTAGGCTTTCTTATCAGAAAAACAAGATGGAATCTGCTGAGAAGAGCTGAGTCAAAGGGTACTTGTTTCTTAAGAATGCTTGTGCTCTTACCAACGAACCGGTCTCCTTCCGGGTTCGCAGTTGCAAGAATATTAATTCTTGCGTCAAGCCGGATATGGGTGTTACCCTTATCATAAGTTACAAAGCCTTTTTCCATCGCATTAAGCAACCCCGCCCTGTCCGTGTTTCTTAAGAGGTTAAGCTCGTCAATACAAGCAACCCCTTTATCAGCTAAGGGTAACAGGCCTTTAATAACTTCTCTTCCACGCACAGTAAGAGTTAGTCCTGCCCTGCTCGTGCCGCTTCCCAAGCCAAAGCTACTAATAGGTGCTAGTTCTGAAATGCTTCTAAGGATGTCTGTTTTCCCGGTTGCAGGGTCTCCTAGGAGGAGGATGTGTACTTTTTCCTTTGCGAATAATTGGATAAGCCCTGCTTTTTTTACTTCTTCTAATCCTATAATGTTAGGTGCGATGAGTCCTAGAATCTTCTCCTCTGCATGGTTAGAGAAACGCTCAAACACTTTTTGTTTTTCACGCCTCACAATTTTTTTGTTAAGCTCCTCGACTCTTTTCTTCACCCCTTCATCCACGACGTTACAAGCAAGAGAGAGGTACTTTGAGTCTTGAAGGAACCCTTGGCTTGTATTAAAGTCAGCTTCTATAAACCTGGCTTTATGAGTTTTTAAAAAGTATTTTAATTCTTTGATTTCCTCAGCGTCTAATACTTCTTGTATTAAGCTTAGTTTTATTTTGTTTTCCTTGCTAAGAGGAATGATTGAAGCCCAGATACTCCTGTATCTCTGCGGCTTTTTTTTAAGAAGAGTTTTTTCTTTCCTTATTAATCCCTGTTTGTTTTCCCTGTTTTCAAGTTTTGGTTGCGTCTGTGTTGAGCTCTTGCATAACGCCTTGGATGAATTCTTTATTGGTTTCTCTTTCTCTCTTCTTCTCCTCTTTGTCCTTTTTGTTTTCCCTTTCATCCTCCTCTCCTTCTTCATCTTCTCTTTCTTCCAACCCTGATTTAACATAACGAAGCAGACTTAGTAAGAAGGGGGTGTGTTAGAATATAAATAGTTATTGAAAAATAGTTATTGAAAAAAAATTATTCTGTGCTATGAAAAATTATTTAAACCTAGGGAGTCATTCTAATATTCAGAGAAAAAGAGGGTGGTCTTGTTTGTTTAAGAAGAAATCTGAGCACAACTTTAGAAAAGAGTTCTCGGCTCTGAGTAAGAGAGTGGACAGGTTAGAGAAGGAATTGGAGAGAGTAGAGCTTCTTGAGAAAAGCCTAGCGCATCACGAGGTTGTTCTTGCTAAGAAGATTGCGGATATGGCTGGTTTTGAAGAGGAATTAAAAAAACTTGTTAGGAAGGATGACTTT
>Ga0190332_1000322_pt1 | contig 11002 bp, 12 predicted proteins | sample 48720456_MG_FD_161679 | JGI IMG/M metagenome (GOLD analysis project Ga0190332, IMG submission 161679) | Hydrothermal vent sediment bacterial communities from Southern Trench, Guaymas Basin, Mexico - 4872-04-5-6_MG | ecosystem: Environmental > Aquatic > Marine > Hydrothermal vents > Sediment ... | reverse complement strand
TTTTTCAATAATTTTTTTGTTAGCTTAGGTCTTTGTTATACCCTCCTACTTATTTTTCGTAAATAATTCGCAGATATCAAATATATTACGGTATTACCTGGAATTTTGTTAGATAATATGTTTTGGGAGAAGAAAGCGGTTTCAATCTAAACTCCTTCGCACTAAAAAATTATTAGCTAATCCTGGCAAAAATCTTCAGAGCAGAGACCCTATAAGCCTAAAGCACTTATGAAGAATACTTCAAGACTATTTGAACAGCACTTCCAACCAAAATAAAATTTTTCATTCCCTGATCTTAGACTTATCTCCCTTAATTCTTTTAAATTTTCATTCATAAAATCTTTTAATTAATCCATAAATTCTTTTTACTTGATTACTCAAATAGTAAACACAAATACTCAGAATAAGAAACTCAAACCTTCAAATTAAAAATAATCCTTATAAAATATCTTAAGCAGTCCTCCCAGGACATTAGACTCCTTTATTTCTTATTTCTCTCTTTTCATCCCTCTTCCTAAAGTTCTTAATCCTTCTTATCTTCTTCTTGCTTTTCCTCTTTCTTCCCCTTATTAGATTCTGTGCTCCTCTCCTCCTCTGACACTTTCTTCTCATCTCCTTTCTTCTTATGAGTAGCTTCTTCCTTTTTTTCCTCCTCTACCAATGGCTTAGAGCCATGCTTAGTAATCTTGAGGTTGATTTGCGCGGTCTTGGAGTAAATCGTGTTCCCAGCAACCGTCTTTCTTACCTTCCTTCCTTTTCTGTTCTTCCTTATACCTACCCCGCTTACTATGAGTATTCTCTTCCTTGCTGTGCCTCTCACGTCTCTCCGCATTGGGAAGCCGCAGTAATCACTGCCGCCGGTTATCTCAAACTCGTAGCCAGCAAAGCCTATGGCATCACCGCTAATCTTTTCCCCTATCCTCTTCTTAAGAAAAGCCTCAGCAGCTTTATCAGAAACAACTTTCTTAACAGTTCTGCCTATCTTTGGGTCTCCGATACTTAGTTTGAATTCCATGTTCCGCCCTCCGAGCCTACACCACTAAAACTTTTTTTTGAGGGTGCGCTCAGTCAGAGCAGAGGAAAAAAACAAGGGTTTTTAAAGGTTTTGAATATTCTGTTTTTAACATCAATGGTGTTCCATCATATTAAGAAAATAGAGAAAGCCCAAACATACCTAGATATTGCTGTGAGACGAGCTCTGAAGCATAAAAGTAAAAAGAAGCAAGGAGCTTCTTTTGATAAGGCTAAGCTCAGGGAGTATGACTTTGTTGGGATTATAAGGGATTCTCTTTGTTCTAAGCTCCGCAGCGTAATGAATGATTTCCCTGTGCTTGACGACTTACCTATGTTTTACTCAGAGCTTCTTAGAGTAACCCTGGATTATGATAAGCTCAAGAAATCCCTTTCTAGTATTGGTTGGGCTGTTAAGAAAGTGCAGGAGCTTGCTAGGAGTTATAGAAGGAAGATAAGGGAGACCTCTGATTTTAAGCATCTTGATGCTGTTAAGAAGGCTTTTCTAGGCAGGGTTTGTTCAGTTGTTAATCAGGTTGATAAAGACTTAGAGTGCTTAGAGCATGCAAGGCTTGTGATGAAGGATTATCCTGTGATAAAACCAGGGATTTTTACTGTTTGCATCGCAGGCTTTCCAAATGTTGGGAAGACCACTCTGCTTAGCAGGCTGACTAGTAGTGTTCCTGAGATAAAAGCGTATCCCTTCACAACTAAGAGGCTTAACCTGGGTTATGCTTCTCTAAGGGGAAAGGAGGCGCAGTTCATTGATACTCCTGGAACTCTTGCAAGGCCTAATAAAATGAATAGTATTGAGAAACAAGCATACCTTGCTATGAAACACCTCGCGGATGTGATTATCTATGTGTTTGATCTTACAGAGCCTTATCCTCTGGCTGATCAGAAGAGGCTTCTGGGTAGAATTAGTAGGTTAGGGAAACCCGTGATTACTTATCTATCAAAAACAGACGTGTTAGAGCGAAGCGTTGTAGAAGAGTTCTCTAAGAAAGAAGGAGCTATACTAACCCTTAATAAGTTACGAGAAGAGATTAGCAGGAGGATTTTGGAATCCAACTAGTTCTTATTAACAAGTATCTGGCACTTACAGGGCATCTTGCTGATTATCCTCTTAGCAGCCATCTTTCCGGTTTCAAGATGAGGCTTATCAACATGAACCTCAAAAATGGTCTGACCTGGTCTTACCTGGGCTGCTAAGCCAATAGGCTTTCCAAAGCTCTTCTTCATCCCAGTACTCATCCTATCAGCACCAGCCCCTGTGGCAGTAGGGTTCTCTCTGAGGATGTGATGTGGATAAACCCTTATCTTAAGCTTAAAACCAGTCTTGCCAGTTTTCTTTTCTAGCACTCTGTTACTGGACTTACGAGCAGCTTCAAGAGCATTATGCCTTATCTGCACTGCTTCCTTAGAATTAACGTCTATCCTATACTCGAATTTCCTCTTAAGATCCCCCATTTCATACTTCACTATAAGATTATGAGGAGTGGCTCTTACAAGATTCTTCTTCCTGTACTTACTCTTACGAGTATAAGGTCTTTCTATCTTCCTATAAGCAACGCCTTTTCTGAGTTTTGCCATTAAACTCTTCTGAAAAAGTAAATTATTTAAAAAAGTTACTGTTTTTGTTTTTTTTTTACTAGTACAGCCCGGTGGTGTAGTGGCCAATTCCAATGGAAAGAATTTGGAGGCTACGCATAGGAGGTTCTGGCCCTCCTGACCCAGGTTCGAAACACAAAGACATTAGCGGAAGTCCTGGCCGGGCTATCCTTTTTACTTTCAACCCGGTTTACAGGTTTGATTTAACTGGTTTCAGGGGTTATTTCAAACATTATTTTGTTTCCTTTTGCGTCATAGGCTTGTATGTCCTTCTCTGTGTAAGGTTTTTTTATGATTAAGTGGACCATACCTCTTTTTGAGAAGAAATGAAGGTCTGCTCTGCTTGGCTTATTGCTTGGTCCTGGATGACTATGCACGCTTCCAACAATACTGCTGGTTAAGGGGAAGTTAATCTTCGCAAGGGTTGAGTTCTCATTAGCAAAGTACTCTTGGTAGGCAAGCCCATGAATCCTAAGGGTTCTCTTTCTCACCTTGCCTTGTAAGAAGGCTATGAACTCATTCGGAGAAGTCATCCTGGCTAGTTCAATAATGGCTTCAATCACTTCTTTTGTGAATATAATCCTTTCAAAATCATATTTTTCAAGTTCAAAGAGCTTCTTAAGCCAGTCTATTATTTTTTTATAAAAGGTCATGTGGTATTCTTGTAGAATGATTATTTGCTTTTAATATGTTTTTGTTTTTTTTATTAGTAAAAAATAAAAACTTTGTTAAAACCTTACCTGGTTATGGAGCGATACGAGACAAGCGTGGGTGCTGTGGTGATTAATTCTCAGAATAAGATTCTACTTATTTTTCAGAGAAAAGCCAGGTACTGGGAGTTCCCTAAGGGGCATATGGAGGGTCAGGAGGATGAACTTTTAACCATGGATAGGGAGGTGAAGGAGGAGACAGGGATAAAGAGTTATGAATTAATAAAAGGGTTTAGGTATGAAATAAATTATTCTTTTGAAGACTTGGAAGATGTTGTTCATAAGAGAGTAATATTTTACCTTATAAGAACAGATGATCCTATAAGGATATGTATTGAACACGAGAAGTATGCCTGGGTGGATTATGAGGACGCCTTGCGGCTTGTTAAGTACGATGAGCAAAGAGAAGTATTAAAAAGGGTTAATGATTTTCTTAGGAACTCTGCAAAATGAACTATTATAATGAGATTTCTAAGGGGTATGACGAGCTTTACGGAGAAGAACAGATGAATAAGGCGAGGCTTATAGCAAGTAAGCTCGTTCTTAAGAAAGATGATAAATTACTTGATGTTGGTTGTGGTACTGGCTTTTACCTTGACTTGTTTGGGTGTGATGTAACAGGTGTTGATCCGTCTGAAGAACTAATAAAGGAGTACAAAGGCAACCACCAAGTACTGTTAGGAAGAGCAGAGGAGCTTGACTTCGCGGATGACTACTTTGATGTTGTGATAAGTATAACAGCTATTCATAATTTTGATGATATTGAGAGGGGTTTAAAGGAGATTGAGCGTGTTGGGAAGAACAGGTTTGTCTTCTCTGTTATGAAGAGGAGTGATAAGTTCGGCTTAATTGAGAGGTTGATTAATGAATTATTTGTTATTAATGAAAAAGTATTTGAAGACAAGGATGTTATCTTTTTTTGCACTAAGAAAGGCTGAGAAGGCTTAGGAAAGGGTTTTAGAGGGTTTAAGGAAGGGCCTGTAGCTCAATGGTAGAGTACCACCTTCGCACGGTGGGGGCTCCGGGTTCGACTCCCGGCAGGTCCATGGGGGCTGTGGTGTAACTTGGCTTAGCACTCAACCTTCGGGAGGTTGCAATCGGGGTTCAAATAAGTGTAAGCTCGCCCTAAGAAAGGCTTGCATTTTTGAGAGTCCTCGCAGCCCCATACCAGATAATTTGGAAAAATTTTATATACTCCTTTCTCCTAAGATTAATTCTTTTAAGATGATTTGGAATATTATTAATCGTGATGACTTGTTTCCTAGTGTACTGGTTAGTGTGAGGTCTCCTTTTGAGATACTTGGCAGGGCAGAGGTGAAGGATAATATCGCTGTTGTGAGCTGGCATATGCCTGCGAGTATTACTCCGAGCAAGTATGCTATTAGTATTCCTAGTGATGATCCGGTTAGGAGGATGATTAGCAGGGCAGGTAATTTTGTGATTAATTTTATGGGGTACGAGCAGCGGAGTATTGTGTTATCTGCTGAGAACCAGGACGGATTGTTTGTTGACTTGTTTGAGTTCTTAGGCTTGACAAAAGCCGAGTCTGATTATGTTGAAAGTCCTAGGATAAGAGAAGCCAAGGCGTGTTTGGAGTGCGAGGTGGATAAGGAGTTTGAGAGCGGGGATCATACAATATTCCTTGGCAGAGTGGTTGGTCCGAGGGTGTGATATAATAATTCCTTTGAACTAAACAGGGTTAATCCAAAACCTTTATATATTATTGCTCTTGTCTTTTTTTTCTTAATTATTTTTAGAATGAAATAATAAGAATGAAATAATGAATAAGTATGTGTTGGTGATATAAAATGGTTGATATTAAGACTGCGAAGGATGCTGAAATAGAGAATCTTGCTGCTACTCTGCGTAAGAACAAGCTTGCTTCTTCTGACTCAGAGGCTAAGAGGATGGCTGAGGAGATGCTTAGCACGAGTAGGAAGGTTGCTGAGGATTTTGCTGAGAGGGAGAAGAAGATTTTCGGGGAGAACAAGGGGGATGCTGAGGTTGAGCTTGCTCATAAGTACGTTGAGGAGATAAGTTCGAATATTGCAAGAGGCAAGGCTGATGTGCGGGTTGATGTTGAGGGTATTGATGTGAATAAGCCTTTAAAGGATATTGTTAAGGAAGCAGAAGAAACACAAGATCCTGTTACAACAGAGGATGATGAGGTGGCTGAGCAGGCTAAGCAAGAATCTGTTGAAGAAGCTGCTCCTGCGCCAGAAGTAGAGGTTAAGGAGGAGGTTGCTGAGGAGTCGCCTGAGGAGTCAGAGCGTGAGCCTGTAGAGGCGTCTGGGGAAGAAGCTCCTGGAGAGGAAGGCGATGGTTTTGTAGAGGAAGAGAAGAAGCCGGGAGAGGAAGCTGAACCTAAGGAGGCGGTTGGTGACTCTGAGCCAGAAGAATCACGAGGAGAACCAGCAGGCTCAGAGGAAGCGCCTGTTTCTGAGTTAGGAGGAGAAAAAGAAGAGTCTTCTGAGGAAGCTGAGCCTGATGTTGAGATTAAGGAGTTGGATGAGAGTGATAAGCCTGTGAAGTCAGAGGATGAGCGGAGGAAGGAGATTGAGAGTATGCCTGAGTCAAAGGTTGATTTAAGTGATGTTTTTGATGTTAATAAGTGATTCGCTGGTTTTTTCTTTATTTTTTGACATATTTATTTTCAATAAAGAAAATATCAAAAGTAACTACTTTTAGGTGGTTAAAAATCGAAAAGTATTTAAATGATAACATACCATAACCATCTATAAAAACAAGAAGGGGTAGAAACAATGAACAAAAAAACAATTATGATCCTTTCATACCTCCTACTACTATTCGTATCATCCAACTTAGCAAGCGCAGTAATATTCAACATAGAAGAAGCAAGAAAAGCAGAATGGGAGCGCTTTGAAACATACAAACAAGACTACATCAAGTTTTATGACTTAGAAGCATTCTCAAACTATGTGAGTGACAGCAACCTAGCAAGGAATTTTGGCTTCTATGGACCAGACTATTACTACATCCCTCCAAGTGTTCTAAGAGCAAAGTACAATCCTCCCTTACAAGGAGAAATCTACTACACACCTACCAGAGGCTATGACTCAAGCCTATACCGCCCATCCGCAATCAAGTACTACGGAGAAAAAAATAATGGGAGATACACAGGCTTCATCCCAAGCACTCTGAACGGCAAATACTTTGATCACCCCGACATCTATGGAGACTCCTACCTTAGACCACACACATTTCATAACGTTTACACGCATCATAATATTATACAACGGTTTTATTCACAACAACCAGCTTATTACGCAAGAATAGCCGAGCCTATAAGCGGAGGATTTTATATTATTGGATTCTACTAGGAGAGAATAAAAAGAAAATAACAAAAAAGAATAAAAAATTAAATTTGGAATAAAAAAATGAATAAGAAACCACTATTTTTAACTAATGCATTACTCTTAATCTTCCTAATCAGCCCTATGAGTGCTAGTGCTTATTATCCTTACTTATACGATTACGGGCTTCACCTACAATACCACTACTATGAAAATCATAATAGTTACCCTACAATAACAGGTCCCTTCCCGCGATACTACTTGTTTCATAAGGATATGAACAAAGATATTGACTTTGTTCATGACGACTTCAACAACTATGACGAATTCATAGGCTACAAAGACCTTGACTTATTCTACCCAGAGCAAGGAGTTATCGAAGTCATCAGGAATCCTAGTGCAAGAGAAGCAGACTGGGATACTAGTTTTATACCCGAGGATATGCAGACCTTTGGTAAACATGTCTATGGGTACATCCCAGGTCCTAGTAAGAGCTGGGTTATGTATAGGAAGCATTACCACCACGAGCATCCCTGGGACCTTAGTCTTTACGAATACAGACTTAGTTACTACTCTGCACCTTTCTTAGCTTATAGGAACAAGCCAGTGTATAGAAAGAGTTGCCAGTTAATAAGCCCATGCGAATATAAACACTGCCTTAGTTGTTCTACCAGGTAAAGCCGGATTACAAATCCAGAGATAAAGAAAAACTCAAAGGGGAAGAAGAAAAAACGAAATAAGAGTGAAGAGGAGTTATTATATACTTACTACTTTATTATTATACCTCTTGCTATTACTCTGATATTTTACCTCCTGCCTTCAATAAATTTCTGCATTTCATCAACGAATTCCTTTGCCTGCTTGAAGTACTCGTCAAACTGCGCTCCACTAATCTCTGTTATCTGACCGTGAAGAATAATCCTGGAGATATGATAGAAGCGTTTCATAATATCAGCGTATTTCTGCTTTAATAATCCTCTCTTAACCATTTTCTGTTCAAGCATATCCGCAACATGGCTGGGGCTCGGAGGCACCTCGTTCAGCTTCATAAGAGCAGCATGAGCAGAGTCAATAACAGCCCAGTACAAGTCGAGAACAGCTTGTTTTATATGCCATTTAGAATTATGAAGTGTGATGGGTGCTTTGTTAAAATAGTTCCACATACTCTCAGGAGTAGGTCTAATCCTTCCTTGGAAAAGCAAGATTTGTAATGGTTCAAAGAATCCTGAGTCAATAATCGGAACCCCGTCTCTTAATATATTAATCGCAACAGGGTCGCCTGCTCTTACATACTCCCAGAAACTAGTGAATTTCAGAGTTGTGATGTGTAGCTTCCTAGGATTCACCTCTGCTATTATCTTATTAAGAATAATCCTGTAAGCCTGAACAAACTCTCTGTCAAGGATAATACTCACATCATCAACAATCACAAGGATATCCACGTCCCCCTTAGTCTCCTGCTTCTTCCTCGCAGTACTCCCAAACAACACAATAGCCTTAATGAACTTTGCGAACTCCTTGTAGACCCGCTTACTAAAAGCATAAGCAATATCCAATACGTCCTTTGAGTAACTCTCAGAAACCTGCTTCTTCCGCTTATGAATATCAAACTCCACTTAAAAGCACACCTCTTTTTTTTATCATCCTTATTAGTAATAATATGTTCTTTCTTTTATTAAACTTTTGCTTTTACACAACTCTCCTATGAGGTTTCTGGTATTCAAAAAAAAAATTGGTGGTTTTGCGTTACTCACTCCATAGGCACTTCTGACCATAACCGCCATTCATTACTCGGAGCATAAGCACCAACAATATAAGTCGCGGGATTATGATAACCAAAATGCTGTAGGTGCATACTTCTAAAAGTAGGGGTCCTTGCAGTGGTGTATATCGGGCTGCCCATTAACGCCCAGGTATCCGGAAGCGCGGTTAAAGTATTGTAACTCCCGGCTTCCACAATAAAATCCTTTAAGCCTGCTTCCTCCATGTTCTTGATAAACTCTTTCATAGGAACATTGCCCTCTCCAGGGGTTAAGTGTTCATCATCATAACCAAAATTATCTGTTAGGTGGACGTGGCCAAGAATACCTTCTTCTGCTAGTTTCTTGGTTTGTTTTAGAAGCCACTTATTAAAACGCTTATTCCTCTCCTCAGGGGTCTCGCCTGGCTTTTTAACAAAGTGCTGCCTCCACAGGTTGAAATGCCCGATATCAAGAGTTGCTTTTATATGCTCTTTTGCTCTCCTCTTTGCTTCCTCCTCTGAGTAACCTTCTCTTACTAGTTGCTCCTGCATCTTCTTCCTTGCCTCAAGCACAAGGGTTCTTATCTCATCAGGATGACTACCGTACTGCTCAGGCCTCCAGTTCTCCGGAGCAACAAATATTGGTTCATTCAACTCCTTTCTGTGCTGCTCTGTGTAGACCATTGCTTTAATCCCTGCGTGTGCAATCGTATCAGCTACTTTCTCTTTTCCGTACTCTTCTATAGTCTTTATCCTCTTCATTTGTTCTAGTAACTGCTTTGCTCTTGCATCCGCAGCCGCGGATGACTCATGGATGTGCCGCATCTCATCAGTCTGCTTCTTAATAATATCCCTGAGATATTCTGATGGTAGCATGTTCTTTGGAGGTGTTAAACCTCCGAGGTAATGCCTAAGAGTATCATCTTGCATCATTATCCTCCATTTCTCTGATTCAGGAAGGTTCTTCTCTAATTTCTCATAGAACTCCAATGCTTTCTTAGCAGCATCCCTTACCTCCCTTGCTCTCTCATAGTGCTGTGCATAGAATAAGGAGTGTCCTTTTGCCTGGAGAACCTCATTAGCAGTCTGGGTTTTAAAGAACAATACTTCAGGAGCAATCTTCTTACCTGTCTTCTTCTCTAACTCCTTAGCGAGTTCTTCAAAATCCTTATACTCAACCCTTCTAACCTTAAAATTAGTGCCCTTCTCGTTCCACATAGGAAGCCTGTTAAACAACTCCTCTGACTTATCCGGGTCAAGAAGCCATTCCTTCTTAATAGGATGACCATCAACATCAACCCAGTCATCAGGTTCTACTATAAGATCTGTTTTATCATCTTTTTTCCCAATAATCTTCTTACCAAAAGTCTCCTCATAAGTCTTTGCAGTGTGGAATTCAGGTTCATAAACATAATGGTCCTTCCTAACAGCACTCACGTTACCTGTCTTAGCATCAGCAACCATCACTATTGCTTTCTCATCTTCCTCTTTATAACCCTTAAATAAGCGCTCACCTGTCCTCTCCTTAATCTCGCTTAGAGGCCTACCCCACTCACTAGTATGAAACACCACAGCTCCTCCTTTAGTCGCCTCAGCAGCGAACTGGATTGCTCTTTCAATCTCCTTAATAGCGTGCTGTCTTATCTGATCACTAAAACCCTGTTCTCCAAGACCTGCGAGGCTCTGGGTGTGAAGAGGAGCATGAACACTTGTCTTTATCTCATTAATCTCTGCTAATGCTCTCATATCCTCTCTTTCTCTTCTTCCAAAGGCTTCAGGGCTTGGTTGTTGAGAATTAGACTTACCCGCACCTATGAATTCAAACTCAATCTTACTTGCTCCTTCACGAATCTTTGCATTAAAAGCATGGAGCTGGTTCATCATAGGATTCGTACCGGTTCCTATTTCTTGCGGTCCAAGACTTGTACTATCTAAAGGCATACCCGGCTCAGGAGGGATATCTGCTGGTTCAATAGGCTCATAAGCCCTGTCAAGGGCATGATAGTAGCCACCGTAATAATCCCCGAATATCATGGCTGATAATCACCTCGTTTTTCTTCTCTTCTTCTAATTTCTCTATTAATCAAATCTATTTTCTCAAGTTCACGCCTAATATAATCAGATGTGTCTTTCTCCATGTAAAACTTGTTGCTTCGCATTCTCTCAGCGTGGTATTGTACAAGTTCAATGAACTTCCTCTCCTCATCACTAACAGGTCTTTCTCCTGCAGCTCGAGCAATATGCTCAAGCCTGTTCATCACATTATAATTTGTGATATCATAAAATGTTGGGGTGCCACGCAGTATTTCTTCAATCACGTCTCCATAAGCCCGCTGCTCAGGAGCTTCTATGTTTGCTCCTCTTTCCTCTTCCTCTATTGTCTCCTCAAGGGTTCTCTCCTCTTCTCTCCTCCTCCTGAGCTCCTCCAATTCTTCAAAACGCTTCTTTTCTTCTAAACGCAACTCCTCTATTCTCTTCTCAATCTCTTTTCTTACTTCTTCAATCTCCTGAGCTCCTCTTTTCTCCAGGTCTTCTAACTCCTTCCTCTTCTTCTCAATCTCCTTTCTCTTTTCCTCTAACTCCCTGCGTTTCCCCTCTTCAAACTCTACGAGTTG
>Ga0190332_1000320_pt1 | contig 11031 bp, 10 predicted proteins | sample 48720456_MG_FD_161679 | JGI IMG/M metagenome (GOLD analysis project Ga0190332, IMG submission 161679) | Hydrothermal vent sediment bacterial communities from Southern Trench, Guaymas Basin, Mexico - 4872-04-5-6_MG | ecosystem: Environmental > Aquatic > Marine > Hydrothermal vents > Sediment ... | reverse complement strand
CAGAAAATAAAAGATACCATGAAATTAGATCTCCTATTGTGGGGACTTTTTACAGAGCCCCTGCTCCTGGTGCAGAACCTTATGTAAAGGAGGGAGATACAATAAAGAAAGGACAGGTTTTGTGCATAGTTGAGGCCATGAAGGTTATGAATGAAATTGAATCAGATATCTCTGGCACCGTGGTTAAAATCCTGGTTGAAAACGGACAACCGGTGGAATATAATCAGCCTTTATTTCTCATAGAACCTTCAGATTGAATATAAGAGAATACATAAAAACTAACAGAATACTATACACAATTTCACAATTTAATTCTCACTCGAATATCTATCTTGTGGGAGGAGGAGTTAGAGATCTTCTTCTACATAGAAGTGTCCTGGATATCGATATTGTCTTTGAGACTCTTGATTATAAATTTCTCGATTATCTTACTGATGTCTTTAAAGTGGAATCTATTATAAAAAGTCCGTTTCTTACGTGGAAGATATCTATAGGAGATATTGAGATCGATCTTGCTCATACGAGAGGGGAATATTACAGAGAACCTGGAGCACTTCCTGAGACATATCCGGTGCACTCTATATATCAAGATTTAAAACGAAGAGATTTCACCATAAATTCTATAGCCTGTATCCTTACCCCGAATACAGGAGATATCGTTGATCCTATGGATGGGTATCACGATTTGAGGGAAGGTATCCTTCGAGTATTGAAAGCAGGGAGCTTTCTTGAAGACCCCACAAGGGCGTTCAGGGCTATAAGATACAAAAATAGATTTGGTTTTATTTACCATCCTCTTACAGAGGAAGAATTTGAGCATGCTAAGAAATTGATGAGTCGGATTTCAGCTTCCAGAGTAAGAAATGAGTTAGAGCGTATCTCAGTTGAAGAAAATAGAAAAGAGATGTTTCGGGAAATCGGTCTAAAAAAATTATTATTTCACTGGCGGGATTTCTTCAATACTTTTCGTGAGGATATGTTGGTATCTTTGCATGAATATCTGGATTTTGAAAAGGATACATGGTTTTATTTTCTTCTTGTTTACACAAGAGATATTGAGGCTCTGGGTGGTTGTGGACTCCTTGAGAGAAAAGAGAGGAGAAGTCTGGAGAGAATTTTAGCCCTTGACAGGATTGAGAAAGAAATTATGCCAGAGGAGCTGCACAGGTGGTTTAGAAAGTTTTCAGATGATGAAGTACTTGCAGCAGGTGCGCTGCAGGGTCTAAAAAAAGAAATATTGAAGAAATATCTCTCCAGGAGGAAAGATATCAGGGTACTGCATGATGCTGAGGAGATAAAAGAGATGGGTATACCAGCTTCCAGATTGAGCGAAATTTTAACTATACTTGAAATTGAAAAAATGAAAGGGAAACTAAGAAGTAAAAGAGAAGAAGAGCAATTTCTTAGGGTACTAAAATCTCGTCGTACCTTCCTTCCCTGATCGCTGTTTCAGTTTCTGCGTCTTTAACGATTATGTTTACTGCTTTAATGTTACCTTGTTCTAGTTTAGGAGAAATAATTGCAACCAGAAAATGAGAAATTGTTTCTCTGAAACCTTTGCGGTCTGTGGCCAATCTTTCAAGTCCAGTTAATGCCGCGTGTGTATCCGCAGCATGGTAAGGCAGAAACACAGTATTACCGCGTTCAACAAGCTTTAAAAAGAGTTCCAGGTCTCTGGAAGTCTGCAATTCACTAATATAGGTAAAATCAGGGGAAGTCCTCAGGGCAGAAATTAGTGCTTCCTCCAGGGAGAGTACATCCTGCCCTACTTCTCTCTGCATGATTATAGATTTTTCATGCTTGAATACATAAGTAAGCGGGAGTTCAATAGTATAAATTATCTTGTTTTCATATTGGATCAAATAACTTATAATAGAGGCAATAATATCCAGATTGATATAAGTATATGAGCTAATTACAAGAAAAAGACCTTTATGATAAATTAAATTTTTTAATCTTTCTATAGTTTCCTTATCTGGTATTAATTCCTCAAAAGATGGGGGAGCTGGGGAGATTTTTCTTATAACAACAGCGTAAGAGCCTCTCTGCGTGAAATAGTTTACATGAAATCTTCCTAAACCTGGTAAACCAAATGAAAAATGTCCCTCAGATTGAAGAGGTGCATTTACCATAGGTGTCCTTTGTCTCAGACTTATAAGTAGTTGGCGTGTGTCATCCGGCATAAGTCTATCACCACCGGCAGATTCAATACCATCTTCAGTTTTAAAAATAGGTTCTTTTCCTGGAACAAAAATTACTTCCTTAATTTTTCTTTTTTCCATCTCATTAAAAATATACTGGGGCTGTATCATAATGCCTCCTTATTTTTCAATAAATTTTCTACAACTTTTATATCTTCGGGAACATCTACAGGATAACTCCTGTAATTTGTTTTAACAACTTTTATTTTCATCCCATATTCCAGAGCTCTGAGCTGTTCTAATTTTTCCTTGTGTTCCAGATCAGAGCTTGGGAGCTCAACAAATTTTTTTAGAGAGTGGAATTTATATGCATATATGCCAATATGTATAAGATATTCCTCTGGTCCATTGTTATTGCGGTAGTAAGGAATGGGAGAACGTGAAAAATAAAGTGCATATCCCATCGAATCAGTAACAATTTTCACTCTATTGGGGTTCTGAGCTTCAGATTCATTAGCTTTATAGCATGGAGTGGTAATATCAGCATTGGAATTGATAAGTTCCTGTATCAGAAGGTCCAGAATCTCTCCCTTAATTAGAGGTTCATCTCCCTGCAGATTGACCACAATATCATACACTTTATCCTTTACTGCATGAAACACTCTGTCAGTTCCAGAAGAAAAATTACCCTTTGTAAGAACAGCTTTTCCACCAAATGCTTCCACAGTTTCCTTTATTTTTTCACTGTCAGTAGCAACTATAATTTCATTCGCCAGGGTACTCTGAAGAGCACCCCTGTATACATACCATATCATCGGTTTCCCAAGAATAGGAGCAAGGATCTTTCCCGGAAATCGTGTAGAACCAAACCTTGCAGGAATAACTATAACTGCATTTGTACCCATACATAAGTTATAAGCGTATTTAAATGCGGAGTCAATTAATAACATATATGAATAACTTGACATTAAAGCAATTATGCAATAACTTAATAACATTACAGAAGGAGGTAAAGAAGTGAAAAAGAATGTTAGTGATATTGAAGATCCGAGAAAGGAAATTTTCTCTGCCCTATCTTGTGGAAGGAGAATTCGGATACTGGAACTAATGAAGGACAAGGAGGTATGTGGCTGTGATTTAATTCCTATTCTTCAGATAGACCAGTCTGCTGTATCTCGCCATCTTTCCATCCTTAAAAGGGCAGGTCTTGTAGAGGCCAGGAAGCAGGGAGTAAACGTGTATTACAGAATAGCCAACCACCGTATTTTTGAACTCTTATCACTTGCTTCCGAAATTATTAAGGAAAGGGAAAAGAAACTCCTTGAAAAATTAAAATAATTTTTAAACTCACCTTGACCCAAATAGGAGGAGCTTATGGGATATAAAATACTTTATAAAAGAGAACTCGGCCCGGGTGCATTCATGTACAGGGTGAATGCCCCTTTTGTGGCAAAAAGCGCAAAACCAGGGCAGTTTGTGGTCCTGAGGGTGCATGAAAAGGGGGAAAGAATTCCGCTTACCATAGCGGGAACTGATAAAGAAAAAGGTGAGGTAACTATAATATTCCAGGTGGTGGGTAAAACTACCAAACACCTTTCTCTTCTGGAAGTAGGAGACGAGCTGCATGACTTTCTGGGGCCTCTGGGTGTTCCATCGGAAATAGAGAATTTTGGCACCGTAGCCTGTCTGGGTGGTGGATTTGGCACTGCAGTTCTTTATCCTTTGGTGCGGGCTCTCAAAGATGCAGGAAATTATATGATTGTCATTAATGGTGCACGGACGGAGCGTCTTCTTATACTGGAGGAAGAACTGGAGAAAATGAGTGATGAGTACTACGTTACCACGGATGATGGTTCAAAGGGGATGAAGGGTTTCGTGACAGACCAGCTGAGGGAACTACTCAAATCAGGAAAGAAAATTGATAGAGTATTTGCAGTGGGACCTGTACCTATGATGAAAGCTGTGGCAGATCTTACCAGAGAGTGGGGTATTAAAACTATCGTCAGTTTGAATCCAATTATGGTGGATGGAACAGGAATGTGTGGAGCCTGTAGAGTGGAGGTAGGTGGTGAAACAAAATTTGCATGTGTGGATGGACCTGATTTTGATGCTCATAAAGTGAATTTTGGCCTTCTTATGAAAAGGTTAAGAATGTATCGGGAGGAGGAGAGACTATCACTGGAAATTTTCGAAAAAGAGATGGAGGGTAAAAAATGCCACGGAAATTAATTCTTAATAGAGTACCAATGAAAAAAAGAGAACCAGGTGAGAGAATTAAAATATTCGATGAGGTGGCACTTGGATATACTGAAGAAGAAGCTATTAAAGAGGCTGAACGTTGCTTGCAATGTCCTAAACCTTTGTGTGTAAGTGGTTGTCCGGTGAATATTAATATCCCTGCTTTTATAAAACAGATCAAGGAAGGGAATTTTATAGAAGCTGTTAGGATTATAAAAGAAGATAATCCCCTACCTGCTGTTTGTGGCAGGGTATGTCCACAGGAAGAGCAATGTGAGCAAAGGTGTGTAGTTGGAATTAAAGGTGAACCTGTTGCAATCGGAAGGCTTGAGAGGTTTGTAGCTGACTATGAAGCTAAACAGGGACTGAGCGAAAAGCCGCAGATCAAAGAGAAAAAGAATAAAAAGGTTGCAATTATCGGTTCAGGCCCTGCGGGATTGGTATGTGCCAGTGAACTTGCAAAAATGGGATATGATGTTACCATTTTTGAGTCTCTTCATGAAGCAGGCGGTGTTTTGATTTACGGAATTCCTGAATTCAGGCTTCCCAAGAAGATTGTAAAACGTGAAGTTGAATACATTAAATCCCTTGGTGTGAATCTTGTTACAAATTTCTGTGTTGGAAGAACCCGCACCATTGATGAACTTATGAATGAGGATGGTTTTGAAGCAGTATTTATAGGTACAGGAGCAGGTCTGCCGAGATTCATGCATATTCCCGGTGAGAATTTATTGGGAATTTATTCTGCCAACGAGTTCCTTACAAGAATAAATTTAATGAAGGCATATAAGTTTCCGGAATATGATACTCCAGTTAAAGTTGGTAATAGAGTGGCTGTAATAGGTGGTGGTAATGTTGCCATGGACTCTGCTAGAAGTGCGTTGAGAGCAGGCGCAGAAAAAGTCATGGTTCTTTACAGAAGAACAAGAAATGAGATGCCGGCTAGACTTGAAGAAGTAGAGAATGCAGAGGAAGAAGGGATTGAATTCCATTTCCTTGTAACACCTGTCCGCTATATCGGTGATGAGAATGGATGGGTAAAAGAAGTGGAAGTGATCAAGATGAAACTTGGTGAACCTGATGAATCTGGAAGAAGGAGACCCATTCCCATAGAAGGTTCAGAATTTACAATCCCGGTGGATACAGTTGTTGTAGCTATAGGGCAGATTCCTACCCCTATAATTGCGAAAACCACTCCCGGGCTGGAAGTTCATCCCAGATGGGGGACCCTTATTGCCAACCAGAAAACAGGAGCAACGACCCGGCCGGGGATTTTCGCAGGGGGTGATGTTGTAACGGGTGCAGCTACAGTTATTCTTGCAGCAGGTGCAGGAAAGACGGCAGCTAAATACATAGATTATTACCTGCAAAATAAAGATAAAGAGGGAATCTGGGAAGAGCTATTTGAGATGAAATAAAAGTACAGAGGGTTCAGGATCAGGATAAAGGGGGGACAGAAATCTGTCTCCCCTATTTTTTAAGGATTCTCCTGGAAGAAATTTCGGCTGTTATGTATCCCGCTGTTTAATGGAATTGTTGTGTAAAAGTTAAACGATAATGACAGATGTTTTCCTGCATTATAGTGATAGTTCAGGTTAATTAATCCATATTGACCTGAGGGTCGGAACTGTGGAGAACCACTGAATTGCGATATGTTCAAAAGTCCCAGCCTGAGATTAAAATTTTTTGAAAGTTCAAATCTGTAAGTGGCGAGAGAAGTGAAATAACCGCTGGATGAGACCGAGAAACTCAATTCGCCTTTAGGTACTCTCTGTTGTTCTTCCTGAAATTTGTTAATTAAACCAGAATTTTGGCTTATAAAAAAGAATACTAAAAATAGTTTTATCATGACTTTATATTATACGAGGGCTGATAAACTGTCAAGCACTGACGAAGATTCCCGTTATAATATTTTTTCAGTAAAAAGGGGCTTCAATAACCACTTATCCTTTACAATATGAATTATAGCATATATTCTGAATTTCCCGGCCTCTACAGGACTTATAGGAAAGAAAGCTAAGGCAGTTCCGTCGGAGAATGTTCCAGTATTTTTTGTTTTTGCTGTGTTCCCTTTAGCTAATGGAAGTTGTGACAATTTTTCGACCTCAGGTGGTCGGTTTTTTGCATACCATCCCCAAGCGTATCCTTCTAGGAGTAAGACTTTCCCTACATATTTTTGAGGCTTTTTACTTATTTCTATTAAAGTAGTTTTGAGTGGCTTTTCCAAAATTATTTTTTTCTTTGAAAGGTTGACATTTCCAACTCTATCTGAAGCTTTGAATGTCAAAATGTTTTCCTTCAGACTTTCTCTATATACAAGAAAAACTCAAAACTTGATTCTCTCCTTTATAAGCTACAAAATTCACAAACGGAGGGATAGAAGGAATGTATGAAATAAAGTGGTATTTTCCCGGAAGCATCGATGAAGCTCTCGACTTAATTAAATTGGAAGGTGTAATACCACATGCTGGAGGCACCGGAATTTTAAAAAGCAGACTCTTAGAGAAAATCAAAGGACTCGTCGATTTAGGTAAATTATCCATAAATTATTTTTGTGAAGAAAACGGAGAAATTAAAATTGGAGCAATGCAGACTTATGGTGATGTAATCGAGAATTTACAGCGAATAGACCCTGATTCAATCCTTATAAAGGCTCTTTCTCAAGCTGCATCTACTCCATTAAGAAACAGGATTACAGTAGGGGGAAGTGTTTCATATTTCCCCGTATGGTCCGATATCATGGGCCCTCTTATAGCTCTGGATGCCAGCGTAACCCTACTTGGAGAAAATGCTGGTATATACAATATTAGGTACTTTGCAAACAATCGCTTATTGAGAAGGAATTCTCTTGTAAAAGAAGTTAAATTTAAAAAAGATAGATGGAAGAGCTATTATTTTAGAGCTGTTAGAACCTCCTTTGATTACGCAGCCTTTACCATCTCCATTCTTGCAAAGAAGGATAAGAACCTGGTGAAGGATATGCGGATCGTTGTAACAGGATGTGCAGGAAAGTTTAATAGATTGGAAGACCTTGAGGAGAAACTTAAAGGAAAAGAGACTCAGGATTTAAATTTGGACGATATTGTTAAGGATATTAACCTTGAATTTATAGGCAAAAGACATGGAAGCCCAGAATATTTGAATCACCTTTTTCAGGTTGAGCTTGCAAGAGGGCTCAGTCAAATTTTCAGGGATTAGCTATGAAAGGTGTTTTTAAAATAAATGGCAGAAAGAAGGAATTCACTTTTAAACCACATCACACACTTCTGGATGTTCTGAGGGATAATGGTTATACAGAGGTCAAGGAAGGATGTAGAGAAGGTGAATGTGGTGCTTGTGTTGTCCTTCTCAATGGGAAGCTTGTAAATTCATGTCAGGTTCTGGCAGCCTCAGTTATAGGAAGTGAGATTTTAACTGTAAAAGGAATTGGGGATCTTCATTCTCCTCATCCCATTCAAGAGGCTTTTGTGGAAGCTGGAGCAGTACAATGTGGTTTTTGTACACCAGGAATGGTGTTAGCTACCTATTATCTTTTTTCAAAAAATACAGATCCAGATGAAAAGGATATAAAACAGGCTCTTGATGGAAATCTATGCAGGTGCACAGGATATGTCAAGATTCTGGATGCTGTGAGACTTGCTATTAAAAAAATGAAGGAAAGGGAGAATGAAAAAATTTAGTATTATAGGCAAGCCAGTTAAAAAAATTGATGCTTTGTCTCTGGCGACGGGAACAGAAAAATTCACTGCAGATTTTAAGGTAGTGGAACCACTTCATCTTGCTATTTTATATTCTCCTCATGCCCATGCTGAGATAATAAGTATAGATATAAGGGAAGCTCTGGGACTTCAAGGAGTTGTGGATATACTCTATTATGAAAACACTCCACGCGTGCTGTTTACTACTGCCGGACAGGGCTTCCCCGAACCTTCTCCTTATGATACCTATATCTTTGATAAAAAGGTGAGATTTGTGGGAGACCGGGTGGCAGCAGTACTTGCAGAATCTCCGGAAATTGCAAGAGAAGCTTTAAAGAAAATAAAAGTAGAGTATAAACTTCTTGAACCCATCTTTGACCCTGAGAATGCCATGGCTCAAGATGCCCCTGCTATACATGATGATGGTGAACATGCAGTGATCCCTGCAAAATATGATCCAGAACGAAATCTTGCAGCAGAGGTAGAATTTAAGATTGGTGATGTTGAAAAAGGATTGAAAGAGGCAGAGATAGTTTTAGAAAGGGTTTACAGGGTACAATATGCTTCCCATTGTGCCATTGAACCTCATGCGGTAGTTGCTTATTTTGATGAAAGGGGAAGGCTTGTTATTATTACGACGACCCAGGTTCCATTCCATGCCAGAAGGATTGTCTCCAGGGTTCTCTCAATTCCATCAGGTATGATAAGGGTAATTAAACCCAGAATTGGAGGCGGTTTTGGGGGGAAACAGGAGGTTTTTCTTGAACCTCTTGTGGCTTATGCAGTCTGGAAGCATAAGAGGGCTGTAAGATTAGTTCTTACAAGAAAAGAGGTCTTCATTAGCGGGAGAACGAGGCATCCCATGAGAATCAGAATGAAAACTGGTGTAAGAAGAAATGGTGAAATTACTGCCCTTTCTATGGATGCCATTATGAACGCAGGTGCCTATGGCCCTCACGCACTGACGGTTATGGCAAATGCGGGTTCTAAGGTTTTGCCCCTTTTTAATAAGATTAAAAATGTGCATTTTCTGGGAAGGACTGTTTATACAAACCTCCCTGTGGGAGGGGCTTATAGGGGATATGGCGCCACCCAGGGGTATTTTGCATTCAATGTTCACATGGATATACTGGCCGAGAAAATAAATCAGGATATTCTTGAATTTTTTAAAAAGTGGCATATAAGAGAGGGAGAAACATCGGAAGTGTTTAAGGCCCTGGGAGAAGGTAAAGAGGGAGTTAGCCAGATTATAAAGTCATGTAAGCTTGACGAATGTATAGAACTTGGGGCTAAAGAGATTGGCTGGTATGAAAAGAGGAGAAAAAGGATAAGAAACGGCGACAGAGTGAAGGGTGTTGGTGCCGCAATAGCAATGCAGGGGTCAGGAATACCAAAAATAGATATGGGGAGTGCGTACATGAAAATGAATGATGATGGATCTTTCAATCTTCATGTAGGTGCCACAGATTTGGGTACAGGTTCTGACACTATACTAGCCCAGATTGCAGCAGAAGTTCTAAGCATTCCCGTGGAAAAGATTATAATTCGTTCTTCAGATACGGATTTAACGCCTTTTGATGTAGGAGCCTATGCCTCCTCCACGACTTATATCTCCGGTGCAGCTGTCAAGAAATGTGCGGAAAAGGTGAGAGAGCAGATCCTGGAGGTCGCATCTAAAATGCTTCACAGCGAGATAGAAAGTTTAATCCTTGAGGACAGTAAAGTTGTTGATTTAAAGACAAAAAAGAGTGTGAGTTTTGAAGAGATTGCCCTTTATTCTCTTTATCAACAGGATCAATTTAATATTCAGGCCACTGCCTCCCACTTTGCAACTGAATCACCACCTCCATTCATTGCTCAGTTTGCTGAGGTGGAGGTGGATGTGAAAACGGGCAGGGTATATGTTATAAAGTTTGTCTCAGCGGTGGATTGCGGGCAGCCTATAAATCCCATTCTTGTGGAAGGGCAGGTTGAAGGTGCTGTGGTAAATGGTATAAGTTATGCTCTGTGGGAAGACTATTTGTTTGATTCCAATGGGAAGATGCTAAATCCAGATTTCTGGGATTATAAGATTTTTACTGCAAAGGATATTCCTGAAATAAAGACAATTATTGTAAATTCCTTTGAGGAAACCGGTCCATTTGGTGCAAAGTCAGTAGCTGAAGTGGCGATGAATGGGCCTCTCCCGGCAATCGCCAACGCTATCTATGATGCAGTTAGTATAAGACTGTATGAGACTCCCTTTACCCCTGAGAAGGTCTGGAGAAAAATCAAAGAGGAGGGTCTCGTTTGATTATAAAGGGTGGAAAAGTAGCATTACCTGCTGCTGATGAGCCAGTAAAAAAAGATATAAGAATTGAAGGCGAAAAAATTGTTGAAATCGGTGATGATTTAAAAGGTGATGATATACTGGATGTTACCGGACTTCTTGTGATACCGGGTGGAATAGATCCTCATGTACATTTTGATGACCCTGGATATACTGAGAAAGAAGATTTCTATCATGGAAGTATGGCAGCTGCATCAGGAGGGATAACAACGGTTATAGACATGCCCTGCACCTCAGTGCCTCCTGTGACAAACCTGGAGAACCTGAAAAGAAAGCTGAATGTGGTTAGGGAAAAATCTGTTGTGGATTATGGATTTTTTGGGGGGGTATCTGCACAGTCCTTCGAGGAGGGTTTTCCTCATTATATGGAAGAACTATCAGAATATGTTCTGGGTTTTAAGACATACTTTATTTCAGGAATGCCTACCTTTGAACGACTGGAACACTATCAATTTAGAGAAGTATTGAAGCTTACCCGGAAATTTGATTTGCCAGTTCTTCTTCATGCAGAGGATTTTGAATTTGTTAAAAAGGCCTCGGAAATAGAAAAAAAGAAGGGTAATACTCCTAAAAATTACTACAATTCTCGGCCAGAGATTGCAGAGCTTATAGCTATTGCCACGGC
>Ga0190332_1000316_pt1 | contig 11110 bp, 10 predicted proteins | sample 48720456_MG_FD_161679 | JGI IMG/M metagenome (GOLD analysis project Ga0190332, IMG submission 161679) | Hydrothermal vent sediment bacterial communities from Southern Trench, Guaymas Basin, Mexico - 4872-04-5-6_MG | ecosystem: Environmental > Aquatic > Marine > Hydrothermal vents > Sediment ... | reverse complement strand
GTATGATTTTTTAACTATTAAAAATATTGATATGTGGTTATTTTATCATGGAGGGATCCTTCTTGCGATGCCTATGTTTATAGCGCGCTTTTTAAGGAAGAAAGTGGTGTATATTCCTACATATTCAGCCGCAGACACACTAAAAGAAACTTTTCCTAGTTTTTATAAATTATTAGATTTACCATTACGCGTTCTATTGGATATTACTTATCTCTTGCCCCATACATTAATCCTCTACTCCCCGAACCTCATCAAAGAATGGAACTTAGAAAAATACAAGGACAAAATTCTGATCGCTCACGAACATTTCCTGGATTTCAACAAATTCAACGTAAAGAAAAAACTTAGTGAGAGAAATAATTTAGTAGGCTATATAGGGCGTTTAAGTGAAGAAAAAGGCATTTTGAATTTTGTCAAAGCAATCCCAGAAATACTAAATGAAAGAGACGATTTAGAATTTTTAATAGGCGGAGATGGACAGTTACGAGATGAAATTGAAAAATATATAAATGAAAAAAACTTAAATGATAAGGTAAAACTTGTAGGATGGATCCCTCATGGGAACCTACCAGATCATTTGAACGAATTGAAATTAGTTGTTTTACCTTCTTTTACTGAAGGGCTTCCGAATATTATGCTTGAAGCAATGGCTTGCAGCACCCCTGTTCTCGCAACACCAGTTGGTGGCGTTCCTGATGTGATAAAAGATGGGGAAACTGGATTTATCATGGAGAATAACTTACCGGAGCACATTGCCAGAAATGTCATAAGAGCTTTAAACCATCCTAATCAGGAGAAAATTGCTGAGAATGCCCGTGCCCTGGTAGAGATGGAATTCACCTATGAGAAGGCTGTGGAGAAGTATAGGAAAATATTAGACGATCTATGACAACACAATCTCTGACCCTTAAAACCGAACGAGACTTAGTTCTATTAAATATTCTCTCAGCCTTGCTTATTGCCGCAATAGTCTTTTTCCCAGATTCACCAGCGCGCATCGTACTTGGTTTACCCTTTATCCTGTTCTTCCCTGGCTACGTGCTAATTTGCGCGTTGTTCCCAAGAGAAAAAGATTTGGATGGTGTTGAGAGATTGGCTTTAAGTCTGGGACTTAGCATAGCTGTTACACCTTTGATAGGGCTTGCGCTAAACTATACACCTTTTGGGATAAGACTCTATCCCGTTACGTTTTCGCTGTTCTTATTTATGCTCTTAATGTCGGCTGTGGCGGTGTATAGACGGAGAACAATTTCTCCAGAAGCTGCGTTTGCTCCGCTGGCATCGATAAGTATGTCAGAATGGCTTAGGTTAGGAAAGGTTAAAAATGGTTTTATGAAGTTCGGTAATAGGAATATAATCATTAAAACCGTAGCTGTTATATGCTTTATCTTAATCACCATTGCGCTCGTTGTGGCAAGGAACTCACCAGCTACCGGCTATGAAGCATCAATCTATAGCTCTACACCCGCAATCCTATGGGTTTCATTGATTTTATCTATTGTTTGTGGGATTACAATTATCGTCCATCAAATTTACAATAGAGAATACGAAAAGCATAATCTATGGATGATTGGACTTTTACTGGTCTTTTTGAGTTACATAATATGTCTATCACTCCATATTATAAGAGGATACTATATGTGGTGTATGGCTGGCGATCCGGCTACACATATAGGGACTATCAAACAAATTATTAGTGATGGTCACATTCCACGCATACTCTTCTATCCAATAGCTCATATATATACAACCGAACTTTCACAGATACTAAGTATAGATCTAATTTCGTTACATAAATTAATCCCTCTCTTTTTTGGTTTATTATATATACCATTTATGTATCTCTTTGCGAAGTCTATCTTACCGGGTAAGGGATATGTAATATTAGCCACGGTAGCCAGTTGCACATTAGTCCATGGATGGTACCTGAACCTCACGCCTAATCATCTATCCAATCTTCTTTTCCCTATGTTATTATTTATTCTGGTCAAAGTTTTTACCACACGCAAGATACAATGGGAAATACTGATTCTTATCATGGTGTTTTTGTATCCGCCATTTCATCCAGTACCTACTTTTGCGTTGATGATTACACTTATCGCGTTACATCTACCAAAGAGAGCATTTGCTTTAATAAATAAAGGCACATCACAAACAAACAATGAGGGTATAGGTAGATTCAATGCTACTCTATTGATGATTTTATTGGTATGGGGCATATCATGGATCTCGTCTTTTTATGTATGGGACTTGACCATACGGAATATTCATACTTTAATGGTAGAAGGAGGACCTTCGCATCTTCAAAAGTTAACTGAACTGATAGCTTATGCAGAAGGATACGGATATAGCGTAATTGAACAAATATTCAAAGTAATGTGGGGGAGTTTTGTATATATTATTCTAACGCTAATTTGCCTTCCAATCCTTTGGAAAGAAATGCGTACTAATAAAGAAACTAACAATCTCTTCCCATTGTATGGTCCGCTATTGATACTTGGTTTGTTTAGCGTAATGCTTTATTTTTTAAACGTAGGATTTGGACCGCTTAGAATTCTTGTCTATATCGTGATGATATGTACAATTTTTACTGGATTTATTCTGTATAGAATAATAGAGAAAATACGGGAAAACAATAAAGCATCGTTCCATAAGTTCGCTCTCGTTTTGCTAATTACTCTCATAGTTAGTGTATCTATAAGTGGAATGCTAAAACTTTACCCATCTCCCTATATTTTAAGTATTAGCTGGCAAACAACACAAACTGAGGTAGAAGGTATGAATTGGCTTTTTCATAATAAAGATTTAAATATAAAAATATCCGGTATATCTATTGCACAACATAGATTCGCCGACCTCCTATTAACCCCTGAGGAAAAAAGAGAGCAGAAGATTCCACGGCGTTTACCGGAAGAGTTAAGAGTCCCTTTTCATTTCGGTTATGATAATCACTCTTCATTATCTGCATCATACGAGAAAGATGTCTATTTAGGACTTACGCAAAGAGATGAGTCGATATACACCGATGTTTTTCCTGAAATAGCAGAACTTAGGTGGTATCCAAGCGACTTTGAAAAACTGGAACATGATCGGGGTGTAGATAAATTGTATTCCAATGGTGGGTTTGATGTTTGGTATGTTCGTACTTTAGGATAGGTGGAGAGTGATTCTATGAAAAAAATCTTAATAATATCTTATCATTTTCCGCCAAATACAGCAGTAGGCGGTTTACGCATACAAGGACTTGCTAAATATCTCCGTGAGTTTGGTTGGGAAGCTATAATCTTGACAACGGCATTGCCTGATAACTCAAACACACAATTTAGAGTTATACAAACTCCTTACTATGATGTTATAGGTGTTTGGAAAAAACGATTTGGACTTAAACCAGATGAAGGAGTAAAAAAACAATTTGGAATATCCACATCAAAAAATAAGAGATCGTTAGTAGATTTTATTTTAACATTCCTAAGTGAATTTATCGCATATCCCGATGCACAGAAGGGCTGGTACAATTATGCAGTTGAAGCTGGTAGCGAGCTTTTAAGCAATGAAAGCATTGATGCAATGATCAGCAGTTCTAAACCTGAAACATGCCACCTTATTGCTAATAAGCTAAAAAGCAAGTATAAAATTCCTTGGATCGCAGACCTCCGTGACCTTTGGACAAAAAATTATTATTATAACTACAGTCCTATTAGAAAACTTAGAGAGAAGAGGTTAGAAATTAAAACTTTATCTAAAGCGGATGCGCTAGTAACGGTTTCTATATATTTAGCAGAAAAATTGAGTACATTGCATAAAGGGAAACATATATATGTGATACCTAATGGGTACGATCCGGATGAAATGAATATCTCACCTGTGGATTTGACAACTAAATTCACAATCACCCATACAGGCAGTTTATATCAAGGAAAAAGAGATCCCGCAAAACTTTTCGAGGCTATACGAGATTTGATTTCTGAAGAAAAACTAAATCCAAATGAGATTGAAGTAAGGTTTTATGGACCACCAGAGGATTGGTTAGAGAATGATATTGAACGCTACGGGCTGCAAAATAATGTTAACTGGTATGGAATAATACCTCGAAAAGTTGCATTGGAAAAACAGAAAGAATCGCAGTTATTACTCCTTCTATTATGGGATCATCCAGAAGAAATTGGAGTTTACACAGCAAAGATTTTCGAGTATTTAGCTGCTCAAAGACCTATATTAGCCATAGGTGGTCCAAAAGGAGTTGTGAAAGATTTATTAGCTGAAACTAACGCTGGTGTATATGCAACGTCTGTGGGCGATGTTAAAAAAGCTCTTAAAAAATTTTATGATGAGTATAAGTTGAAAGGTAATGTAGAGTACAAAGGAGAAAGAGCGAAAATTGACAAATATAGCCAAAGAGAAATGGCAAGGAAGTTTGCAGAGGTGCTTGACACCTTAACAAGAAGGTGAGTGGAGATAACCAATGCATCCCTCCAAGAAATTCGCATTTGATGTCGGCATAACGTTTCTCGCATCCGTAGTTACCTTGCCCCCTGGCTTCGTCATCCAAACTTCAAAAAGTTTGAAGTCCATGGCTGAATTTTTTGATAAAACTTTTCTCAAAAGTTTTAGAAGATACCTCGGTGCAGGCGATTTGGGATTAGGATTATATCGAATGGCATCCACGATTTACGGAATTGCGATGCTTGTGGTTGTAACAGCCCAGCAAAAACGATAAAGAGTTCAACTGAAATTTTTAAATTAACTCATCTAAAGTTTCAAAAGGTGAGAAATAACCCTTTTCAATCATATCCGAAAGCATTGTATTAGCTTCTTCAATGGATAAAAGTCCCTCTCTCACCGCTTCAACCAGGACACCAATGGTTCCTGAAACTGGGACTCCCCTTCTCTGGGCAAGCCTTCTTGCATCCCTGTCGTCAGTCAATACCTTCAGATCCCTTGATATAGCGATGCTCAGGCAAGACGACTCTCCTTTTCCCAACGATTCTGCGAGCAATCGAAATAGGAATTCTTCCTGTGATGACTCAATTTTTAATACTTTAATCCATTGCCAATCCCTTTTAGGTAAAACGTTCCTCTTCTCTCCTCGTTTTAATTCATCTATAACTTCTTCGGTTGTAAAAAGCGTGTTTTCAAACAACTTAGCCAAAATATCTTCCCTTTTGATTAAAGCGAAGTTTGATAGCACGGTATTATCTGCTACAACTGCTTCTTTTTCCACGCTCGTATAGCCTCCACCTCCGCTATCACATCCTCTTTAGAGAGTCCGCGAATCGGAACACCTTTCTCTCTCAATTCGTTTTGCAATTCCAACCTATGCACCCCGAGTAACTCCGCAGCTTTTCCTAAATTTATCTTTTCATCTAAATAGGCATTTATTATCACCGACTTATAAAGAGCTGGATTCCTCTGCCATAATTCTTTAAAAGCCGCTTCTAAAATCTCTGGCTGAATTTTGACTAATTTACATAATTCTTCTATTTCCCATCCCATCTTTTTATTCCCCCTTTATCCCTATCTATCTTTCCTTCTCGTACTTTACTTTATATTAAACTGGCTATTTATATAATGGGTATTGATAAAAAGAATTACCGGCTAATGAAGAAATTATTCATAGTTTTGGTGGAGCTTTTATATTTTAAGTAACGGGAGATAAACCATGCAACCGCACAAAAAATTCGCATTTGATGTCGGCATAACCTTTTTAGTATCCGTAGTTACCCTGCCCCTTGGCTTTATTATTACGGTTCTTTTAGGAAGATACCCTGGTGCGGGCGATTTAGGGTTATACAGGATGGCATCCGCGATTTACGGGATTGCAATGCTTGTCGCGGCGATTGGCATTCCAGCAGCGATGATAAAAAACAACAAACATCTTTAAGTTCATTGACGGTGAATATCTCTATGTGAGCGAAAATGGCAGATCGAGTGGTTATAAGAGTTAAAGAAATACAAGGGAATTGTGTTGTCTTCAAAGGAGGTGAGAAAATAGTGATAGAGGGACCGGAGCTGAACTTAAAGGAGACGGATAAAGTATGCATACACGCATTACCTCCTTTATTGCATTATGTTGTAGCGTTGAGAGAAGGCGTTGACCCTGTAAAGTTAGGACTGGCGAAAGAAGAAAATAACGCATATGCGTATATCCAATGCGTAGATCCAGGAAAGCCTTATACAAATGGCGGGACAGTTATCTTTGAGGTATCTGTCCAGCACGATAATAGAAAGGATAAATAAGAGAGTGGTGATATGATAGCCATAATCCTCGGAACTCGCCCGGAAATAATAAAGATGTCTCCAATAATACGGGAATGTGAAAAACAAAGTTTAGATTACTTCATCCTGCATACAGGACAGCATTACTCATACAACTTAGACAGAATCTTCTTTGAAGATTTGGAACTGCCAGCACCAAAATATAACTTAGATGTCGGCTCGGGCACTCATGCAGAAGAGACAGGAGAGATGCTAATCGGCATCGAGAAAGTCTTGCTGAAGGAGAAGCCTGATATCGTCCTGGTCGAAGGCGACACGAACACCGTCTTAGCAGGAGCTTTAGCTGCTGCCAAGCTCAACATAAAAATTGGTCATGTAGAAGCGGGCTTGAGAAGTCATGATAGAAGTATGCCAGAAGAGATCAATAGAATTTTAGCAGATCATGTTTCTGATTATCTATTCGCACCAACCGAGAAGGCAAAGGGGAATTTGTTAAGAGAAGGCATAGAAGAAGATAAAATCTTTGTTACTGGAAACACAATTGTGGACGCTATTTATCAAAATCTGGGAATTGCAAAGAGGAAAGTAAACATCTTAGACAAGCTAAATTTAAGTTCCGGGGAATATTTTCTCATTACTTTGCATCGGCAGGAGAATGTAGATATAAACGAGAGGTTAAAAGGTATTTTAGACAGCTTAGAATTGGTTTATCGTAAATTTAGCTTACCCATGATATATCCAATACATCCGAGAACGAAGAAGAGGATAAGAGAGTTTGGATTGGAAGTTCCGGAAGGAACAGAATTAATCGAGCCTCCAGGATTTCTAAAATTCTTACAATTGGAAGCAAATGCCAGACTTGTTTTAACAGATTCCGGTGGCGTGCAAGAGGAAACATGCATTTTAAAAATACCATGTGTTACGCTAAGAGATAATACCGAGAGACCAGAAACACTCGAGGTTGGAAGCAATGTTTTAGCTGGTGTAAATCAAAATAAGATTTTAGAATGTGTAAAAATTATGGTAAGTAAAGAAAGAGATTGGAAAAATCCGTTTGGCGATGGAAGGGCAAGTAAGAAAATAATAAAAATCCTGAAGGATAGATAGAAATTAGACTATGAAAAGAATTTGTGTTATCGGGTTGGGTTATATTGGTCTTCCTACTGCATGTCTATTTGCAGATGCGGGGTATGGAGTAGTAGGCGTTGAAATCAATCAAGAGAAAATAGAGAAATTAAATCACGGTAAATTACCTTTTGAGGAAAAAGGGCTTGAAGAATTATTTGAGAAGGCGCTGCCAAATATGAGCTTTAAAACAAAGCCAGAAGAAGCGGATGTGTTTATAGTTGCGGTTCCAACACCTCTGGATAAAGAAGCGAAGATGGCTGATTTACGATACATAAGAGAAGCTATAAAGAGCATTTCAAATTATGTGAGGACTGACAATCTTGTAATTTTAGAAAGCACCGTGCCACCGGGAACTTGTGAGCGGTTAATCCTACCAATGCTTGGGAATAAAGCTCATTTTGTCCATTGCCCTGAGAGAGCGATACCAGGTAACACGATATATGAGATGATATATAACGATAGAATCATAGGGAGCAATGAAAGAGAGATTGGAGAACTTGCCAAAGAGATTTACGCTTCTTTTGTTAAAGGTAACATATACCTCACGAATCTCAGAACGGCAGAGATGGTCAAGGTAATGGAGAATACTTTCAGGGATATAAACATTGCACTGGCGAATGAATTCGCACAGATAGCAGAGGAATCAGGCGTAAATATCTGGGAAGCGATAGAACTGGCAAATAAACATCCGCGTGTTAATATACTTAAACCAGGACCAGGTGTTGGCGGTCACTGCATTGCAATAGACCCCTGGTTTCTGGTAGAGAATTCCGTTAGAAGCAGAATCGTAAATCTCGCAAGAGAGATAAACGATTCAATGCCACGTCATGTTTTAAGGCTGGTAAAAGAGCTTGGGATTGGAACACATAGTACTATCACTGTATTAGGAGTGGCATATAAGGGCGATGTGGACGATACAAGAGAAACACCTGCTTTGAACTTCATAAAATTGGCAGAGAATGAAGGATATGAGGTAAAGGTGCATGACCCTCTCGTTAAGAGTTTTGAATATGAGATTTTGAGTTTAGAAGCAGCAGTTAAGGATAGTGATTGCCTCGTTATTATCATTGACCATTCTAAATTTAAGGAGCTCGAACCGGGAGAAATAGCGAGGTTGATGAGGAAGAGGAATGTGGTTGACAGCAGGAATATTTTGGATAAGGAGAGATGGGAAAGAGCAGGGTTTAAGGTGAAGGTGCTGGGAGATGGGAGACTCTAATATCCATTTTGAAGAATAAAAGGATGGTTGAACATTTAGAATGGTAAATGCAAAAGATATAGTAAATGAATTCAAAAAGGATTTACTGAGCAGAACAGGTAGGCAAACCTCTACATTATATCTTTCCCAGATTATCGCCCTATTCCTGGGCGTTTTTACCGGTATTATAAATAATAAATACAAGGAAAGGAAATTATAAAATTCTCATTGTCTATTTTCTCCAAAACAGCAATCCATCCTCTGCAAACCTCGCCCTAATTTCCATAGGAACAACTCTAATTAAATCCTTGCCTTTTTGTATTTCCTCATGTTTAAAAAATCCAAACACATACAACAAAACAGGATAAGCAAGTAAGGTCATTGCTTTTAGCAGACCTGATACTATTGCAGAATCGTTGGTAATATAAAGACTTACTGCATAAATTAACACGGCAGTGAGGAATATCTTTGAAATTCTGCCCCATTCGTATCTAATTGGATAAAATCTCCTTGAAACAAAATATGAACCTATTGGCAGCATCAAATATGAAATAAGAGTGGCTACAGCCGCACCCATCATCCCGTAGCTGGGAATCAATAAGAAATTTAAGCCCAAGTTCATAGTAGCACCAACTCCTACGATGGCTGGCACATATTTTGTTTTCTTCGTTAAGTTAAACCCTGCAGCCAAAATGAAATAACATCCATATAATACATAGGACAACGCTATCAATGGAATAACTTTATAGGCACCGTAGAATGGAGGAGTCGCCATAATCATTAACACCTCTTTTGATAAGATAGACAATGCTAAGGCAACAAACATCGCTACAAGAACGAAATAGGTTAAAACAGAGGAATAAACCTCTTTTGCATTTTCTTCTTTAGCCGTAGACCAGAAAAAGGGTCCCCAAGCTAGGGTAAAAGGACCTACTATTAGACTTTGAATAATTAATCCAAATTTATAACCCAATGAGTAAAGACCGAGTTCATGTGAAGTGGAAAAAAATAAAAGAAAATATCTGTCTGAGACTGTTAATATCCAAGTTCCTAAACCTCCTGGCACAAGCGGCAATCCAAATCCTAACATCTCCTTTAAATCCGCTATGGAAAATCTGAATTTTGTTTCTTTGATTATACCAGGTATTAAGAAGGCATAGAGCGAGCCTGCTGTTATCATGCCACTCTCCAAGATACCCAGCACACCTCTCTCTAAAATGACTATAAAGTAGATATTCAACCCAATAGCCAGCAGAGCTCTTACTAAGGAAACCATGACATACTTTTTTGATTCCTCTCTCGCTCTGAAAATCGACAGTGGAATTACAATTGCAGTATCGAAAAATAGAGTGAGGAAAACAACTTGGAAATAAAATGTATATTGTGTAGAATGGAAGAAAAGTAGGGAAAATTTGCTTGCTATTGCTATTAATACTAAAGAGAAGCATAAAGAAATAGCGGTGAGAAAAATTAGGGCAGTGCTTACCACTATTTTTCTATCTTCTTCATCTTCATAATGGAAATAGGACATAAACAATGCTGAGCCAAGACCCATAACGGAAATTATGCTTAGGATACTCTGAGTTACTCCGAATATTTCCAAAACACCGTAGTCTGATGGGGTTAAGTAGCGAGTATAAAGTGGAAGCAGGAAAAAACCTATGAGTTGGGAAGCAGCCACACCCAATCCATATACGAGAGAATGTTTTGAGAGACGAAACAATTGGCTAAACATGATTAACCCCTCTTTTTAGCGACAAGTAACTTTGTTGACACACCAAATCTTGAGAACGAAGCTAAAAATGAATCAAAAGTATACAAAACAGTAAGGTAAGCGCTCTCTATTCCCGGGAAAGTTTTAGATTTTGAAGTCAATCTAACAGTCAAACCATAATATATGACGTTAAGTATTTTACCAAGCAAACCGCCTGCATCTATCGGTGACCCAAGCAAAACAGTCATTGGAGCTAAATAGACAATGTCAAGTCTATTATTGCCTAACTCTTGCTCATAATAACTTAAACTACGCCAGCGAACATGTTGCTGATGAGATATTTTATCTCCTGACGGGGACAAAATATCCGTGAGGAATAAATATCCGCCGGGATTTAAGGCATAGGCAATGTTCTTCTTAATTGCTGCACAGAATTTGTCATCATCTGTTATATGGTAAAGCACATCAAAAGCGGTAGCTAAATCGTACCCCCCAAGCTCAGACACAAAAATATCATTACTAATATCACCACAGACAAATTTTAGATTTTTTAAGTTTGAGTATTTCTTCTTGCACAACTCGATAGAACTAGGGGCTATATCAATTCCGATGTTAGAATCCACACCTTTTCCAAGAAGATAATCAATCCAAAATCCAACTCCTGTGCCGATATCAAGTGCTTTATATCCTCTTATATCTAAGCCTAATTTGCTTAAAGCTCTATTCATCGTTCGAACTTTAGATTTGTAGAGAAAAGCATTCCATGCCTTAGTTCTTCCTGCGCAACCAACACCTTCTAAATTACAGAGACTTTTTAGACGCTCTTCCCAATATTGTTTCGGATCGAAGTTCAT
>Ga0190332_1000311_pt1 | contig 11157 bp, 9 predicted proteins | sample 48720456_MG_FD_161679 | JGI IMG/M metagenome (GOLD analysis project Ga0190332, IMG submission 161679) | Hydrothermal vent sediment bacterial communities from Southern Trench, Guaymas Basin, Mexico - 4872-04-5-6_MG | ecosystem: Environmental > Aquatic > Marine > Hydrothermal vents > Sediment ... | reverse complement strand
AGCTTTCACAACTCCTGCATTTTCTCCAGGTCCCTGAATCAGGTATTTCCCTTTTGTAGGAAGTTTGGCAAGATGAATTCTAGAACTTTTATAAGAGCAGTGTTCTGACCACATCACAGAAAAAAGGCCCAGCTCCACCAAATTCGGCTCTCTTCCAAGGATGTCTTTTATTTTTGTGTACTCTTCTTCAGAAAGATTGTGTTCTTCAAGAAGCTTTTTATCTATCATGATTCCCTCACAAATTTAGCAGCTGAAAGAAACATCCTGAGGCCGTCGGTTGAACCAACAAGAGCCTCTGAGGCCCTCTCTGGATGTGGCATCAAGCCCAGCACATTCCCCCGGGAATTTATTATTCCCGCAGTATCGTGCAATGACCCATTCGGATTGTTCACATATCTGAAAATTATCCCCTTTCTTTTTTCAAGTTCTGCCATCACTTCAGGAGTTGCGAAATAATTACCGTCAATATGAGCGATAGGAATTCTCAATTTTTCTCCCCTTTTATAAAGGAGTGTAAAGGGAGTTTCATCATTTTCCACTGTCAGATCAACAAAACGGCATATAAATCTAAGTCCCCTATTTCTGAGCATTGCACCTGGCAGAAGGCCAGCCTCGAGCAGAATCTGAAAACCATTACAAATGCCAAGCACAAGCCCACCGTTCTCCGCAAATTCCCTTATCGCCTTCATTATGGGAGAAAACCTTGCTATAGCTCCACTTCTAAGGTAATCCCCATAAGAAAACCCTCCTGGAAGAATCACCACCTGTGAGCCTTTAAGGTCGGTATCTTTATACCATAAATACTGCGCCTCTTCTTCAGCTACTTCTTTTATCACATGATATGTATCCCTATCACAATTTGTGCCAGGGTAGACGACAACTCCGAATTTTACTTTTCTATTTCCCATTTAAAATCCTCTATAACCGGGTTTGCAAGAACCTTCCGCGCTATTTCTTCAATTGTCTTTTCAGGGTTATCATCCTCTATTTCAATATAAAAAACTTTACCCTGCCTTACATCCTTTATTGATTCATACCCAAGGGTATGAAGGGCCCTTTTTATTGTTTCCCCCTGGGGGTCAAGGACACCTGATTTAAGGAAGACTTCAATTTTTGCTCTCATTTTTTCTCCTTAAGTATATGGTTTGTATGGGATAAGGAATTTCAATCCCTTCTTTCTGGAAGTTTTCCATTATCCTCATATTGATTTTATCTTTAGTGGCGAAAACCTTCTTGGGATCATCCACCCAGTAAACCAGAAGGAAATTAAGGAAAAAATCCCCAAATTCTGTAAAGAAAGCTGATGGGGCGGGATCCCTCATAACCTCATCTACTTCAAGAGCTGATTTTATAAGGATTTCCTTAACTTTCTGTGGGTCTGAATCGTATGATACACCAACTGTAATTTTTCCAACGCTACTTCTTTCAGGAAGATAATAATTCAAAACTTTACTTTTTATAAGTTGAGAATTGGGTACTACCAGGACATAGTTTTCAACTGTTTTTATTTTAGTTGAACGAAGTCCGATCTCCAGAACATCGCCAAATTCACCGTTTTCAAGCTTTATTCTGTCTCCCACTCTGAAGGGTTGGTCAAAAAGTATCATAAGTCCACCAAACATGTTTGCAAGAGTATCCTGAGCTGCAAGTCCTATGGCCAGAGAACCCACTCCCATGGAAACGATGAGTGAAGATATATCATAATTGAACCTTTTAAGAATTATCATAACTGCAGCAGTCCATAAGAAAATTTTCCCTCCTATATCCACAAGAGGAAGAAATCTTCTCAGAAACTCCTTCTTCTGCGAAGATTCCTGGACCCAGCTAAGTATGGCTTTAAACACATTGTTTATAGCCATCGCAGCAAGAAGAACAGTGAGAACGAAAAGAGCCCCATCTATTACCTTGAGGTACTTAGCAGGAATTTTTACAAGATAAATGGATATATAAGCAGCGATTACTACAGCAGCAAGGCTAAGAGGACTCTTAAGGGCATGTGTAACCAGGTCATCAAGTTTAGTTTTGGTCTTTTTTGAAAATCCGGTTATTATCCTGATTATAAGTTTTACAAGGGCTATCCCTGCAACAGAAAGTCCAAGAAATATCAGGAGAAAAAATAACCACTGTTTGTAATTCATAAAGAAATTCTAAATTACCGGAGCATTAAGGTCAAGCTTAAAGAGGTTCCCACCTCCATGAATGCGCTCTATCAGGGGATTTACAGATAATTTCTTGCAAGATATAGAGACTCTTCAAACTCTTTTTGCTTCACCATAGAAAAGATGTCTCTTTATTTTCTGAGAGGTTGTTTTTGGAAATTCTTCATCACGGATTACAAAGCTTCTCACTCGCTTATAATCTGCAAGGTCCTGTGAATATTTCTTTATTTCACTCCCTATAAGCTCATAAATTTTATCCTCGCTCACTTGCTTTCCCTGCTTTTCTAAAGTCTCATAAACAAGGTCAAAATCAGGATATACAATTGCCTGTAGCTCTTCTGCTCCTGTGGTGGGATTGTTTGTTGAAATTACAAGAACCTCTTTTACAAAGTCAGAGCGAAGAAGAGCTTCCTCTACTTCTTCGGGATAAATATTTTTCCCGCCTTTCGTTACTATAACGAATTTCTTTCTACCGCTGATGTAAATATAACCATCATCGTCGATGTAACCCATATCTCCTGTAAGGAAAAATCTATCCTCTGTAAATACCTTTTTGTTCCTCTCGGCGTCCTTATAATAACCCTTCATCACATTGGGGCCTCTAACTCCTATCTCGCCAATTCCTTCTTCGTCCGGGTCAAAAATTCTGACTTCAACATAAGGTAATGGCCAGCCAACGCTTTTATTTCTGGGGCAGCAGGGTGGGTTCACGCTTACTACTGGAGCCGTTTCCGCAAGCCCGTATCCCTGAAGAATGGGAAATCCCATCTCCTCCAGTATCTCAGAGATCCAACCAGGTAGTGCTGCTCCTCCGCTCACGAGATATTTCATTCTTCCAAAACCCATTTTTTTTCTCAGCGTTTTAAAAGAGACCTTCCCCCCGATTATCTTTGAAGACAGCTTCATGGATTTAAAAAGCACCCTGGTGGGAAGAGGAGACTTTTCCACCTTCTGTAAAACCCCCCTTATCAGCTTCTCCAAGATAAGTGGAACAACCATCATCTCATGGGGCTGAACTTCAAGCAGGTCTTCTCTTAACTCATTGGGCTTAAAGGACCTTGCTATTGCAATGGTTGCCCCCACAGAAACCGGAGCCAAGAGACTTGTGGTAATGGGAAAACTATGATGAAGAGGTAGAATAAGAAAGAATATGTCCCCTGGAATGAATTCAAAAGTCTGATAAAAAGCATCAAGATTGGCTGCAATATTTCTGTGGACAAGAACTATTCCCTTTGAAACCCCTGTTGTGCCTGAAGAAAACATCAGAATGGCTTCATCTTCAAGATTGATATCCGGAAATGGGACTCTCGCTTCTTCCAGATCAAGCAGAGAAGAAAAAGGATAAATTCTAAAGCTTTTTTCAAGAGAAAGCTCCTTTATCTCAGGAATAAACCTGTCGGAAGCAAAAATTCCTCTTAATCCTGCTTCTCTTATAATATGTCTGTATTCCGAAGGTTCGAGTCTCGAATCTATAGGCACCACAGATGCCCCTGAATAGGAAGTGGCAAAGAAGGAAATTATCCACTCAGGAGAGTTTTCTCCTAAAATTCCGACGCTATCACCTTTCCCAATTCCTTCTTTCCTTAAAAGGTAAGCAGCAGCCAAAACTTTTTTGTAAAGTTGATAATAGGTTAAGGTAAACCAGCTTTTACTTCTCTTTATTTTTACCGCCTCGTTCTCGGGAAATTCATCAACTGTTCTCTCCAGCCATTCCGGTATAACATACCACCCTCTTGATGGCCTTATAATTGTGTGTTTACGCTTTTCTACTTTCTGTTTTTTCATAGGTTAATTCTAATACAAAAGCTCCATATAATAAAAGCGGAAGTCAGAAGGAAAACCGAAGTCCCACAGAAAATTCTCTTCCCCCCCAGCTTCTCAAAGTTCTATTGAATGACTCCATGGGATAAAACTTACCATCTGTAGTGAGAATTCCCTGAATTCCCATATTTTTGTAAGCATTGTCCCATCCAAAGAGATTTCTGATTTTTAAATAAATAGAAGAATTTATTCCGGCTATTTTAAAGGTTCGTGAAACAGATATATTAAATGTTTTAAATTCCCTGGAAGTTTCGTATCCACCTCTGGATGCCACAATTTCGAAAAGGTTAAAGGGATATAACTGGTCAGTCATCAAAAACAGCTTTCTCTGATATGGCATTCCAGAAACATAAAGGAAAAATCCGGAAATATAAGTTCTTTTGAAAGGTTCAAGAGTAAATGATGCTCTTAAGGAATACCTGCTGTAGTCATATTTTATGTTCTCCACCTGATTTGGTGAAAAGATCAAAGGAGTAGAACCTTCGTAACCTTTAAATTTTGTGTAAATGCCCTCTATGTAGAAAGAAAATCCTTTTCTGAAATCTCTTCTCAGGTAAATTCTGATGTTCTTAGAAGATGAATTTAAGTCTTTAATTGCCACAGACGATAAAGTAATTTTGTATTCCGGCTCTTCCTCTGTGGGGGTAAAGTAGTAAACAGTAAGCACTCCATCATCTGAAGTTCCGAAAATTCCATCAGGGCCGGGCTCTTTAACCTCAACAGCATTCCACCAGGGATGTTCCTTATAATAGTCCACGGCAGTATTTATTATTCCTATGTTATTGCTGCTGTTTTCTATCCATCCCTGAGCGCCAAAAACAGAATCCAGAAGAAACGCTGATTCAAAACCCAGGCTTATTATATCCTTAAAAGGAGTGGGTGCCTTCTCATCCATATGAGGAGGTGGCATTATTCCGGTTTCAACCACCTCATCAGAGGAAGGAACCCCATCACCATTCATGTCTTTCCAGAAGAGATCTGCCCATCCATTATTATATGGAAAATAGGATAGCATCTCGGAGGAATCGAGTGGCTTTCCGAACCTCGAAAGGGAACCCTTGAATACAAAATTCCTGGATAAAGAATAGGAAAATCCAAAACGAAGTCCAAAGGACTCCCTGCTGAATCCCGGAAATGAATATATAATTCTTCTTGAGAAAATGTCCTTGTCACCTTCCCCGTTAAGAAATTCCCATCCAGGAGTTCCTGTTCTCAACCCTGAATGATTTCTCGAAGAATAATTGTCGTATCTGAGCCCTGTGAAAAGAACGAGCTTACCAAAATTCCATGTATCCTGAAGGAAGATAGAAAAATGATTGGTGTGAAAAGACGCCCTTTCCGGGTTACCCATGGAATAAACTCTCCAGTACCTGATGTCAGTATCGGGAAGGAAATATGGAATGTCCCCATACAAATATTTAATTACATTGTTGGATGTATTTGCCTCGGAATACAGGGATAGATAGTTGTAATTAAAACCACCAAAAATTGTATGGCTTGCTCCTATAAGGTTATCCAGGAAAATACCAAGATTAAATTTTGCATAGTAATCCCTCATTCTCACAAAACGGTTTCCCAGGAGGGATTCTCTACCTGTCTTTGTATTAAAAATACCTGGTTCTTCACGAAGTTTTTCCTCCGACTCCCATGTTCTTATCCCGGAAGCCACATAATGAGAAAATTCTTCTTTAACACCGGAATTAAAAAGTGAAAAATCCCATGTTTTGACATTGAGGTCAGGGGTATTCGAAGGATAATGAAGAAAATTGGCATATTTTATCTCGTACGGCTCATTGAGCCTGGTATAAAGAATTCTTGCTCCCGCACCTCCATACGAAGCCTCATAATACAAAAGGTCTCCTTTTCTGGAAATCCTATTGTCAAATCCTGTAATGTCCCTTTCCTCGTTTAGCCTTGAGTAGGATAGAGCTGTTTTCAATTTTCCCCGGGAAATTGCTGTTGATAGATAAACAGAATAAAAATAGGGATTTTCAAGATCACTGGAAAAGCTCTCGCCTGGAAGCCATTCAATGTTAACCTGGTTCCCCACAGAATAGTTATCGCTGTAATATCCTGGCCTTTCATTGACAACCGCCCCATTATTTAAAGAAAGGGAGACAAAATTACCCATATCAAAAATTTCAGGATATGATGGAAAAAGAAAGTGATTTTCAGAAATATAATATCCATTCCACCTGTATTGAGCATTTCCCGGATAGAAATCAAGCCTTCCCAGTTTTCCGTCTTCAAAGGGGAGAAATTCCTTGCATTCAAAACTGAAAACAGGCCAGATCTGGGATGGAGAAGGATGTATTTTTACACTTTCCTCACCACTCTTCTTTTTTAATGGTTTTAATGGCATATCTATGTTGTAAAAATTTTCTATCCCGGGTAACACCTTTACCCCTTTCACTGTTTTGCTGTAAAAACCCTTAAGCTTTACTTCTGCAGAATAATCTCCAGGTATGGCATTTATAAAAACAATCCCACTTTCGCCACTATAACCGTAATAAACCCTTTGCCCTTTCAAAATTACCCTCACCCCTGGAAGAGGGTTGCCATATTCGTCAACAATCTTCAGTTTCAAAGTTGAAGCAAGGGAAAAACCTGCTATTAAGAATGCTACAATTATCCTTTTCATGAGAGTAAGGATAGATTAACAGAGGAAAAAAATCAAATTTTATAAAGCTAAAATAGGGTCAATCTTTCGACCTGTTTAAAAGAGAAATGACTGCAGCAGATAATTTCTCAACCGGCAATTCAAATTTTCTAAAGGCTAATCTGTCTAATGGAGTTTCTCCAATATTAATTATTACAAGCTTACCTCTCCTATCAAGGGTATAAAGAGGAAGCGAGGCTGCGGGCTGGACCACCAGGCTGGATCCCATGACAATACAAAGGTCAGAGGCCCCGGCTGCCTCTATTGCCTTTGAAAATTCCTTTTGAGGCAGGGTCTCACCGAAGAAAACCACATCGGGTTTTATAACTCCTCCACATTCGCAGTATGGAACTTTCCCTGCAAGCACATCCTTAAGAATATCCTCTTTTGAATATTTTCTTCCGCATTTTGTACAATGGGCTTTCTCAAGAGTTCCATGCAACTCTGCAACCTTTGAAGTTCCGGCTTTTTTATGAAGTCCATCTATGTTCTGGGTAGCTACAAGAGATAGTTTCCCAAGTTTTTCAAGCTCTGTAACTAAAAAATGGGAAGGATTTGGCTTAGCTTTCAGAAGTTTTCTTACTATGGGTCCAATCTGGGTGTAGAAAATTTCAGGGTTTCTATAAAAAAGTGTAATATCAAAAACTTCCGGGCTTATCTTCTCATATATTCCACCCTTCCCCCTGAAGTCTGGTATACCACTTGGAGTACTAACTCCTGCTCCTGTCAGAACAAATATCTTTTTAGACTCAAATATTATATCTCTAAGTTCTCTGGCAACTTCTTCCACACTCATCCCAGTTAAGAGGGGGACAAAGCCCCCTTTTTTATCTTCTAATTGCCTCTATTCCCTTTACTTTCACCTCAAGATGCTTTCCTGCCATAGAAGGCCTTGGGCTGGACCACAGAAAATCTCCTATGTTAACGAGGGGAATTTCCCAGTCAAATCTCTCGTTCATCAGTTTAATAATCTCATTCGCTATAAGAGCATAACCTATAGTAGAAGGATGAACTCCATCAAGGGAAAATAAACCTCCTGTTAAATATTGTGAGGTTAATCTTACTCCCCCTACTATTAATCCTTCAGTAGCTGCTTTTTTAAGTAAGTCATTTATATCAAGAACAGTAATATCGTACTCTGAACCGAGGTCCTTTATAATTGAATTAAAATTCGAAACTCTCTTTTCGATTATTGACCTTTCATGTGAATCCACCACAACCTCATCAGGCAGTGGAAGGCCTGTTCCTCCATATTGAGATGGTATTCCATATCCCTGAGAGATATAGGTTTGAGCAGTTAAAAGAACGAGGTCATTATCTGTTAGTCGGCCATGAGGGCCTATAAGATATACCTTCTGGCCCTGGACCTCTATATAAGGTTTTATGTACGTAGAAAAGGGAATCAATGAAACTTGTGGAATAGTTATCATCACAATTTTTGCATTTGTCTGGGTTTTTAAGGCGCCAACTATGGTTTCCATATTATACCTGAATACAGAAACAGGAACTATTGTTACTCCTTCAATCACCTTTCCTGAGGTCAGAGCACCAAGAACATCATTGTTTCCAATCCACAGGGTAATAAGTGTTGGATGAGCCGCCACAGCAAGCTGAAGCTGAGTGCCCATACCTCTTAAAATTAGATCATGAAAGCCTCCGTTGTCGCTTACGGTGTTTATAAAATCTTCCGTGGTGGCTCCTGGAACCCCAAGATTATTGTAAATTCCCTGATAATAAAGATTTTCTGGATGTCCGTAGTTAGAGGAACTGGGCACTATTGAAAAGTTCCCGCTCTGGTCAACCTCAAGCTTTAAAAGAGGGGGGATGCCTGGAGGTGAAACAAGGGGCAGCGCAAAATCTTCCACTCCCGCCTGTTTTGCTATAAGTGCGGGGAAACTCACCTGCTGATAATAATCTACAAGCCCTCCATTCTGAAATCCGGCAGTAAGACTATCTCCAAGGGCATAATATCTCTCAAAAGAGTCTTGATAATCGCCTGAAATCAAAAACCCAAGCAATGAAAATATAAATAAAATGGAAAATAACCTTTTCATCTTAACCCCCTTTAAAATTTATACCCGAAGTTTACCCCAAAGAGGAAAGCATTTGTTTTAAATGTGCCTTCGTATCCGTATTTGCTCTTTCCTTCTGTACTTCTATCCTCTCCTAATAGGTATATCGCTGATAGGTCAATATATAGATTCTCATTCAGAGACTTACCCAATCCGACAGATACAAGATGCCTTGTGGTGTCAGGAAGCTGGGGTGTAACAGATTCAGCATCCGCAGCCTCCTGATCATAAACATATCCTGCCCTGAGATATGTTCCTTCTGTTATCATGTATTCAACTCCAAATCTCACAGTAACATTGTTATGATAGTATTCTTTAGTCTCTTCATCTGAAGGATTCAACATTGGATAATCTGGGAAACTTATGGGAAGTCTGTCGTACATACTCCAGAAGGTGTATCCCACGTCGAGCTCAATAGAAAGTTTCTCACTGGGATAAAAAGCAATTCCTCCTCCAAGATAGGATGGATATTTTATGGAAGCGTTCACTTTTACATCTTCTCCGAAGGGAAGGAGTTGATTGACCATATAATCAAATATCTGATTCCCTGTGAAAATCTGAGAAAAATCTGCTATCCCAGTGTAACTTACCTTTTGACTGTTCCTGTAGCTTATACCAATACTGAACTTATCACTGGGTTTTACAAGAATTCCGGCATTAAAAGAGATGCTTCCCTTCCAGTCTGAATCAAGGCTTGCTGTGCCCACATCGGTTATAGAATATGTAAATGGATTATAAACAGGAATATATTGAACGACATGGAGTTTAGAAAACGAATACTCAAAACCAGCTCCAAAGGCAATTTTATCGCTAAATTTATAAGCTACCACAGGGTTTATGGTGAACATAGTTATGGAACTATCGGTGGAAATATATCTTCCTGTGAAATTTTCAGGGTCTTTCCATTTCGTTCCAAGACCAAAAGGTGAATAAACTCCCAGACCCATTGTTAATTTATCGGTGGCAGGATAAACAATATAAACATTTGGCACAGGAAAATACTGAGGCTCAAGCTCTTCCTTTACTCCCTCTCCAGGGAAAGGATTTGCTCCTTCAAAGGAACCCTTAGGGGCGATAAGTGTTCCCCCAACATAGAACCATTTCTTTCCAAGAAAAGCTATCCCTGCAGGATTGTAAAAAATGGCTGATGGGTCAGAAGCTCTTGCTATAAAAGCAGATCCCATTGCAGTCGCTCTTGTTCCGTGTTCGGATATATCAAACCCGGCACTAAAAAGAAAAACTGCAATTACAAAAAACAGAACAGCTCTCTTCATCTCTATCCTCCTTTATTTTTAAATTACGATAATATTTTTATGTTCTCCTGTCAAACAGAATATGGACTACTCGCTTCCCAATTCAAAATATCGGGAACTGAAGCACTGTCGAGGATAACTTTTTTAAGCTCTTTTTCCTCTGTGGTTAGTGCTACCAATGACATTTTACCGCTATCCAGTTCTATACAGGTTATTTTATGGTCAGGGTAAATCCCGCACCCTGTGTTGAAATATATTGGTTTTTGAATACCGCTTGAAACATCTTTTTGCCCTCCTTCTTCTTTCCCTGCTCTCGAAGCAAACATTGCCCTATGGGTATGTCCACAGATCACGATTTTTTCTCTCGAAGCCGCCCAGGAATAATATTTTTCTTCAAGGGCATTCCTTTTCCTGTAAACCTTTGAAGGGCTCGAAGAAGAAACCCTTAAAATCAGCTGCACTGATTTCCAGAAATACCTTACAGCAAACCTGCTTATTTTCCAGAGGGTATTGCTTACCACGTCAAGCTGGTGACCATGAAAAAGGAAAAACTCTCCTTCACTGCAAACGAGCCTTAAACTTTCAAGCACAGGTGAATATGGAAAGTTTTTCGAAATTTCAGCACGTCTTTTCTTTATTCTCTTCATCATTTTCGAGACATACCCTTCATCATCCAGGAATATGTCGTGATTCCCTATTATCTTTATAAGTCTCCGCTCTGTGTAAAATCTCTCGTATATTTCAAAAATGCCGGGATACCTCAACATCACATCATCAAGGTCATCTTCCCAAAGCTCCTCTATATCTCCCAAAAGAATAAGGATAAATCCATTTTCATAGTAATGCTCAAGAGCGGAGTGATAAATATCAGCATTTTCTCTAAAATCATCGCTATCCCCGCCATCTCCTTTATGAATATCACTGAAGATTACTATCCTGCTCTCCCTATTAAACAGATAAACTGGAGAAGTTTCATAAAGTCTGTCAAGAATTCCTTTCATTTTTCTTCATTTTCTCAGCAAGTTTGTAAACCCTGCCAAGAAATCTCTCAACCATCTCAGTTTCCTCTACCCTCTCCACAATCTTTCCCTTTTCGAAAATAACACCCACTCCTCTCCCACAGGCAAGACCTATATCTGCTTCTCTTGCCTCTCCAGGCCCATTTACCACGCATCCCATAATAGCTATTTTCA
>Ga0190332_1000306_pt1 | contig 11199 bp, 10 predicted proteins | sample 48720456_MG_FD_161679 | JGI IMG/M metagenome (GOLD analysis project Ga0190332, IMG submission 161679) | Hydrothermal vent sediment bacterial communities from Southern Trench, Guaymas Basin, Mexico - 4872-04-5-6_MG | ecosystem: Environmental > Aquatic > Marine > Hydrothermal vents > Sediment ... | reverse complement strand
GAAACTCCTACTTTTATGCCAGTAGGGACAAATGCAAATGTGAAACTAATGACTCCAAGAGATCTAGAAGAAGTGGGTGCTCAAATTATTTTAGGCAATGCTTTTCATTTGTATTTAAAGCCTGGTTTGGATGTTTTAAAATTTCATGAGGGAATTCACAATTTTATTAATTGGAAAAAACCGGTTTTAACTGATAGTGGTGGCTTTCAAGTTTTTAGTTTAAGAGAAGGAAGAAAAATAACAGAAGATGGTGTTTTTATTAGATCTCCACTAGATGGAAGTAAACACTTTATAACTCCAGAGTTGTCAATGGAAATTCAACATGCAATTGCTTCTGACATTGTAATGGCTTTTGATTACTGTGCAGAACCCGGGATTGATTATGATAATGCTGTTAAAGCTTTGGAATTAACTACAAAATGGGCTGAAAGAAGTTTAAAGAAAATCCGACAACTTTCTGATCAAGCAATTTTTGGGATTGTTCAAGGTGCATTTTTCTACGATTTACGCGAAAGAAGCGCAAAAGAAATAACAAGTATGGCTTTTGATGGTTTTGCAATAGGGGGACTAAGTGTTGGTGAAGAATATGATATTACTTTGAAAATGACTGAATTTACAGCACCATTATTGCCAGAAAACAAACCAAGGTATTTTATGGGAGCAGGTTCTCCCAAACTTATCGTAGATTTAGTTCATAATGGAATTGATATTTTTGATAGTGTGCTTCCAACAAGAGTGGCTAGGCATGGACAAGCATTAACATGGAATGGGAAAATGAATGTTAGAGCCGCTAAGTTTAAATTTGATAAAACTCCAATTGAGGATGGCTGTTCATGTTATACGTGTAAAAATTTTTCACGATCTTATATAAGGCACTTATTTGATCGGGGGGAAGTTTTAGGACAAATTTTGTTAACTATTCATAATTTACATTTTATGATGGACTTAAGTAAAAAGATAAGAGAATCTATTGAGAATGATAGTTTTGAAAAATTGAGAGGGGAGGTTTTGAAAAATTATGCTTAAAAAACTTGTTATTATTTGTTTATTAGTTTTAACCATTTTTGCTTTTAGTATGAGATATGTTTCCAATCCTGCATTTTCTTTAGATCAAAACAATGTTTTCGGCGCTCAATATGGAACTTATTTTGGGGGAATCTATGGTTGGGTTACAAATTTTGGTTTGTATTATAATGAAGTTCAAGATAATATGACAGGAAGATTTTATTTATTGGCTTCAAAAGATAGCACCCAAAACATTAATGAAGTTGGTTATGCAATAAGCAGTGGTAATGATACAAATTATTGGGGTGGGGATTTTAAATTAGTTAATTATTCTGATTCTGCAACAAGTATGTTTTTAATTAATGTTGGACTAGGATTTGGTGGAAAAATATTTGATAATGTAATTTTAGGAGCTTTCTTAGAAGATTTTTCTGTATATTCTCAATATCCCGGCCAATTATTTAAGGGGAATGTTGGTGTTGATTTAACTGCTGATTTTAATGTTTTTGATTTTTATTCTAGTTTTAACTATATCAAACAAGAATATTTTAAATTTGATTTAGGCGGTTCTTTTGATTTTGATTTTATTTCTTTTGGAGGGTATTGGTCTCCAGAGTATTATAATAAAGTGGGTGCATTTATAAATAAAGTTAGAGGATTTGTATTATTAAAAATAGGAGCCTTCAAAGTTAATGTAAGAGGTTTTTATTCTTTTGATAATGTAAGTAGCTCAATTTCAAATTTAATAATGAACTATGAAAATCATCCATATGGCTATGATGTTATAATAGAGGTGAAATTTTAGTGATAAAGATTCTTGATGAAAGTGACATTAGAAGATCTTTAATTCGTATTTCCCATGAAATCCTTGAAAAAAACAAGGGCACTCAGGATTTAGTTATAGTTGGAATTTTAACAAGAGGGTATTATCTTGCAAAAAGGATCGTAGAGAATATTGAATTTTTTGAAAAAGTTAAAATTCCATATGGTAGTTTGGATGTTGGTCCTTTTAGAGATGATGCTAAAAAAAGTATTGATGATAGAAGTGATATAAGTTTTGATTTAAACAATAAGAAAGTTATATTGGTTGATGATGTTTTATTTACCGGCAGAACTGTTAGAGCTGCTATGGATGCAATCACAAATCGAGGAAGACCAAGTTCTATTCAATTAGCTGTTTTGGTTGATAGAGGGCACCGTGAACTCCCTATTCGTCCAGATTATGTTGGGAAAAATATACCCAGTTCGAAATATAAAGAGGTCATAAAAGTTAAAGTTTATGAAATTGATGGTGAAGATGCTGTTTATATTCAAAAAATTAGGGAGGATTGATTAATGAATTTATTTGGAACAGATGGAATAAGAGGGATGGTTAATGAATTTTTAACTCCGGAATTAGCTTTTCGATTGGGAAATGCACTTGGTAAATTTGTTGATAAAAAGGTATTTATAGCAAAAGATACTAGAAATTCATGTGATATGCTTGAAGCTGCTTTGATTGCCGGTTTAACTTCCTCAGGTTTAGATGTTTATAGATGTGGTGTTATGTCAACCCCAGCTTTGGCATTGATTACAAAACTGGAAGATTCAGCAGGAATAATGATATCAGCTTCTCATAATCCTCCGGAATATAACGGTTTAAAAGTAATTTTGAAGGGTTATAAACTTCCAGATGAAATTGAAGAAAAAATTGAAAAGGAAATGAAAGACATAAAATATTTAGACTACAAGAAAATTGGAAAAGTATTTGAATATAAATTAGCGGTTGAAGAGTATATAAATTACATTCATGATTTATATCCTAATTTAGATTTGAGTGGTATAAAATTAGTAGTTGATGTAGCTAATGGTGCAACTTTTAAATTGAATCCAATGGTATTAGAAAGTTTTGGAGCAAAAGTGGAAGTTGTAAATAATAAACCAGATGGTTTTAACATTAACCGAAATTGCGGTTCAACTCATCCGGAAAATGCAAAAAAATACATGAAAAAAGATAGAATTGCTGTTTTGTACGATGGAGATGGAGACAGGTGTATTTTTTTAGATGAAACTGGTGAAGAGGTACACGGTGATAAAATTTTGGGAATTACGGCATTTGAAATGAAAAAACAAGATAGATTGTTGAAAGATACTGTAGTTCTTACTATCCTTTCAAATATGGGGCTTGAAGATTATTTGAAGAGTAAAGGAATACAAATAGTTAGAACAAAAGTAGGTGATAGATATATTTTGCATGAAATGTTGAAAAATGGGTATGTTTTAGGTGGTGAAAAAAGTGGGCATATTATATTTCTTGATCGTTCAACAACAGGTGATGGTTTGATTACAACTTTGGAAGTTTTAAAAGTTTTGGTTGAATCGGGTAAATCATTATTTGAACTTTCAAGCCAAATCCCTGATTATCCTCAAGTTATGTTAAACATTAAAGTAAGTAATAAAAATGTTTATAAAAATGAAAGAATTTTCGAAAAGATGAAAAAAATAAAAGATTATAGAGTTATAATTCGACCGTCTGGAACAGAACCGGTCATTAGAATTTTAGTTGAAGGTCCTGATTTTGAAAAGTCAAATGCTATTGCTAGAGAATTTTACAGAGAAATTGAAATATTAGCTCGAGAGGAGTGAGTTGATGGAGAAATTAACAAAGGAAATGGTATGGAATAAGTTGAAAGAGGTTATTGATTTTGAAATAGGATTAGATGTGGTAACGTTAGGACTTGTTTACGATGTGCAGGTTGATGAAAAAGGTAACGTCAATGTTTTAATGACAATGACTACTCCTATGTGTCCATTGGCGGGAATGATTTTGCAGGAAGCAGAAACAAAGGTTAAAGAAATTGAAGGAGTTAATGATGTTAAAGTTGAATTAACATTTGATCCTCCTTGGACACCCGATAGAATTGATCCAGATGTTAGAGCACAACTGGGAATATGAGGATTAAAGAAGCAATTGAAATATCAAGACAACTTGGGCTTCCTGATTTGGAAGCCCATATTATTATTCAGTTCATTTCTGGAAAGACAAAGGAATTTATAATTGCACATCCTAATTTTGAAATTGATGATGAAAAATTTATGGAGTTAATTGAAAAACGCAAGACTGGTTATCCCATTCAATATATTGTTAAGGGGAAAGAATTTTACAAGAATTGGTTTTATATTGAAGAAGGTGTATTAATTCCAAGACAAGAAACGGAATTATTGGTAGAAATTGCTATTCAATACATTAAAAAGTACAGATTAGAAAAAATTGCCGAAATTGGAGTTGGAAGTGGAGCAATAATAATAAGCATACTTTTAGAAACACAAACAATAGGGTATGGAACGGATATTTTGGAAAAAGCTCTCGAAATTACAAAATTAAATGCCAAAAGGTTAAATGTGGAAGATAGGTTGTATCTTAGAAAAGGTTCTTTTTTAGAACCATTTAAAGATATTTATTACGATTTAGAATTAATTGTATCAAACCCTCCATATGTGAAGAATAATGCAATTCTTCCACCAGAAGTTTGTTGGGAGCCAAAAGAAGCATTATATGGTGGAAAAGATGGCTTAGAATTTTACAGAAACTTCTTAAATAAGTATGATTTATCTGGTAAAATTGTGATGTTGGAAATAGGTCATGATCAGGGTGGTTTTTTCAGAAAATTAGGTTGGAATGTTGAAAAAGATTATAGTGGTAATGATAGAATAGTGATTTTTAATGGACGGAGGTGAGAAAATGAAAGTAGTTTTGCTTAAAGATGTCTCTAAAATTGGCAAAAAAGGAGAAATCAAAAATGTTTCAGATGGTTATGCCAGGAATTTTTTAATTCCAAGAAGATTAGCGCTAGTTGCTACACCCGAAGTATTGAAAAAAATAGAAAAGGAAAATCAATTAAAAGCAGAAAAGGAAAAACAAATCAAAGAGGAAAGTCAAAAATTATTGAAAGAACTTCAAAAACAATTGTATAAAATAACGGTTAAAGCTGGAGGAAGTGGAAAATTATTTGGCGCTTTAACTTCGGCGGATATTGCAAAATTAATTTCAGAAACAACTGGAAATAAAATTGATAAGAAATGGGTGATTTTGGAAAAACCAATAAAAGAATTAGGTTTATATGATATCAAATTAAAATTACCTGGAGGAATTTCTGGTATTGTTAAATTGGAAGTAGTTCAGGAGGGTTAAAATTGAACATAATTGGTTATTCAAAAGCTTTATATACGACTTGGATTTATTATTCACCAGAAAGAATATTATTTGATGCTGGTGAATGTGTCTCAACTTTAATGAATAACAAAGTATATGCAATAAAACACATTTTTTTATCTCATGGGCATGTGGATCACATATCAGGGCTTTGGTCTTTAATTAATACAAGGAACAATGCAATGGGGGATCGAGGTAAAGATTTAAATATTTACTATCCAAAAGGAAATAAAGGTATAGAAGAGTACTTAAGGTTTATACAAAAAGTCAATTCAGATTTGAGATTTAATTTAAAAATTTTTCCAGTTGAAGATGGAGAAGAGGTTGTCTTGAGGAATTCTAAACAAAATAAAAAGTTTGTAAAAGCATTTCGAGTTAAGCATACTCAAAATGAAAAAAGTTTAGGATTTCATATATTTGAAGAAAGAAAGAGGTTGAAGGAAAAATTTAAAAATCTTTCGCAGGAAGAAATAACTGAATTGGCTAGAACCAAAGGAAGTGATTTCATTACAACAAAGTATTACAGTAAAATTTTAACTTTTTCAGGTGATACATATCTTTTGAAAAAATCAGATATTGAAGATACAGAAATTCTTTTTCATGAATGTACATTTTTGAATAAAGAAGATAGAAAATATAATAACCACGCAACTATTGAGGATATAGTGGAGTTAGTAAAAGGAACAAAAATAAAAAAATTAATTCTTTACCACATTTCTGGAAGATACGCAAGAAAAATTGATAGGGTTATGGCAGAATATAAAAATCAAATAGAAGAAATTGAGCTTTATTATATTAAGCCTGACAAATTATTTAAATTGTAGGTGGAGTATGAAAAGATATTTATTTTTAAGTGATTTACATATTGGGGATGGTAGTGCTAAAGATGATTTTAAATATGATGATGCTTTTGAAAAAACTATTAATGATTTTTCATTGTTTAATGATATAGAATTATTTATTGTTGGTGATGGTTTTGAATTATTAGAATCAACAAAAGTATCTCAATTTGGATTAATTGATTTTGAAGAATTGGTAAAAAAACTTGATGTGGACTTAATTTTAGAAATAGAAAAAAGACATCCTAAAGTTTTTAATTCTTTAAGAAAATTCGGTAAGTATAACAAAATTCATTATGTAATTGGAAATCATGATTATTATCTATTAAAAAATTCAAAGCTTCAGGAAAAATTGAAGGAATTAATACCAAACTTGGAAATAGAGCCCTATTATTATGATGAATATTTAAATCTACTTGTGATTCACGGGAATCAATTTGATCCTGTTAATAAATTTACTATTAACAATAAAAGTGGTGAGATTATCCCTCCACTCGGAGATTACATTGTAAGATATATGATGATAAATTTTGATAAAAAGCTTGAAGAATATGTTCCTGATTACGTAATAAGTGATTATGATAATGTCAGACCAACAGTTGATTTGTTTCATTGGTTTGATTTAATTGTGAAAACATATGATTTAAGTATAGATTTACTTGAGACTTGGTTAACAGAATTTCTGAAGATGATGAGAAGCTTTGAAGCAAAAGAATGGATGAAAAGTAATTATCCTTTTTTGAGTATTTTTTCTAGATTATTTTTAAATAAAATTGGTGGAATAAAGTTTGGTGAACTTCTGGTGAGATTAACTATGAATGTACGAAAATTTAAAAATACTGATTATCTTTTAAGAAAGGCTAATAGAATTCTTTCAGGAAGCATTAATGTTAAAGATCACATAGTTGGATACGAATCTGAAAAAGAAATTGGCAATGTGGATGGAGTTATAATGGGACATATTCACAAAAACAATTTTAAAATTTTCAACGTTAAAAATAAACCAAAATACTATATAAATTGTGGTTCATGGAAACCGGTAGTGGAAAAATTGAGAAAAAATGTTTTTCAAAGAAAAAATGAATTATTTTATGCCCTTCTTACAGTTGACGGTGACATTGAAATTACAACTGCTACAATTAATAGCTTAAGAAGGCGGGAAGTGATAATTTGAATGTTGTAACTACTCATAAAAATCCAGATTTTGATGGATTTGCTGCAGCTTTTGCTTTTAAAAAGTTAAACCCAGATTTTGAAATTGTGGTTAGTGGAAAATTTCAGAAAAATCTTGAAGAATATTTAAGACTTTTTGAGTTCAAATTTTTAAAAGAAAATGAACTAATTGAAAATATAGAAAAATTGGTTATTGTTGATAATTCTTCTCTTAAAAGAGTAGGGGAAAGAATCTTGGAATTTTCAAAAAATGCTGATGTTATAGTTTACGATCATCATCCAGATATTAAAAATTCAAGCAAGGAAATAAAAACAAATAGTTTTAAAATAGGAGCAATCACATCTTATTTTGTTAATGAGATAGCTAAGAAAAACATTTCACTAACCCCTGAAGAAGCTACATTACTTGCAATTGCAATATATGAAGATACCGGCAATTTTTTATACAATACAACAACTCCTTTAGATTTAACTGCGGCTAAGTTTTTATTAGAAAAAGGTGCAAATTTAGATTTGATCCATGAATTTACTACACTTGAATTGAATGCTGAGCAAAATAGTTTACTGAGAACATTGCAAGAAAATTTAGAAACATTTTATGTTCGAGACTATGAAATAGCAATTTCAAAGACTGAAATAGAAAAATTTATTGGTGGTTTGAATGTTATCACAAGTAAGCTTTGGGACTTTATTAATGCCGACACTCTAATAATTGTAACAAGAATGGGTAAAAAAACGTATATTGTTGGAAGAACCAGGAATCCAGATGTAAACATAAGAAAATTAGTTGAATTTTTTAATGGGTCTGGCCATGAAAGAGCAGCTTCAGCAACACTGGAAAATGTTTCAATTGATGAAGTCATATATAAATTAAAAGAAAAACTTCCTGAATGTATTACTCCATCATTGAGAGCAAGAGATATTATGTCTTATCCAGTTCGAACAATCTTGGCTAATGAAACGATAAAAAAAGCATATGAAATAATGCAAATTACAGGACACGGTGGATTACCAGTTGTTGAAAAAAACAAACTTGTTGGAATTGTTACAAGAAAAGCTGTAGATAAAGCGATAAATCATAATTTAGGTAATAGGCCAGTAAAATCCATTATGAACAGTAAATTAATCACCGTAAATGAAGATGATTCAATTCAGATAGTAAAAGAGATTATGCTTGAAAACGATATTGGAAGAATCCCAGTGTTAGACAAAAATAATATTCTAATTGGAATTATTACTCGATCTGATCTTTTACGTGCGACAAATTCTGAGAGAAGAATAAGATTTGTATCTAAAAAAGAAGACACTGAAGATGTAAAAAAAATAATGTTGGAACGTTTGCCCAGAAAGCTCATAAACCTATTAAGATTATTGGGTGAATATGGAGAAGAATTAAATATGCCGGTTTACGTTGTTGGGGGATTTGTTCGAGATCTTTTATTAGGAATTAAGAATTTTGATATAGATATTGTTGTAGAAGGAGATGGACTCGAATATGCAAAGTTTGTTAAAGAACAGTTAGATGCTACAATGGTTTCATATGAGAAATTTTTAACTGCATCGATTTTTTTTAAGGATGGTTATAGAATAGATATAGCAACAGCAAGAACTGAATATTATGAACGACCAGCCGATTTACCTATTGTTGATATTAGTACAATAAAAAAAGATTTGTATAGACGTGATTTTACAATTAATGCTATGGCAATAAAATTAAATCTAGGAAATTTCGGAATTCTGTATGATTTCTTTGGTTCAAGAAATGATTTAAGAAATGGTATAATACGTGTTCTTCACAAACTAAGTTTTATTGAAGATCCAACAAGGATAATAAGAGCAGTTCGATTTGAACAAAGATTTGGATTTAAAATAGAAGAAGAAACTCTTTACCTACTACAAAAAACACTTGAAGAAGGTTATCTCGAAAAGGTTACTGGTCAAAGAATAAGACAAGAATTAGAGAAGATTTTGGAAGAAAAAAAGCCATTGAAAGCAATTAAAAGACTTGCTGAATTAAAAATACTAAATCATATTTTTCCTAAGACTTATTATACGAAAATAATGGAGAAAAAGCTAGAAAGAATGTATAATTTTTTACCTTATTTGGAAAAAATATATGAAAAAATAAATAAGTTTTATTGTATTTTGAGAGTATTACTAGAGTTTTATGATGAAAAAACATTAATAAAAGTTGCAAGTAAATATGGTATACCTAAAAAATTCATTGATGATTTAAAAACGACTGAAAAAAGAGTTTCTTTAATTAAAGATTTAGTGAAAAAGAAAGCAAAGTTTTCAGAGTTATATAAATTTTTGGGAAAACCAACTTCTGAAACAGCTGCTCATATGTCTGCATATCTTGATTTTGAAGAACAAAAATATTTTTATGATTATTTACATAGAGTCTTTAATGTAAAACTTGAAAAAGTATCTGGAAAAATGGTTATAGAAAAGTATAATTTAAACGCAAGTCCAGTAATTGGTAGGATTATGAATGAATTATTTTGTAAAAAACTTGATTATCCTGAAATAGATGAAATTGACGAACTGGAAAAATTAATTAGGAAACATATGGAGGTGTAATTAAATGAAAAAAATTTTAATTCTTTTTTTGCTTTTGCTTTTTGTAAGTTTGTTTCCAAATGATTTGAATGAGATATATTCTGTTGGTGTGATTACTTCTATTGGAACGGGAACTGAAATGGTTTTTGAAGACGCGAAAAAATTAATTGATGAAACTATAGAAAATGGAAAGATTCTATTTCTAAAATCTGCTACGGAAGCTACATGTAATGAATATGTTAACCTTTATTTATCGTATAATTCTACTGATAATGTATATAAAGCAACGTATGAAGATGGAGATTATCTTGTTAGTTCTATTTATTCACCCGAAGGTTATAAGCCATATAAGACATTTTTAATGGAGATTATTTATTATCCTTTAGAAAAGTTAGCATTTCATAAATTAAAAACACGTGATTTTTCGGGTTATTTAAGATTAACATATCATCCAGGTATTGATGAGTACGGTGATTATTTAAATGGAATGTTTTTATTTATCTCTGATAGATTGGGGGGAAATAGAAATATAGCTTATATTGACATTGATGTTCAAAAAATAAATATTATTCCAGTTTTTGGAAGTAGCGAATATTATCCTAAATTCTCTCCAAATGGAGAACAAATAGCTTTTCAGGGTTCACTACATGGTTATTGGAATATCTATATTATGCCATTTAATGATCCAGAATACTCAAGAAAAATCAAGCGTATTTCAGACAGTAATATGCCAGCTTATACACCTGATTGGTATAATGAAGATAATATTGTGTATATTCAAGACACAGAAAAAAGCAATATGATGATTAAGAAGAATGTTAAAACAGGTTTAAAAGAAACAATTAATACCGTTGGTTCAATGGTATTTACACCTAATGTTCAAAATGGAGAAATTTACTATACATCACTTCAAGGTGCAAATTTTGGTATATTTAAAAACGTAAATGGTGAAAATTATGCTGTTGAAGATACTTTTTATAACGAACATGATCCATTACTTTTGGATGCAACTCACTTAATTTTCACTTCAAATAGAGATGGAATATATAGAATTTGGATAAAGAATTTAAATAGCGGATCTGTGACTTGTTTAACGCCAGATTTAAATTATGATGTATTCTATCCTGCATACGGAGACGGTATTTTATTCTTTTCTTTATACAAAGATGAAGAAGAACCAGATATTTATGCAATGAAACTGAATTTAGATGATTTTTAATTTCAAATATCGATATCTAATAAGTACTTTTTAGTATCAATATTCCATTCTCTGAATTTATCTTTTGAAATAATTTTTGCTTTTTTCGAGATTGCTAAATCAATGATAAATTTATCAGCTGGAGAGAAAAAATAAACATTTGGAAATTCAAACATATAACTACTAAATTGGTATTTGGCATTTTTATCAAACACAATATAAAAAGGAAA
>Ga0190332_1000303_pt1 | contig 11236 bp, 7 predicted proteins | sample 48720456_MG_FD_161679 | JGI IMG/M metagenome (GOLD analysis project Ga0190332, IMG submission 161679) | Hydrothermal vent sediment bacterial communities from Southern Trench, Guaymas Basin, Mexico - 4872-04-5-6_MG | ecosystem: Environmental > Aquatic > Marine > Hydrothermal vents > Sediment ... | reverse complement strand
GAAAAGTCTTTTTTATTATTCTAATTTTCCAAATATCCTTCGGCCTTTTCTCCCAGGATAAGGTGGATTTTAACCGTTATTTTATAAACAAAACAATGCGGATAGATTATTATCATACAGGAGATGCCAGGGACGAATGGTTTACCATTGATAGAATTTATCAGCAGGGCATCTGGGCAGGAAGCACAAAAAATCTTCTGGACACCTTTAATAATGGTCAGTACTATGTTAAAGTTTTTGACCTTGCCACAAACAAATTAATATTTTCAAAGGGATATAACAGTTATTTTGGTGAGTATAGGACTACTCAAGATGCCATAAATGGCATAAAAAGGACTTACCATGAAACTGTTCTAATACCTTTCCCGAGGCAAAAAATTCAATTTACAATAGAGAAAAGGGATAAAAACAATATCCTTCACCAGGTTTTTTCCGCAGTTATAGACCCAAACGATGTAGGAATCAAAAAGGAATCTCCTTCAGGGGACGTGAGGGTTTATAGATTTTTGTATAATGGCGACCCGCACAAAAAAGTTGATCTGGCTTTTGTAGCAGAGGGTTACACTGAGGACCAGGAGAAAAAATTTGTAAGTGACATGCAGAGAATAATAAAAATATTTTTTTCCCAGGAACCATATAAAACATATAGAGACCGTTTCAATATTTACGGATTGTTCAAACCTTCACAGGAAAGTGGATGTGATGAACCAACCCACGGGGTTTACAAAAATACAGTTGTTGATGCGAGTTTTAATGCTCTTGGTTCTTACAGATATTTGCTCACAGAAGACAATAGAGACCTTCGTGACATAGCTTCTCATGTTCCTTATGATGCCGTGGTTATAGTGGTTAACCATAGTCGTTATGGCGGTGGAGGAATTTACAACTTTTACTGTATTTTTACCGTGGACAACCACTGGACTGATTATCTTTTTCTCCATGAATTTGGACATTCTTTTGCTGGCCTGGCAGATGAATATTATTCAGCCTATGTTTCATACAGTGAGTTTTACCCTGAAGGTGTAGAACCTGTAGAGCCGAATATTACGTCTAACCCGGACCCGAAACTCATCAAGTGGAAAGAACTTTTGAGTCCAGGCATAGAAATTCCAACCCCGTGGAGGAAGGCGGAATTCGATAAAATGGAATTTGAATACCAAAAAATTCGTTCAAAGCTCCACTCTCAAATTGCTAGGCTTTATAGGGAAAAGGCTCCGAGAGAAAAAATTGAAAAACTTGAAAAGCAATTGTTTGAGCTTTCGGTAAAGCATGACAAAGAAGTGGAAGAATTTATGAAAGAAAGCAAATTTTATGGGAAAATTGGTGCCTTCGAAGGTGCAGGCTATGTTTCAAAGGGGATGTATCGTCCCATGGTGGATTGTATAATGTTCAGTAAAGGAAAGAAGCCTTATTGTAAAGTATGTGAAAATGCAATTATTCGCGTGATAAAGCACTATACAGAGTGATTGGGCTTTTTTGAAAATGCGTTTTTAATATTGGTTCTATTTCCCATTATGAGAATATTTATTCCCAGAATTATTATTATTCCACCTATGAGCTGGGAGAATTTTAATTTTTCTCCTAAGACAATATAGGTAGCAAGGACAACAAGAAAGGGCTGAATTGTCTTGATTATGGAGACATTGGCGGCTTTGAGGTATTTTAGTGCCTGGTATAGTGAATAGGTTGCAAGGACAGGTCCCAGAAGTGAGCCAACAATTATATTTAGCATTGCAAATTTTGATGGGATATTTAATTTCCCCTGCAAAAGAAGGTATATAGAATAGAGAGCAAAGAGAGTATAAACCCTGAAAATTGCTATAAAAATTGCCGGGATTCCCTTAACTTTAAGTCTTACGAGAACAGTGTTAAGAGAATAGACCAGGGTCATAAATAGTAAGACAGCTATTGAAACTAAACCAGCCTCTGGAGAGGCGTAGGTTATAATTATAGTTCCTGCTATTGCTATGGCTCCCCCTATTCCTTCATAAACATTTAATTTTTCAGACAGGATGATGAAGCCAAGCAAAATTATAAAAAGAGGCTGTAAGTTTATTATAAAGGATACAAGTGAAGGATTAAGTTTTTTTACCATGTAAAAAAACAAGAATGTGGCAAAAGCTTCGGAGGTGCCAAAATACAGGAAAAACAGCCAATGTTCCCTTAGTTTTTTAAGAAATTTTATTATATCCCTTCGAGCTAAGAGGATGATAAGACTCCAAATTGATGCGAAGAGGAACCACCAGAATATGAAAAGGTCAGTTTTTATGTCCATCTGGGCAAATTTTGCAAAGATGTAAACAGCCGAATATCCTACAGCTGATGTTAGTGCCAGAAGAAGTCCTTTTAGCTTAGAGTTAAACATTAGATTATTTTAACACAATAAGAAATGTTTTGTGCTCAGACTTCTGGTTTTTTCCAGCTTATAGCTATTCCTCCCCCTCCTATGGATAGCATTATAAAGGATTGAACCATGGTTTTCCACTGGACCTGTGGAGTGAAGAAAAGTGCGTAAAGGAAGAAATACAAGCCCACTCCTGTAAGCACAACATAGAGGCCGAGCATAATTTTCCACGCTTTAAGGTTGGCCTCTGGCGTATCTTTAGAAAAGTATTTGTTGAAGATAAGCATCCCAATCATGGTTGAAAAGCCGAGAACAGCGAACAATAACCAGAAAAATCGAATTTGCTTTACAGTCTCAAGAGGGAGAGAAGCTCCTGACGCAACTAATTCAGGTGGGGGTGTTACCGGCTTTAAGATTTTTTCGTAAAGCACGGCTCCTAAATTGCTTCCAACAAGGCTTCCAATTACTCCGTAAAGAAAGGCGTATCCCATATAAACAGCCACCCTGTCTTTTGGAGCAATTAATCCAACATAGCTGTAATATTTAGGGTGAGCAGTCATTTCTCCAAGTGAGAATACTGCTATTCCCAGGATGAAGTACCATGGATTCTGAGAAAGGGCGAGAATAAGGAAGCCTGTAGAACCAATGAGAATTCCTGCCGCCATAACTGGTAGAGGTTTTAGTTTTTTAACAATTCTGCTTACAAGTACTACGAGAAGAATGATTGTGCCAGCATTTATAACGGTAACATGCTCTGCGTCAAAATGAAATGGAATTCCGATGGATGCCATAAATCTGTCCACGGGTGCCCTGTAGATGAAGTCACGTAAATACCAGAGAACCGTGCCGAAATTCTGGAAATATATAATCCAAAAAGTTGAATAGATCACTATCATGAGCATAAATCTCGAATCTCTCAGTACTATAAGTGCACTTGAAATTACTTCCTTTATGGATTTAGTGTTGGTAGGTCTGGAGGGGTCTCTATAGAAAAATGTGGTTGGAATCAGCATCAGAAAACACCATAGAGCAGAAGCGAAAAATACATATTGCCATCTGAACCCTTTTAACCAGCTTACGATAAGGGGAGCAATGAAAGCCCCGATGTTTATGCTCCAATAATAAATTCCGAATCCCAGCCCACTATTTTCTTTAGTGGTGGTTCTTGCAATTGTGCCGGAAATGATAGGTTTAAAAAGTCCACTTCCTGTGCCCACAAGAAGAAGAAACAGGAAAATAAGACCATAGGAGGTTACAAGGCCTGTGGCAAAGTATCCTATTGTAAGAAGGGAAAACGCCACCATGAGCATTCTTCTGTAACCCAATCTTTCTGCTAATGCTCCTCCCACTATGGGAAGAATGTATGTCAAAGCATAGAAAAATCCCTGGAGTACACCTACCGCCTGCTCATCAAATTTCAGTATTTTTACTAAATAGACAGCAAGGACAGAATTCATACCATAGTAAGCTCCTCTTTCGAACAGCTCCATGAGATTTGCAAGCCAGAAACTTGTTGGGAAAGCTTTAAGACCTTTCTTTTTTGCTGTAGCTTCAGTCATTGTTCCTCCACAGGTTTTTTTCTCTTTATACCAGAATCGCCAGGCTAAGGTCAAAGTTTGTTTGCGAGGGTCTGTCCCCAATAGAACTTGTAAGCAGGAGTTTTTTCCTTTAATATGTAAAAAAAGTTTAAGGAGTGAATTATGAAAAAGAAAGCTAAATTTCCTTCAACTTTCTGGGCAGCCAATGCAGTGGAACTATTTGAAAGAGCTGCTTATTATGCGGTGGCTTCGTTTGTGGTTATATATTTTCATGAGGTTCTGGGGATGAGTCCAACCTTCGCGACTTTTCTAAATGGGACCATTCTCTGGGGGTTGATTTATTTTCTGCCACCCCTTAGTGGAACCATTGCTGACAAATACGGCTTTAAGAAATCTCTCTCTGTCACTTTTGTTCTACTTACACTGGGATATTTAATAGTGGGAACCGTGCAGAAATTCTGGCCCCTTATAACAGGTAAGACCACCGGGCTCGATTACACAATTCCAGTAGTTGTAGGGATTGTCCTTATAGGTATTGGCGGATCCTTTGTGAAACCCTGTATTTCAGGGACTGTCCAAAAAACCGCAGCAGCGTATGCTGCACTGGGGTTTGGAATATTCTATATGACTATAAATGTTGGGTCAATGACAGGAAGGATTGTCTCATATTTTGTAAGGGTAAAATATGGAATACCTGCCATTTTTACTTATGTGGCTACTGCTTTTGCATTTATCGGATTACTTGTGGTTTTCTTTGTTTATAAAGAACCTCAGTATCAGGATGAAGTATCTCCTTCTAAAGTTTACAAACCAAGAAGCTTAGGAGAAGCAGTTGTAGGTATGTTTACTGTTTTAAAAAACCTTAAGTTTGTCTTTTTCCTTATAGTTATAGGATTTTTCTGGATAATTTATGTTCAGATTTATAACCTAATTCCGCTTTTCCTGAGGCAAATTGACCCTGAAGCTCCCGTTGAACTTTACACTCTTGTCAATCCAGTTATGATTGTTCTTTTCCAATTGCTAATAACCAAGCTTTCCAAGAATTGGACCGCTCTAAAATCAATCATGTTCGGAATAGGAGTTACTATCCTGGGAATGCTTGTTAACATTGTTCCTTTTTTAATAGGTGCTGACCCTTCCAAGAAAACCACCTTCCTTGGATTGGTTTTGCCTTTTGCAGGAATATTTATGTTGATTTCAATAGCATCAATGGCTGTTGGTGAAATGCTGGCTTCTCCCAGGATTTACCAGTATATCGGAGCTATTGCTCCTAAAGGTCAGGAAGGAGTTTATCTTGGATACGCTAACCTTCCCCTCGCTCTTGGAACAATTGTGGGAGCTCCTTTAGGTGGAATGCTTTTTGAACTATTTGTTTCACGACCTACTCAGACAGGCCATCCAATGAAAGCAGTGCTTATGTGGTCTATTGTAGCAGCTATGGGTGTTGTTTCTCTCTTTGGCGTATATATTTACGATAAATTGCTGGTTGAGAAAAAATAAAAGTAGAGAATTTTTAAGGTCAATGAATGTTTGAATTTTGGTCGTCTGTTAAGTAAAGAGTTCTTTGAAAAATCCAACTTAAAATGATAATCTGAATTCGTGAGTAGAGCTGGAGTAGATACCGGAGGAACCTTCACAGACTTTGTATTTCTTGAGGATGGGAAATTAAAGATAAAGAAAATACTTTCTACGCCACAAAATCCAGCCCTTGCTGTGATAAAAGGTATTGGGGACAGACCCTGCTTCCTTGTTCATGGAACGACTGTGGCAACAAATGCTTTCCTCGAAGGGAAAACTGCTAAAACTGCTTTGCTAACCACTGAAGGATTCAGACACATACTTCAGATTGGAAGACAAACACGAGTTAATCTTTATTCTCTTGTTGCGGAAAAGCCACCGGAAATTATTCCCGAATCCCTGTGTTTTGGAGTAAAGGAAAGAACGCTTGCTGATGGCAGCGTAGAGACTCCATTTAATGAGACTAATTTAGAAGAGATTTCTAAGGTTTTGACGGAAAAGGGAGTGGAAGCTGTGGCAGTTGTTTTTATCCATTCTTACCGGAATCCTGAGCATGAAATTCGGGCAGGGAAATTCCTTGACAGGAAATTTAAAGTCTCTCTTTCTCATCAGGTGCTGAACGAACACAGAGAATATGAAAGAGCAGTTGTAACTGCTTTAAATGCGTCTCTTCTTCCGGTTATGGAGAACTACATTTCTTATCTTGAAGAAAATATAAATGGGACTGTGAACATAATGAATTCAGCTGGAGGATATATATCAGCAGAGTCGACAAAGAAAATGCCTGTGCTCACGCTTTTATCCGGTCCTGCAGGAGGTGTTATAGCATCGCTTAATATGGGGAAGCTTATAGGTGTAAAAAACATGATAACTCTTGACATGGGTGGCACTTCAACAGATGTTTCTCTAATTAAAGGGAAACCAATAATAACCCGTTCTGCTATGCTTTCCAATATCCCAATAAGGATTCCCATGATAGAAATACAAACGGTTGGGGCAGGGGGTGGCTCTATTGCAAGAGTTGATGAAGGAGGGGCACTGAAGGTTGGACCTCAAAGCGCAGGCGCAGACCCTGGCCCTGCCTGTTATGGGAAAACAGAAATACCGACTATTACGGACGCCTTTGTGGTGCTTGGAAGAATAGCCCCTGAAATTCCCCTCGGCGGTGATTTAAGAATCAAACCTGAAAGAAGTTTTGATGCCATAGAAAAAATAGCACTACAAATTTCAAAGAATGTTTACGAAACAGCAGAAGGTATTCTGGAAGTTTCCCTGGTTAAAATGGAGAGGGCTTTAAAAATTGTCAGTCTTGAAAAGGGAGAAGACCCCAGAGAATTTTCCCTTGTTGCCTTTGGTGGTGCTGGAGGACTTGTGGCTGCTGAGCTTGCTTTAAGAATGGGAATGAAAGAGGTTATTATTCCTCCAAATCAGGGCGTGTTTTCTGCCTTTGGAATGCTGCTTGCGGATTCTGTAAGGGAGTATACAACATCAATGATTGAAACCCTGTCTTCTGAGGCAATAAAAAAAGCAAATCATCTTTTTGAAGAACTTTATGAAAAAGCCAGGGAGGAATTTTCTTTTTCAGCAGGAAATAATTTAGTTCAGGAGAGATTTGTAGAAATGCGATACAGGGGACAGGGTTATGAAATTTCAGTTCCTTACAGTGATGATCAGGGTGTTTTGAAAAGAAGGTTTGAAGAACTTCACCAAAAATTGTACTTCCATACCCAGGACAGCCCTGTGGAAATGGTGAACTTGAGATTGAGAGTAACGTTAATTAGCGAGAAACCTTCTATTCCAGTTATAAAGCAGGGCGAATTAAAACCATTTGAAGGAAAAGAAATTTATTTCAGGGGTAGAAAATGGAAAGCTTTGTTCTACAGGAAAGAAGAACTTGGAGCAGGGGTGGAATCGGAAGGTCCGTGTATTATAGCATCAAATGATGGGACAATCTTTGTTCCCCCGGGTTTTCTCTTTTCGGTGGGAAAGTATGGAGAAATAAGAATATGGAGAGAAAATGTATGACCCTGTAAAGCTTGAAGTCTATAGGAATATTTTCGTTTCAATAACTGAAGAAATGGGAACTTTACTCAGGCTTTCAGCCTTTTCTCCCAATATAAAGGAAAGAAGAGATTATTCTGCTGCCCTTTTTACTGCAGATGGGGAAAGTTTTGCCCTGGGAGCACATATTCCTGTACATCTGGGTGCCATGCCCTATAGCGTTAAAGCAGCACTGGAAGAAGTTAAAATGAGCGAAGGGGACACTGTTATACTTAATGACCCATTTTTTGGAGGAACACATCTTCCGGACATAACAGTTGTTTCCCCGGTGTTTTTCAAAGGTAAACCTGTGTTTTTCGTGTCAAATAGAGCCCACCATGCGGATGTGGGTGGAATGCAACCTGGATCAATGCCACTCGCTCAGGAAATTTTCCAGGAAGGTTTAATAATACCCCCTGTAAAAATTGCAGAGGGTGGAGAAATCAAAGAAGATATTTTGAAGCTAATAGTTTCTAACTGCAGAAACGCAAAAGAGAGAGAAGCAGACCTTAAGGCACAGCTGGCAGCAAATCAGAAGGGAATTTCCAGACTTAGTGAGCTTGTTTTAAAAAGGGGGCAAACCCCTATTGAATATAGCAGGCATCTCGTGGAATATTCTTTCAGAATGCTCAGTAAAAGAATAAGTAGGCTTCCGGAAGGAAGATGTTGCTTTGAAGATTTTCTTGATGACGATGGTTTTGGAATTGAGGATATTGTTATAAAAGTCTGTATTCAAAGGAAAGAAGACAGATTAGTAGTAGATTTTACAGGGTCAGCCCCCCAGACTAAAGGTGGCATGAATGCCAATCCTGCAATTGTTGCATCTGCACTTCTTTATGTTCTTAAACTTATGCTTGGGGAAGACCTTCCTGTTAATTCGGGACTTTTAAGGCCAATTCATCTTATAATTCCCCGTGGGTCAGTATTGAATCCATTAAGGCCTGCTGCAATGGCAGGAGGAAATGTGGAAACTTCCCAGCGTATTGTAGATGTTCTTCTTGGGGCATTTTCTAAAATGATACCTGACAAGGCCGTTGCAGCCAGCCAGGGGACAATGAACAATATTTCCTTTGGAGGAACGGATTTTGCCTATTATGAAACCATAGGTGGGGGTACAGGAGCCAGCTTCGAACGAGATGGGAGTTCTGGGGTTCATACCCACATGACAAATTCTTTAAATACACCTGTGGAGGTAATAGAACAGGTCATGCCAGTAATTATAAGGAAATATGAGTTAAGAAAAGGTTCCGGAGGAAAGGGGAGGAAAAAAGGAGGGGATGGAATAATAAGGGAATACGAATTTAAAGCCCCTGCAAGGGTTAGTATTTTGAGTGAAAGAAGGCGTTATGCCCCTTATGGAATCGCAGGAGGAAATGCAGGAAAACCCGGTAGAAACATTCTCATTAGAGAAGGAAAGGAAACTCTTCTTCCATCAAAGATAAACCTTCAGTTGAATTCCGGGAATTTACTCCGAATCGAAACTCCTGGAGGAGGGGGGTATGGGAAAGAAGATTAGATTTGGACCTGGATTCTTAATAACCGCAGCCTTTATAGGCCCTGGAACAGTGACTTCAGCTTCCTTTGCTGGAGCAAGTTTTGGATTTGCTCTTTTATGGGTGGTAATAATCTCGGGTTTTCTTGCATTTGTTCTACAGGAAATGTCAGGCAGGTTTTCTCTGAAGAAAAGAAAAGACCTCTCTCAGGTACTTATGGAGACTACAGAATCAAGGGTTGTAAACATCTTTTTTACGCTTGTTGCAGTGCTGGCCATAGTAATTGGAGCAGCGGCATATGAAGCGGGTAATATAACCGGTGCGTTTATTGGACTTGATGGCATATATCCCATGGGTAAATTCTGGGCAGTTTTAATAGCATTAATTGCCCTTGCATTTCTGTGGGGTGGAAGGTATAGAGGTATAGAAGTTTTCCTTATAGGTCTTGTTGCTCTTATGAGCTTTGCTTTCATAGCCACTGCTATAAAGGCAGGACCAAGTTTGCCAGGAATTCTGAAAGGGTTTATACCGAGATTTCCTGAAGGTTCCAGACCCATAGCTACAGCTCTTCTTGGAACCACTGTGGTCCCTTATAATCTTTTTTTGTATTCTTCTGTTGTGCTGAAGAGATGGACCAGAGATGACGTATGGGAAATGAGAAGGGACCTCGGTATATCTATTGCACTGGGTATTGTGATTACCGCGTCCATAGTGGTGACATCTGCTGCGGCATTTTTTGCCTCAGGGATAAAAATAGATTCTGCCGCAACTATGGCAATACAGCTTAGACCACTGCTCGGAAAATTTGCACAACAGACATTCTGTCTGGGACTTTTTGCAGCAGGGCTTTCCTCTGCTATTACTGCTCCTTATGCTGCAGCATGGCTATTGAGGGGAGTGTTCAAATTCAATGAAAAATCTTATGTCTTTAAAATAAGTTCTTCTGTAATAGTTATTTTTGGCCTTCTTTCTGTGTTTTTTCCTATAAACCCACTTCAACTGATAATTCTCGCACAGATAGCAAATGGGCTCATTCTTCCACTTGTAGTATTTTATCTGGGATATACGATTCTTAAAGAAGACAAAAATCCTTATCAATTACTCGTGTTGATTTTTTCCTTTGTCCTTGTACTTCTGGTGGTATTTTCCAAGTTGTTTTCACTTTAATCTGTTAAAATATTTTTGAGATGAGATATTTATTGAATTTTACTTTGATTTTTCTTTTAATTTTAGCCTCATCAGGATGCGTTAAATCCAATAAAGAAGGACCTCAGGAGTTTGATTCAAGGGCCTCGCAGAATAATGAAGAACAGGAGATTTCTCCTCAGATGTCAAAAGCAATGGATTGGGAGATAAGGCCAATTCTGGAAAAAACCGTGGGTAAAGTAAAGCTTGTTCATTTCGGTAAATCACCGATGGGTGGATGGATGTTAATTTACAGGTCAGAAAGGGAACTAAAATCTGAAGAAGCCATTGACCGTTTGTCTGAAATACTGAAGGAGAAAGGTTATAGAATGTGTAGACCCTTTGAAGTGGATATTGTCTGGTTAGAGGGCAACCCCGGAAATAGAAAATTTATCAGGGTAGCCATACCCTCGCTTTATGAAATAACAGTTGAGTATGTCAATGAAAACGAGGACCCTTCAGGTTTTAAAAATGCCGTAAACAATCTAAAACAGATCTCAGAAAAATGTGCTAAAATCCTTTGACCCCGGGAGCCCCTGTTTAAATTTTCTTTATCCTTTTTGTTCTCTTTTTCTCTGGAATTTGTCCCCTATTATAAGGATTGGCAATCCCTGTGCCCATACTATTTCCTGAACTCCCTTTCTTATACTTCGCCTGTATTTTAGCTGTACCTGTACCGATTGTTTCAGAACTTAGTGACCATATACATACTCTGTTATGTCCGTTATCCACAACAAATATATTTCCGTTTTTCCCTGCCGCTATACCTACAGGTCTGAGAAGTGTCCCTCCACCAAAACCAAGGGTGAACTTACCTTCGGGTGTAAACTTATAAACCTTGTTTTCAAAATATGCGGTTACATATACGTGTCCCATAGTATCAATTGCCAGTTCCGCAGGACCATTTATAATGCGAGAAAAAGTTTTCTTTTTTGCCCCTGAGCTTGAATACACAAAAATACGGTCAGCATTGTAAGCAGTGACATAAATATCTCCATTGGGTCCGGGTTCGGCATCATAGGGAAGCGTATTACCCGAACCAACTCTCCAGGATTTTTTTATTCCTCCCTGAGGTCCGGTCACCAGTATTTTATTGTGAGCTGTGTCGGCTATGTATA
>Ga0190332_1000301_pt1 | contig 11309 bp, 14 predicted proteins | sample 48720456_MG_FD_161679 | JGI IMG/M metagenome (GOLD analysis project Ga0190332, IMG submission 161679) | Hydrothermal vent sediment bacterial communities from Southern Trench, Guaymas Basin, Mexico - 4872-04-5-6_MG | ecosystem: Environmental > Aquatic > Marine > Hydrothermal vents > Sediment ... | reverse complement strand
TTAGGATTAACATTGCACATACGCCAGGCGTGAGTGCTTTGGTAAGTCTCTGGATTTTTTCCTCTTTCATAGATACCATCCCTTAACTCCACATGGTATGGCAAGGAGAAGCATGGTCAATCCAATTACGTTCATGTAATGAGTGATTGCAATATCTGGTCTCTGCGGTGTTAGTGAGATATGTAGTTCTACATTCTGGTTCAGGTTAACCTGTCTTGTAACGGTATTGTACCCATCTTTGTAAATAGTTACTGTGTATGTTCCCTCCTCAAGAGTAAATTCTACGACTCCACTAGGCGGAACAATCTCTGTTTGACCTCCAACCTCTACAGTTGCTCCAGCAGGGTCAACATAAACCGTTAGAGTATATTCCTGTATCTCTGGCTCAAGCGTGAAGTAAACATCTTTGTTTGAATCCAATGTCACAATCTTGGTCTCTGCCTTGTATCCATCCTTAGAAACCGTAACGTAATACTGGTCTTCCTCAAGGGTGAATGTGCATTTTCCACTTGCACCCGAGTTTGCCGTCCATGTATCGCCATCCATAACTTCAACTGTACAGTATGTCGGAGTGGTATGAACAGTTAGAGTATATTCATGAACCTCTGGTTCTAACGTAACAGTTATGGTTTTATCGCTATACAAGGATACTGTTGTGGTTTTAGTTTTGTATCCTTCCTTTGATACTGTTACCTTGTATGTTCCCTCTGTAAGGTAAAATGTCGCACCAGATGTTCCAGAGTTTTTGGTTTGACCTGCTACTGTTACATCACAATAGGATGGATTTGTCTTAACTGTTAGATAATGTTTCGGTGGAGGTATATAGTAACCTATTGTCAGCTTTGGTTTCAAATCTGGATTCGCTATATTGGCTGAACACCAACATATCAATTGGCTTGGATACTGTTCAAATACAGCAAATTTCAGCCATTCTCCCTTTTCAATCCAGCTAACTGGTATTCCAATCTCTTTCCATCCAGTTCCATAAATATATACATCTTTATAATCTTCATATACATCAGTTCCCTGACTTACTGCAACTGCGTCTTCCACTCTTGGTGGTTTGTGTGGGTATATGCCATCTCTATCTCTGAATAAGGTAATCTTTATTGGATTGCCTGTGTTGGATACAACGTAAATTTTCAACTTTGCAGATGTGATTCTACCAGAAAATGAAGGTATATTGAAATACATGAATGCTATGCAGGTTGATGGAATATCACCTCCCTTTTGGGATGCATACAGATAGGGATTACCACTTGGGCTTAAAGAGTTGTAGTTTATAACATAGTTGTCATCCTTATCTCCAACTACTGTTGTAGTCTCCATCGCCAGTATGTTTGGCAGGTAAGCCCCAAGAAGCATTAGCACGCCAGCCCCAGCAAACACCACAGTTAATATCTTCCAACCTTTCTTACTCATCTATATCCACCCCCAACTAATATCAATTGTTGGATAATCAACTATGTTAATATAAACTGTGCAACTAGCTATGCCCTGAGAAGGTGTATTAACATTCGCTATAACTTTCCACTTTCCTGTCTCATTCCACCTGTAGTAATGTGGGCTATTTTCATCTGGATACCTTATAAGCACATCATATCTGTATATGTAACCATCCATGAGAGGGATTTCAGCATGTGACTCGTATCTGTAAGACCACCCAGATGGAGCATATATCCTAATTGTTGTCCACCAAGTATCGTAATCCTTCCCATGATACTCCAGATACCAATATGTTTTCATTTTGCTTCCGAGTTGAAATGTTGTGCTTTTTCTCCATTTGAATACGGTTGATTGCGTCAAGGATATGTTTGGCGATATTATTAGAAGTATTGCCATGATTATTAGGATAGCTATTGCCATCTTGTTAATGGTATCACTCTCCTTTCAGTTACAAATGCCAAGCCAAACGTAGCAGGAAGCAAGGCGATTGCAATAGTAAGCTCTGCATTGCTCTCTGGAATGTGCTGGTTTGTAGCTGTTGAAAACGCTGTAACTGGGTCTATCAATCCATACCCATACTGCCTGTCAAATCCCGCTGTTCCCAAATCTCTAGCTGTTGTTCTGAATAAATCATACATTCTCAGCGGTGGTAGTTTGGTCTTTTCAGCAACCAGTGCAAAGCAACCAGCAACTATTGGAGTTGAAAACGATGTCCCAGATACCGTTACCCTGCTTCCAGAGGAATCAAAGGTATTTATATTGACTCCATAGGCAACAACATCAAGTTCATCACCATAACATGAAAACGATGCAATGTAGTTGGTCTTATCAACAGCACCAACCGTGAAGGCATATCTGGCATCTCCAGGACACATCACATCAGAACCTGAGTTTCCAGATGCTACAATCATCGGAATTCCATAGTTTGTAACCATATTATCAACTGCAACTCTCAATATAGATGAACCCAGAGAATCTGGTGGGCAGCCAAATGAGTTTGAACATATAACATATCTGTTGTGAGAGAGTTTCCAGTTTGCAACCCAGTTCCACCCCTTCAGGATGCTCCAGTAATCTGCAGTACTATCGCTATGAAAAACCTCAACATCCAGTAAATCCACGCCTCTTGCAACTCCTGGATAATTAGGGTCTTGAGATGCAATGCAACAGGCAACTTCTGTTGCATGAGGTGAAACATAATCTCCATAGAGTTCGTATTTATCTATAACTACGCTTCTACCCCCTCTCTGAAGTTGCGGGATATTCTCATTTATTCCAGTATCCACAACCGCTATGACAATACCTGAACCATTCGCTGGAATTGATGATAGTTTTAGAAACTGTTTAACATTATTCAGAAGTTGAACATCAAATACCCTTACCACTTTTTCATTTGGATACACAGCTTTAACATATTTGCTCTGCATCAGTTGTGGTAACTTGTTTCCATCAATCTCTGCAAGGATTGTATTAACTGGATGCACCATAGTATCAACAACATTTCCGCCAAGTGTCTCAATTTGCTGAGTAACTATAGCTTGTGCCTCAACAGATTGCGGTGCTGGAAAATCCTCAAGCTGAACTATGTATTCTCCTCTCCCCATATCAGACATGGCAAGAACGGATGGCGTAGTGTAGGATGGTATTACTGGAATGAGAAGATAATAAACAATTGGCAAGGATATGGCGAATGGAATCAGAAATGCCAGTGCCTGTTTCTTCGTTATCTTTGGTTTTGCTGTGTAGATTATGTATGATATAAATATTATGGCAAATATTGTTCCAAATGGGAATGAAAAGGCATCAAATACCGTTAGAATGATTAGCAGGGGTTTATCATTCTTGGAGAAGTAGGTAAGTACGTAGCCAAGAGCTATGAGAAGTGGAATGGCTGGAGAAATCATGTAAAAGGATATGTTTCCAAACAGGAATGATATGTAGGGTATGCTTACGATGATGTAGAGGTAGTGAAGATAGTATAAAATAACTCCAGTTAGCAGTAGGATGATTCTTGTTATTTCGTATTGCTTCAGATTCACTTTTTATCACCATTCTATTTGAATATTCCAGATTCTTTCAACTCCTGCCACAGCAGTAATCCTGCTATAACATCGTCAATCAAACCGACTGGGCCAAATAATGCCTCTGGAAGGATGTCAAATGGAAAGACTATGTATAGGAATAGAAATAGCATGAAGAATGCCTTTGCAACCTTTTTGAGTCGTATCTCTCCTATTATCGGTAGCTTAACCATTCTACCACCTCTTGTAAAGTATTGCACCAACCACAGATGGAACAGTTACTGCTGTCAAAATCACAGCCATTGTCCAATCTATCGTAACGCTTGGCTTTCCTTCCTTTATCTCAAATGGTATTATTTTCTGTGAAAGCGGGTCATTGTTCTCATAAGGCTCGGTATATCTTGCATCATAAGCCTGAACGAGTATGAGATATTTACCTTGAGAGTTTGGCGGGCAGTAAATTTTACCCTCTATTGATTTGGATGTACCAACTGGTATGGCTTCATAAGCTGTAACTGTTTCTTTTAATGTATTTCCATCCCATGAAAGCATATCCTGTGGTGGTTTGTAACTCTCTGGTGTGTTGGTGAATGTGTACTGGGTATCATCTTTCCATCTCGATATTTGAGATGCATGGAATATTGGCAATAGCATAGGTTCTGTGTATGTCTTCTGAGATGCAAAGATTTCCTCTGTTGGCTGACCATTCACATATTTAACGTTTGCCCTCCAGCTCCCATAATTCGTAACAACCTTGTAATTTGCTGATGTCCACAGCTCATCTCCATCGCTTATCGTTCCATCCTCGTCATTATCCTTGAAGATACCAATCTTCACATAGGGTTTTACCCAATCATAGCCAGATACTGAAAATGTTAGTCTGAAGGATAGATATGAGCCAACATAGGGCGTCTCAGATGATGATAGGAGGGATACTGAGCTTGTTAGGGCATCTATGTTTATCGGTATCTGGTTTGTAGGTGTTGCTGAAAATGCCTCCACATCTTTGCTGTCCAATCTCATCGTTTTTATGCTTTGCATCTGGATATTTGCATAGTTTTCTGTTGATGATGTTGAAGCACCTGTTATTGGTATTGAAGTGTATGCTACCACCAAAGCCATTATTATCATAATTATTAAAGATACATTGAATAACTTTGAAGACACTGGAGTTGTAATTTTTGGTTCTGGCATGTAGAATAGAACGATTGCAGAGAAGAACATTGAAATGAATACTGGAAAGAGTATTGCATACATCGGTAATGACAAGCCACCTGTCGCATACACATAGATTACACCTGTAATCCATCCAGAGGTCAATCCAGTTAGTATTAGTGGGAAGAAGTGCCTCTTGTCATTCTCTGCTGAAATCATCCAGAGTATCAATGATGTCAACAGCCCCATCATTCCAAAGAACATTACTTCCTCTACTATCATGACATCACCCCTTCTTCTCCAACAGTTTTTTAATCAGGAATGCTCCCAGTATTATAAACAGTATCGGTATTGCTATTGCCATCGCTTTTATTGTTATGCTTACCATCGCTGATAGAAACATCCAGATGAAATATAGTATCATCCCAAGCAGTATGACGCCGAACACCAGCCCCAATATCGCAAGAACTCCATATTCGTTCCTCAACAAACTTCTCACTTTTTCACCTCCCTGAGTATCAGAATCCCAACTACCAACAGTATAAGAATTAGAATGCCACAAACAAATAGCGTAAAGTTGATTGCAACTGGTATGTCTTCCATCAAGGGCATAGGGACGATGAAATAAATCGGTGCATTCAAGTCATCCAAAAAGCTTTCTCTTTTAACTGGGATTGTATATATGGTTTTTCTATCTTCTATATTTACAATTAAGAATCTATCATAAAGTTTTATCTTTAATTTCCATTCTCCCTCCTCTGCGAATGCTGGTATTTGCATAAATCCTGTGTTCTCAGATATTTCCCAAACTGTATAATGATATATCCCATCATAACCACTATCAGCCACACTTACAGAATCTAAAGGGCTATCTTTCCAATAAACTGTATCTCCATAGGGGTCAACCAGTAACCATTTTACATGCGTTGGTTTCCAATCTGCTGGAAAAATAAGAGTGGATGTTTTATATCTATAGCCATCTAAGACTAGAGGTATCCTTGAGCCTGGCACAGCGTAGTATGCTATTGCAGTTGGAAGTAACAGTATCAGCAACAGACTAGCGACGACTATACTTCTTATATACCATCACCCCTACGTAGATTATTACAGCTATTGCTACAGCTATCACAAGATACATAGCCCAGCCTTCTGGTGGGAGTATTGATGGAGTTAGTATAATTTCTATTGTTTTATCGCCATTTACAACCACTTTGCCTTTATGCGTATTATATCCAGCCTTCTCTACTGTAATTGAGTATGTTCCCCATTTCAACCAGAATGTTACTTTTCCATTTGTTGATGTGTATCCTGTCTGCTCTCCTATTGTTACTTTTGCACCACTTATTGGTGTCCCATCGGTTTCATTTACGAATACTGTTATTTCGTAGTTACCATAACCCTCCTCAACATCAATATCTCGTACAGTAACTTTATCACTATACCTCCCAGCCTCATCCCAAGACATAGCAGATATGATTAATTCTCCTGATTGTTCTGCTGTGAATCTTGTTGTTCCTCTGTATGTTAGACTGCTGACATGGTAAGCTGGAACACGCATCCTGTCAAAGTCTGGGCTTTGTGGGTCATCATATCTGATTTCTACATAAAATTCTTTGATTGGAGATTGAGTTATTGGATTTGCCTCAGCAGTTAATGTTAACTTTACTGTTTCTCCTTTCATATATCTAGGTTTATCTGTTTCTATAGTTGGTACTCCTGGCATTTTGCTGATGTTATCCACAATTGCAAATGTGACTTCTGCTTGGTCAATGACGGTATTTGTTAGATAAACTTCTAATCTATTTTCATCACGTCCACCTGGCGTCCATGTTCCTTTAGGAATCGTCCAGGATACGACATAACCTCTCAAATCATCATCTAGCCACCAAGTCGCAAGTGGTTGGGTTTCGGTTGGTTTGTAAATTGCAAGTCTCCAACCTTTTTCTCCTGTCATAGCACCAGCATAACCAGTATCAACAGACAAATAAACTGTTGAACCTTCTTCAAATACATACAGTGGAACTTCTCTATTTGTTCCCTCTGTATATGTTGTTCCATCCTGTCTTATAGAGTTTGTCCCAAGAACATCCACTCTACCGATTCCTGGTGCTAAGTATGCCCAATCTTCAGATACTAAAAGTGTGCCTGTATGCCATGTATCATCCCAAGGATTCCATTCATTTACAATATCATGCTCTGCATACTCGAAAACACAAAATGCACGAATTGCTCCTATGTGTGTTCCCTTTATTTTAAAGCTTAAAGCTGGTGTTTCAACATAAACCCATTCACTCCATGGTATAGAACCAACATATGGCGCATCCAAGTCTGTCCAAGTGTTGTCACCAAATATATTTTTACTGCTTGGTAAGTCGTGTATTTCGTCATATCCTGTTGGCAAATTGCCACTCACTTGGCCAAATAAGTCAACAACATAATCTCTATTAATATAATTCTTCTCACCATCTATCAAAATATGCCATTGTTTCTGCGGGTCTTCATATAATACTTTCCAGTAGTATTGACCTAAAACAATCCAAGGTGTTATGCCATAGTAAGAATAGTAGTATGTTCTAAAATAGAATTTTGCAGAAGTGACAATAGTTGTGCTTTTACCTTGAGGTTGCCATGAGGATATATATACATCATTATTTAACTGTTCCTTGTTAGCAGTATATAGAAATTTTTTATCTTTTTTATGGTCATAATTTGCGTAATGTTCAAACTTCTGGGTTGAAGTATTAATACTCAACCCAGTTCCGTAATCCTCACCAAATAATCCAACATAATTTGCAAGTAATAATCCTAAAACAACAGCAATTACAGCCCCAACTACTATTATTCTCCTATCCTGCATTATCTTCACCTCCGCACTGCCTTCCTGCTAAATAAGGGAGAGAGGGGTTACTGTTTTGAGATTGCTAGACCGATGAAAACTATTACTATGATTATTGCGATTATTAGCCATAGTGGTATTCCAAAGTATGATTGTTCATACCATGGCACTTCTGCTGGTGGTGCTACTGCTTCTTCAGCCTCTGTCCAGGTAAAGACAAACTTGTTCAATGTGTATTGTTCTCTTACGGTGAAGTCTTCAAATACTATGTTTCCATCATCAACATCCCAGTCAATATCCACGCCATTGTATTCAACATCGAGTGTATCTGTATTCAGGCTGTCAAATGCTCCATCGTAAACCTCGTCACTCGGGTCAAGCACCCAATCAACACAGTTGGTCAAGATTTCATTGGATTTGATGTAAACAACTACCTCGTGGCTTGTACCTTCTGAGTTGTCATCAACCTTGTAAACGTATGGTGCATATTTCTGGTACTGAACATATCTGGTTGCACTACCGCTGTCACTTAGAGATGATATTGTCACATAGGATGCTGGTGTTGAAATCTTGTGCGATGGGTATGATAATGTCAGGTTTATGTCAGATAGTGCATATCCAAGACCAGAGTTTGTAACTGTTATTGAATCATTTACTGTCCAGAAGGCAGACGTAGAGCTTGTTCCAACCTCTGGAGTTGTAACGTCTTTTTCCTTCACTGTAACATGATTTGAAATCCATGTTGATGTCAATGCACTATCGTTTCCATATATTACAATCTCGATAATATTTGTATTCGCTGATGCATTGAATGTAAAGTTTATGTAGGTATCACTTTGGTCAACACCACCAGAGATTATGTTTGCAATGGTTGTATTGCTCCAGCTTCCATCAGTTACAGAGACGTTATCTTTAATCAATTGACCATTTACTGTAAGATTGTATGTAATGTCTCCGCCATTCGCCTTGATTGCAAACTTCGATACTGTTCTGTTGAGCTGTCCTAACTGGCATGGCAAAGTTATGTTTCTGTATGTTGTGGTTGTGGTTTGATTGTGCCAGTATGTTAGTGATATATCCACAGTTCCACTTGATATTGATACATCTTCTCTGTATGTTAGCCACGTTGTAGCACTAGCACCTGCTGTGATTAAAAGCAGGAAGGCAACTATACCCAAGATTACCCCTATGCGTTTCATGGCATTCCTCCTATTAAATATTTAGATGGGGGAGCTACCCCCTATTCGACGTCACTAGCCTCTCTATGTGCTTACTGTGAAGCTTACCACGTCAGCGTAGTTAGCATTTGGCTGGTAAACATACAGGTAGCATGTGTAGGTTTGCCCATCCTGGAATGTTCCAGCAACAGCCTTCTCAAGCGTGAAGGATATTGTCACATTTACTTCAGAACCTGCTGGAAGGTCTCCAAGCAGGACGCCTTCGCTCACATAGTCGCCATCTCTGTACAGTGCATAGGTAACTCCACCGACCGTTATTGTTACTTCTGTTGCATCGGTTTCGAGGTTATCGTGCAACCCTTCTTTACCAGTTACTGGGTTGTATAACAGTATCTTTACATCTTCTGCGGTCTTGCTCTCATCAGTATTCTCTATTGTTAGATAATCTGTCTTACTTGTTTCAGCTGAAACACTACCATCAGCGGCAACTGTTGAAGTATGGTCAAATGTCCCACTAGAAAGCGACAAACTCAGAGATGCTGGCGTCTCATAGGTTGGTGCAACACTTTGCCCAGCAACATATCCTGCCTGGAATTGCTCTTCTGCATAGTCTTGCATGTACCAGTAGCCACCAGCGAAACCAATCGCTAGCCCCACAACAAATACCAACAGCATTACGCCTTTTGCTTCCATTCTTTTTCACCTCGCTTGCCTCAGAGGGATGCCCCGCACCCCTCTCTGCAATTCCGTAGGTATTATGTATTTAAAGTTTTTGATTAATTGCGATTCGCAACTAGAAAAATAAGATAGAAATTGAAAATTTGCAAGATGAGTTTTGCGATTCGCAAATGGGTATTTTTGCTATTTTTTTCTCTCCATCCAATATGTGAAAGCTGTAAAAACCGCCGTTAGAACCAGAAGATAAATAACAATGGGCAACATTGATGGATTCTGTAGTGCTGTCTGGTTCTCTAAATTTGGATTATAAAGATAAACATATTTCAAGATATATTCGGAAGGGACAAAAATGTCAACAACTACGCCACATAATATTATTGCTACTGCCACAGCTACTCCAAATTTGATTGAAAGTGGAAACTTTGGTGGAGCATAATAACGCCTTCCATTCTTGTAGTATGTTGATAGCTTTCTATTATCTACAAGTTCGTTCAGATAATTCCTAACAGTTCCTTCAGAGAGATTGTAGGGTGGTTTTTGAAAAACATTTCGAATGTCTTGCAGGGTTGTTTTCTTACCTTGTAGCCATCTTGCTTCTACAAACTCTTTAATCTTTCTTTTGGTTTGCTCACGGTAATCCTTCTCATTTACCAAAGCAAATTTAAACTTTGGCATTATCTCCACCAGTTCAACATCACCAAGCCACAAGGCAGGCGAGCAGTAACAGAAGTATAATTATTTTAGCCCAATCTTCTTCTTGCATTCTTCGCATAGGTTCTCCTCCAGAAACCATACCACCATTCTTTTGATATTATCTATATGAGCATCTATGAGAGTTTGCATCCATTCCTCATGTTGGATGTAAACCTCTGGTATGTCTTGGATGTGAAATTTGGGAAAACAATTATCTAAGGTTTCTGGGGGAACTAGTGCTACGCCTTGCAAGTTCATGTTCAATTTCTTTTCTAACTTTTTCAGAGAGGTCGCCATTGTCGTATTCTAAATCTTTCTTAAGTTTAATTAGAGTTTGGGTTGGAATCATAGAGATAAGGGAATCCACTCTTTCACCATCTCAATGAAATGGTCAATATTGGCAAGAAATCCCCCATGCTGATTCAATGGTATATTTGCTCCAAGTAAAATTACGAATACAAGTAAACCAAAACCAACATCGTTTCTATCCAGATTTCCATCTATTCTTTTAGCACCCAAACCTGCAAGTATTGTTATTAGTATCCATACTGCGTAGCCACCCATGTGGAATTGAAGGATTCCCAACCAAGACAATATTGCACCTAAAAGCCAATAGAATGTTAAAATCAATATAAAAGCAAGGAAGAAGCCAGCTATTAGTTTTCTACCTTTGATTACTGTTGAGGCTACTACCCACAATACAGCAATTGCACAGATTATTACGATTGAGTAAAACACCACATTTCCAAGAAATTCTTTAGGGTCTGTAGTGAAGACATAAGCGTAGAATATGATAAGGAAAATCATTATAGCCAGTAAGAAGAAAAATACTTTCCAGGGAGAAAGACGCCACTCTGCTATGGTTTCTCCTGAAGGTGAATCTACGAAGTGTTTGGTAAACAAAAGTTTTTTAAGCTGTTGTTTCATGCTATCACCTCATTCAAAGTTTTGGAGGGGTTGTGTGGAGGTGGTGAGGAGAGACTAGAAGGAGCAACCCCCTCCAAGTATGACAACCCACTCTGAGGAGAATAGCCCAGAGAGGAGGGAGATAGAGGGGTTGTCATACAAAAGTGTATTGATTTACAGGTTTTTTAGATTTTTGGAATATCAGTTCTTTTTTATCTCTCTGATGATTATATTTCCATCCTCATTACATAGTCTTATAATTTCGTTGTTACCTTCTATCTCTATATCTATACATGCATTGGAAGGAGGTATATCTATGACTTTGCATTCTCCTTCTTTAATTTTAATTTTTTCAGGCATATTGTTTGTAATGCTTTTCAATTATTTTTTATTTTC
>Ga0190332_1000295_pt1 | contig 11359 bp, 14 predicted proteins | sample 48720456_MG_FD_161679 | JGI IMG/M metagenome (GOLD analysis project Ga0190332, IMG submission 161679) | Hydrothermal vent sediment bacterial communities from Southern Trench, Guaymas Basin, Mexico - 4872-04-5-6_MG | ecosystem: Environmental > Aquatic > Marine > Hydrothermal vents > Sediment ... | reverse complement strand
GGGGATTATATAATATAATCGCTTATCTACTTGATATGAATACAAAAAGATAATTTTATATGCGATACCCACCTTCAAGAAGAGAGGGAATGATGAATGCTAAGGAGTTAGAGTTGAAATCATGGATAAGAGAGCATAAAGATGAGATTTTTGCAAATGATGCCGTAGGAACCGGCTGTTTCAGCTATTTGCCCGGTGAGGTCGTATGGGCAGTTACAAAGGAATGCAACTTGCAGTGCAAACACTGTTCAATCAGTGAAGAAGCGCCCGGGGAGCTCAGTACAGAGGAAGGTTTTGAACTGATCGAAGAAGCGGCGAAACTTGGACCTGTCAAATTCGCATTCACAGGTGGAGAGCCGCTATTGCGTCCTGATATATATGAACTCATCGAATATGCTGCATCATTTGATATGCAGGTAGTGATGGCGACAAATGGAACGCTGATAACAGATGAAGTGGCGAAGAAGTTGGTGAGAGCGGGGTTGGAACGTGCTGCGATAAGTATTGACGGCTCCGGGCGCGCACATGACCTCTTCAGGGGTGTTGACGGTGCTTTTAAAGCCACGATTCGGGGACTCAGGGCATGCATGAATGCTGGACTTGACGTTCAGCTATTCTCAATGGTTACGAGACATAATTACAACGAGCTACCAGGGATAATCAAGTTTGCCGATTCAATGGGACTCTGGAGAATCTATCTCATATATCTAATCGCTGTAGGTCGGGGTAAGGAGATATCTCATGTCTGTTTATCACCTGCAGAGAATATGAAATTCTTCGAGTTCGTGCTTGAGCAGCAGAAGGATGTGCGGGTCTGGCTTAAACCGATATGTAATCCACAATATTGGGCTTATCTCCAGTCAATGGGGCTTGTAGATGGAAACAAGCCTCAATTCACAGGCTGTACTGCCGGTCTCACTCGCTTCCATATCTTCCCTGATGGTGATGTGGCGCCATGTGCATATCTGCCTGTGAAGGCGGGCAATATAAGAGAGGCTAAATTCCTGGATATCATTCGTAACGCGGAGGTCTTCAAGGCACTGCGTGAGAGAAGGCTGAAGGGTAGATGTGCAACCTGCCGATACAGAGAGACTTGTGGTGGTTGCAGGTCACGAGCTTATGCCGTTTCCGGTGACTATCTCGCTGAGGATCCTGTCTGTATGCTCCATGACGAGGATGTGGATGAGGGTGGGAGTGAGTGTGAGTGAGCGGGTAGAAGAAGGAAAAGATATATACATGGTAGCTCTATACCAAATCTTATGGTCATGGAGGAATATCTATGGGTAACCTTAGTTACACTTCTGGTTGCCCTCTCAGCGGTGATATATGCGTATGTGAGGCGAAAGATAAACACCGCTGCTTTCCTCGGCACTCTCGCACTTGGCGTTGGTATTCTGATAACGCTCAGATTGCGATACAGTTATTGTGGATTGCTTGTACTACTTGCTTTCTTCCTGTTTGGGAACCTCGTCACGAGATACAAATATGAGAAGAAAGCTGCACTTGGCGTTGCTGAATCAAATAAAGGTATGCGTGACATAAATAACGTACTTGGTAACGGGCTATCTCCATTAATATTTGCTATCTCCTTTGCCCTATCGTGTAATGCCCTCTTCTTAATTGGGTTTTCGGGTTCCGTCGCCACCGCCTGCGCTGATACGTTCTCAACAGAGATAGGACAGGCAGACGGCAGACCGAGATTGATTACAACGTTCAGGCGAGTGCCAGTGGGGACGAATGGAGGTGTCAGCCTACCCGGCATCGGTGGTGCACTGCTCGGCTCTGCTTTAATCTCGCTCATATCGCTCACCTTCCCTTTGAACCTGGATATAGACAAACTGACTTTATTCACCATCTGCTTCATCTCAGGGTTCATAGGTTCTCTGGCTGATAGCGTGCTTGGTGCAACACTCGAAGATCGAAATCCATTTAAATTGAATAAACATCACGTGAACATCATGGCAACGTTATTTGGTGGTATTCTCGCTATCTCAATTGCTTACCAATATTATTAATCTATTGAAGATACAATATTTTAAATTTAAATACTGATATTATTTAGTCTATTATAAAATGCGATTGATGATTCCGCATCCCGGTCATTTTGAAGCTTTGAAGGAGATAATAGAAGTTAAAGAATCAGAGGGTTTGAATGAAGTAGAAGAAGTCTATATGGGTGGCTCGCCGGAAGTGATGGGCAGTGGAAGAGGGGTGCTCCACGCACCTCTTATTGATGAGATCCGGGAACAGACTGAATATGCACATCAACATGGCATCAGGATGAACATCGCTCTGAATTCACCATGCACCGGTGGGCATCATCTGACTTTCGAGGGTTATAAGATGTTTGAATGGTATTTCGGGGAATTGAACAAAGCGGGGGTAGATGGCGTTATAGTTGCGGAGCCTTATCTCGTGGAGTTACTGCGTGAATTCCCGATGAAGACGATTGTATCCTGTTTGGCTTATGTGGATGCGCCACAGCGTGCCCGGTTATTTGAGGAACTTGGTGCTGATGTGATAACCGTAGATACAAATATAAATCGCCATTTCTCTACGCTTGAGGCGATGGTAAAAGCGGTAAACTGCGACATCAAGGTGATAGTGAACGAAGGCTGTCTGTATAGGTGCCCTTTTCGATATTCACATTACAATCTCGCATCCCATCTCAGCAGCTTAAATCAGCCCAAAACACCCCTCTTCGCTCCTGATTTCTATTTTGACAAATGCATTAATATCCGCTTGAGAGACCCAACGCAGATCATCAGGTCAGCATGGATAAGACCAGAGGACCTGAAGGAATACGAAGCTATTGGAATAAATAGCTTTAAACTCTCAGGCAGGACAAAGGCAGTGAACTGGATAATAAAATGCATGCGGGTATATTCCCGAAGGTCGTATGATGGCAACCTACTTGAACTCCTGGATTGCCCTCAGATGCTCCGTTATATCTTTTACATTGATAATAATAAGCTCGAAGGGTGCATAGGGCAATGGAAGAGTTGCGATAAGCATTGTCACGAATGTGGTTATTGCGATGAACTCACAGCAGAGGTGTTGACCAGCATCAAATGAGATTGATAGTTCCACATCCCGGACATTTCGAAGCGTTGAAGGAGATAATAGAGTATAAAGAGGAGAAGCGGCTGGCAGACGTGGATGAAGTTTATATGGCGGGCTCACCGCAGGTGATGGGTAGCGGAAGAGCGACACTGCATGCCGCACTTATAGAAGAGATCAGGGAACAGACTGCATATGCACATCAACATGACATCAAGATGAACATAGTGATGAATCCGTCCTGCCTGGGTGGTTATCACCTCACCTTTCAGGGCTACAAGCTCTTTGAATGGTATTTTGGAGAGCTGAACAAGGCGGGTGTGGATGGTGTTACGGTAGCGGAGCCATATTTAGTGGAACTGCTGAGAGATTTCCCCATGGAAACTGTCATCTCCTGCGTCTCTCATGTAGATTCACCACAGCGAGCAGAGTTCTATGAGGCGCTTGGCGCTGATGGAATCACGGTAGATACGAATATAAACCGCGATTTCGATACGCTGGAGGCTATAATGAGAGCGGTAAATTGTGATATCAGGGTAATAGTGAACGAGGGCTGCCTTTACAAATGCCCATTTCGATATGCCCATTTCAACCTCTTCTCACATATAACTGCTGCTTCCGGTGCAGGTGCATGCGCACAGCCATTAAACACCTTCGGTGATTATTACTTTGACAAATGTATATCTATACGGGTTCGTGACCCTTCACAGATCATCCGGTCACCATGGATAAGACCGGAGGACATTGTGGAATACGAGAGAATAGGGATAGAAGATTTTAAGATATCGGGACGTGCAAATACAGTAGCGTGGATAACAGCCTGTATGGAGGCATATTCACGAAGGTCATATGAGGGTAACCTGCTTGAACTCCTGGATTGCCCATCAGAGCTCCGTTACATCTTTTACATTGATAATAAGAAGCTTGAAGGGAGTATAAAACAATGGAAGAGCTGCAATAAGATGTGCGATACTTGCCGATATTGCGATGAACTGACGAGTAAGGTATTGAGTGTGGAGAAATAAATATTGAGGAGGTATAGAGAGGGTAAGGCGATGAAGGAGGAAATAATTGCAGGCAGGAAGAAGCTGGAGGATGAATTAAAAGCCCTTTTAGGCAATATCTTCGTTCCGGAAGCGAAAGTATTCGGGATGGTATGTGGTTGCACTGGCCTCGCTGCCGATCTGAGAGGACTGAAGAGCGATGACGTTGTGGTATTCCGGGATAAGATAAACGCGATTCTGGAGGATATAAGCAGGTCAGTGGGTGTGGAGCCTGAGTTCATCTATGCGAGGAAATTACCGGGCTCAGATGAGGTCGTAACGCTCACGGCGAGGGAACTATGTACCCGTTGCAAGCGCGAATTTGCAGGCTCAAAGGCTGCTCCTCGCCCCGATATAATGGTGCTCAAGAAGCGAACCTGAAAAATATAGAAAGTTTTTTAAATGGGAAGTACAATTTAATAAATGTTTAAATGAGATGTGGAAAAGTGCAGTTAATTATTATGTAGATAGGCGGTTTTATTTAAGTTTAACATTAGGAGGCAGAGTGAGAGATAGGGAGCAGGAGGTAAGAGAAGATGGTGGAGGACGAGATATTCATTAAAGTTAGGAATGTCAGTAAGGAGTTCAATGGCAAGCCGGCGTTGAAGAATGTGAGCTTGGATATAAAAGAGCTGGAGCCTTTAGGGCTCCTTGGTAAGAGTGGTTCAGGGAAGTCGGTATTATTGCGTATGCTCAGAGGAACTGAGGAATATGCACCAGATAGTGGCGAGATTATTTATCGGGTAGCGATGTGCCCCTCGTGTTCATGGATAAATGGACCGAGCAAGGTAGGGACTCCTTGTAACAAGTGCGGAGCAGAGTATGAGTTGAAGGAAGTGAACTTCTGGAAGGATAAGCGAATGCGGAAATTATTGAAGGGCGCAATTGCTATCATGTTGCAGCGAAGTTTCGCCCTGTATAGTGATGAGTCGGTTGTGTGGAATGTACTGGAGGCACTGGACAGGGCGGGTTACCCGAAGAGCAAGAGGATGAAGAGAGTGTACGAGCTGCTGGGTGCGGTGAAGATGCTGCACCGTGTTAACTTCCCTGATACAAGGGACCTCAGCGGTGGAGAGAAACAGCGGATGGTACTTGCAAGACAGTTAGCCCTGGAACCTATTCTGCTACTGGCTGACGAACCTACTGGAACTCTGGACCATGAAACTGCTCGCGTTGTGCACCGCGCATTGATAGATAGTACAAAGGGTGGAACCACATTACTCGTCACCTCTCACTGGCCTTATGTGATTAGAGAACTGACGGAGAAGACAGCGTGGCTTGAGAATGGCGAGCTCGTTGCATACGGTGATACAGAGCAGGTAGTGAGCGATTTTGAGAAAGAAGTAGGAGATATAGAGCGAGAGGAGTTCAAGAAGTTCGGGGAGCCGAAGATAAAAGTGGAGAACCTGAAGAAGTATTACTATTCCGCGTCACGGGGTGTGGTAAAGGCAGTAGATGACGTCTCTTTCATCGTATACGAGAATGAGATATTTGGGATAGTGGGGCATAGTGGAGCGGGGAAAACGAGCTTAATGCGGATTGTGAGTCATTTAGATCCAGGCACAGGCGGTGGAGCGTGGATACGAAGCGGTGATAGATGGATAGAGGCATCGAAGGCTGACGTTGACACCTTTATAGGACCAGGTGGGGCGATTATGGGTGGTACGACAGACTGGAAGGCGCATTTTGTGGGTGTACTGCACCAGGAATATACACTTATTCCAAAACTCACGGTCTGGGAGAACCTTACGCATGGCATAGGTATTGATATGCCCGAGGATCTTGCACAGATGAAAGTGAGGTTCATGCTGAAAGGAGTGGGATTTACCGAGGAGGAGATAGATGAGGTATTACCAAAGACGCATCTTGAATTGAGCGTGGGTGAACGTCAAAGGATACTTATTGCCCAAGTATTGATGAAAGAGCCGGAGATAGCAGTGCTTGATGAGCCTACCGGGACGATGGACCCTGTGACCAAGAAATACGTGGCTGAGACGATATTGAAAGCGAGAGAGAACCTTGGCATCACTTTCGTGATAGTGACACACGATTTAGACTTTGCAAAGAAGGTATGTGACAGGATAGCGTACATGAAATCGGGTAAAATAACGAAGATAGAAGATTTGAGAGCTTAGATATATTTTTATAGTCCTATTTAAATTATAAGAAAAGAAGAGTGGGAAAATGAGCGAAGTAGAAGAAGAGGAGCCGTTTGTGATAGTCCGCGATGTCTGTAAGACATTCGACGGCAAAGAGGTCTTGAAGAATGTAAGTGTGGAGATAAGAGAGGGGGAATCGCTTGGGTTGCTTGGCAGGAGCGGAGCAGGAAAATCAGTCTTGCTTCATATGCTCCGTGGGAGTGAGGAATATGCACCCACTTCTGGTGAGATAATTTTCAGGGTAGCTATGTGCCCTTCTTGCGATTGGGTGGCGTCACCGAGCAGGGTCGGTGAGCCATGCAGTAAATGTAATGAGAAGCTGGAGTTAAAGGAAGTGAATTACTGGAAGGACAAAGAGGGGCGTAAGAAGGTGAAGAAAGGCGTTGCTATCATGCTGCAACGGACTTTTGGACTATACAGCGATGATACAGTGATGTACAACGTCTTACAGGCGCTGGAGAGCAGGAATTACCCCCCTGCGAAGCGGTTCAGACGTGCATATGAGCTCCTGAAGGCGGTGAAGATGCTGCATCGTGTGACTTTCCCCGCCGCAAACCTCAGTGGGGGTGAGAAGCAGCGAGTGGTGCTGGCAAGGCAACTTGCATTGGACCCCATGCTACTCTTAGCTGATGAGCCTACCGGTACACTTGATTATGAGACTGCAAAACTTGTACATAAAGCGCTTAAGGAGAGTACACATGGTGGCATGACACTGGTGGTCACCTCTCACTGGCCTTATGTTATTGAAGAGCTAACTGAGAAGACTTTATGGCTTGACCATGGAGAGGTGGTGAAATACGGCGATTCGAAGCAGATAGTAGAGGATTTTGAGAAGCAGGTGGGCAAGATAGAGCGCGAGGAGTATATGAAAGTTGGGGAGCCGAAGATAAAGATTGAGCATTGCAAGAAGTATTACTATTCCGTCTGGCGCGGGATGGTGAAGGCGGTAGACGATGTCTCACTCACGATATACGAGAATGAGATATTTGGACTTCTGGGTAAAAGTGGAGCAGGGAAGACGAGTTTGGCTCGTATTATAGCGCAGATAGATCCGTTAACAGGGGGTTCGGTTAAGATACGGGCAGGAGATAAATGGATAGAAGTAGGGCGAGTTGCGGAGACCGGAGTATGGATTGCATGGGGTGCAACCACGCCTGGAGTAGGTGAGCAGGCAGCTACGCGCGTTGCCATGTTGCATCAGGAATACACGATGTACCCGGAGAAGACGGTGCTGGAGAACCTTACAAGCTGTATAGGTGTTAAGATACCTGAGGAGCTGGCACGAATGAAGGCGAAGTTCATGCTTGAGAGTGTGGGATTCACAGAAGATGAAGCGGAAGAGGCCCTGTCTAAGGACCATACTCAGTTGAGTGCTGGAGAGAGACAGAGGATAGCAATCGCACAGGTACTGATGAAGGAGCCAGCAATAGCGATACTTGATGAACCCACGGGAACAATGGACCCGATAACAAAGAAGTTCGTTGCCGATTCTATAAGAGCCGCACGGGAGAATCTGGGTATGACATTCCTCATCGTATCGCATGACCAGGATTTTGTTAATATGGTCTGCGATAGAATCGCACACATGCAGAATGGACGGATAGTGAAGATAGAGGATTTGAGGTAAGGTAATGCCAGTAGGTAGAGAGACCCAGCTGGTGGCATGCAGGAAAGGTCAGGGGCTTGGATTGGGAGGGGGTATTGCGCAGCGAGGAACATTCGCGAAAGCGTTGGAAAACGATGTGATAAATATTGCAATGTCTCCCGGTTACAGGCATGTTCCAAAGCCTGTATGTGAAATAACCACAGAGTTGAGGGACAGAGGTATAAACGTAGGCGAAATAATATTGAATGCTGGCGATGGTACACCCGCAGATGCACCTTCAGGTGGTGGGCATGGTGTCGCATTTGGGCTGGAGCCGAAGGAGATAGAGATAATAGGGCGGCATAAGCTCGCTCTATTGAATCATGGCAATGTCAAGCAACATTTCATCTATAAGGTGCGATTCGTGTTGGCGAGGATAAACATACCGGCTATTGTACTCTGCCAATGTCCCGTGGATTACAAAGACTTCGAGCAAATAGAAGTGAGTACGAGATTCAAACAGGGTAAGACGCCAGGAAAAGTTGTAGAGATTGTGAGTGGGATCGTGAGGCACGAGAGCGTGCCACAGGGTAAGCTGGATGAGATAACGAGCAAGGTGAAGATGTGTCTACGTGAGATTGAAGAAGGCAGGTTCGGGTGAGAAGAGAGGGATATAGAATAGAGTTCTTCAGGCAATATCTCAAAGTGAATAAACAAATATGTTAATGCCGAGGGCTTGACGGTAGAGGATGCAGCTGAACGAGTTACTGGGGATAGGGAACTTTATGCTGGTAGAGAGCAGCTATGTAGAACAGCGATGGCTAGCAAAAACACTCGATTACATGGGTAAGGTGAAAAGAGCGGATGTAGCGGAATTGCTGCGGATATATGACGAGAGTAGCGCGCTTATAGGTATTGCGATACATGACAGGGAGTTAGGTTTCTGGATTATATTCACCGATTTCATCGCAGATCAAAGAGAGAAAGAGGAATTTAATACACTCGCAGCCGATATGGAGGGTGATAGAGAACGTGATGTGGAAGTGAGCAGGAAGTCGTTTCGTGAGGGTGTGATTGAGTTCTATTCCACCAGCCTGGTGAACCGATTATTCTGTGATTGTGATATAAAGGAGGAGAGTTTTTATTCACGTGCGAGGATAGAGACGTTGAAGAAGCTGCTGACCATATTTATAGGAGAAGCCCTTATCGGCGATACAATTGAGATTGGCTGTGGTGCTGGTGAAGCGACAGTAGCGCTGCATGAGCTGGGCGTCTTTCCCATCACTGTGGATATAAACAAATGTGAGATATGCAGGGGGCTGGAGGAGGGGGTGCTTGAGCCCAGGAAGAGCATCGTACTTGATTGCTCTCTTCTTTCCTCGTTCTTCAGTCGGGAATTTGACGTCGTGTTTGGGTTTATGGTTGGGAAACTAACACCCTATGAAGTGTTCAATTGGGAGAAGGTCTTAAGAGAAGTGCCAAAGGTGTTAAGGGTAGGGGGGAAAGTCCTGTTCACTGTTTCAAGTGAGGAGGAAGTGATGATTCTGAATGATATATTGAAGAATGAGTTTGAGGGTGAGATAAAAGAGAATAAAGAGAGCAATGGCTATTTCGACCGCTGGCTTTATACAGGTACTTTGTCAGAGGATTAAGATTAATGACTAATAATTAATGACTAATAAAGAGGTTTTTATTTCCGATATTTACTCAATATCTGTTCACGTCGCTTCGTGCGCCATTCCTCTAAATGCGCTATCCATTCCTCATGCTTCTTGTATATATATTCCTTCGCTGCCAATAGCTTCTCGGGTGAATCCCCGAGCAGTATAACACGCGGTACATAATCCCGAACTGGAAGACCAGTATGGGGATCAAAAGCATCCTCTGACGATGCTTTCTCTTGGTCCACCTCCAGCCCAAACTTCTCTGCCGCCTCAAATATTATTCCCGTAGTTATAGCACGAGGGATTGGTAATGCATACTTCTTTCCATCCATTAACCTGCCCCGCCTCCTTCTCCGGGCATCTCCAGAGCGCCAAATTCATCCGCTTCCTCCTGGGCATAGCATTCCAGGCAGAGGATACGCCCAGCTATCTCCAGATATTCATCCACTTCCTTACCACACTTCGAGCACCGCATCTTCTTCGCTTTCCTTCCACCTTCTTCTTTATCTGCCTTTGCTGCTTCACGCTCCATCCACCTTTGCCTTCTTTCCTCTGGTGTTTCTTCCCTTTCTGACATTTTTTACCTTATAATATTAATAGTTGTTTTAATGATATATAAAGGGTGCTGAAAAGATGCAGATAAAGCTCAGGCGGACACCGAAGAGGTACTTCTTCGATACACACCGCGCATTAACACCTGTGGAGACTCTAAGGCAAGTAGAAACGCTGACCGATAAAGTAGGAATAACCGAGATAGAGGATATTACCGGACGGGATAAGCTCAATATACCGGTATATTCGGCGTATAGACCTGGTGCGAAAGCAGGTGCAGTATCGGTTCACACAGGCAAAGGTCTAACAGGGGATCAGGCGCGGGTATCAGTGCTTATGGAGGCAATAGAGCGTTATTCTGCGGAGATAAAAGAAGAAGACCGTGCTAAATTCCACTTTGAATCATATAATGAAGGTAACAGAGCAAAAAAGGTAGAGCCCTCTTCTCTTATATTGAGTGCAATTTCTAATGTAACCCCAGATAGTAAAATAGAGTGGTGTGAGGGTTATGACCTCATGACAGAGGAGGAGGTTCTTCTGCCTGCAAATGCCGTTTATCATCCATACACAACAACCAGGGGAGGAAGGCTGTTCAGGAGTGATAGTAATGGTATAGCTTCAGGTAACAACCTGGAGGAAGCGATTTTTCATGGCATAATGGAAGTGATAGAGCGAGATGCATTGAGTTATGTTGAGATAAAGAAGGATGCAGGTAAAAGAATAGCAATTGAAGAGGATGATGGCTTGATATTCGAGCTTAAGGAGAGATTCAATTCTCAGGGCATTGAAACCTATTTCTGGTATATCCCAACTGATGTCGGATTTCCCACCGTTGCTTTAGCCCTGGATAGTCCAGAGAAGAACCCGAATCTTCTCGTCTATGGCGCAGGTACGCACAGTGACCCGAAGATTGCAGCGATACGAGCAATAACAGAAGCTGCACAGTCCAGGCTCATGCAGATAGTAAAAGGCAGTGGCAGTACGCCTGTGGATTACGAGATAATGAAGAGAATGAACAGGCACTGGTTTGAGACTAAGGATAGGGATAAGGAGGCGGTGAAGTTGAGCGAGCTACCCGCTCTGGCGACTGATACGATAGATGGCGATATAAAGATAGCACTTGAGCAGTTGCGAGCGATTGAAAAGCGAGTGATCGTAGTGGATCTGACGCGTAAGGAGATTGGGATACCCGTAGTAAGGGTGATAATACCGGGATTTGAGGTATATGCCAGGAATCCCGAGAGATTGGGGCATAGATATAGAAGATACCGGTGAAGAGATCGAATTATATTATAT
>Ga0190332_1000292_pt1 | contig 11401 bp, 12 predicted proteins | sample 48720456_MG_FD_161679 | JGI IMG/M metagenome (GOLD analysis project Ga0190332, IMG submission 161679) | Hydrothermal vent sediment bacterial communities from Southern Trench, Guaymas Basin, Mexico - 4872-04-5-6_MG | ecosystem: Environmental > Aquatic > Marine > Hydrothermal vents > Sediment ... | reverse complement strand
TGTTTTATCCGTATTTTTATATTTCCTATCTACAACGTCAAGTATTAGGTCTACATACGGCAGATTGTGTTCAAATGGATAAATATCTGTTCTGCCACAGAAATAATCCATCTGGAATAGGAATTTTGGCTTGACAACACCGTTCTTCCTAAGCCATATTGGAATCCTATCAACAAACTTTCCAACCTGTTCTTCAAACAGATGGGGATTTGCACCAGGCGTAAAATACATATAGATGGCTTCATACTCGTTTAACACTTCCAAGTCTAAGTTGTTTAAGTCGCACAGATATTTGTCGAACTCTTCTGAAATAAAGTCGATTAAAAAAATTCTGTTGAGCGACTGGTTGAAGAGGACTGCAAACCTCTTCATACTATTTTCCTCCAAATATCGCTTCCGCTGTCCCCACCAGCACTCATATCGGTGGCTACTACCACATCTTTTATCACGGCATTAAACGAGCCATAGTTTATTCTCATAGAAGCGGAAACATCAAATACGGTTCCAGTAGTATCACCAGTTGTTCTTCCAGATTTCCTTAATTCTTCACCCTCGACAAAAGGCTTAGTCGAATATCTGACAACAGGCTGATACCCAGAGGCGAGTTGATATTTCAATTTACACATAATCGTATACATATTACTGCCAGCGAATAGTCTTGCTACCAATTCGTAGTCTGAAATATCGAAATCAAACGTCCTAGTGGTATCGTAATAGATTCCGTTGGCAAGTTTAAATACGGCAAAGTCTTGATAATTCTCCCCATATACATAAGTTCTAAATCTGCTTCTTCTCCCAAGTGCTGAAGAAACTTTATTGAGGAGCCAAATAGTGGTCTTGGATACCGGACACTCACTTGGCTGACTCTCTGGATATATTCTTTCATGCCAATGATATCTACCGATTATATGGGCGGCACAATTCGGATCATCATATTTTCCAGGCTGAACAATTCTTTGTTCACTCACATATTGATTCGAAGGATCTGGAGTCAATACATGAGCATTTGAACAGCCAAATAACTCGCCACTCTTCTTAGCTGGAACGCCAAGAGTTCCAGCAGTTATAGCTATATTTCCAACGCTTATCCCGCTTACAAGTGGTCTAACTACCTCTCTTCTACCATCCTTTGGAATTGGGTTGGCTAATGCTCTTACTTCACCAATCTCAACAACGTCTATAGGAAAGCCTTCAACTTCCCGTGGAAGAATCCATTCATCATATAGTTCTTCTGGTTCTTGTTTCTTGGATACATATATACGTATCACTTCCTCGTCTATTTTCTGTCCATTTTTTATCCTCTTTGCTGGATAGTTGCTAAACCCTACAACGTTTTTATAGTTGACAAGACGGGAGGCGATATGACTAACCTGTTCCATTACTAATCTACATTCAAATACAATACAAGAGTTTATAAAACTTATGTGCGGAGCATTCTTTTAATTCTTTTCGCATATATCATATCCCATATTTCTTTTTCCATTTCAGATTTCTTTTTGGAGTTTCGTTTCTTCCATTCTTCTATTGATTCGCCTTCTTCAAATGGTTCTGGTGAGAAATTTCGAGCTTCCTCTATTTTTCTCCTTATTTCATCTCCCATATCAACTACATTGTCACCTATCCATATTACTCCGCCCCAAGAGGGATGTCGTCTTTCTTTTTTACCAGACATATATGAACAGAGGGAATAGACATTTAAAAGATTTATGACGCTCTTCTATATGTGTATGGTGTCGGCTGATAGACAACGTTCGAATCTGATACAAGCGTGTTAAGAATCTTTTTGAGAATTTCATCATCTATCCCCGCTCCTGATACCAGCGATGCCAGTTCCTCTCTAGTTATGTTTTTATCATATGGTATCTTGGACAAGACCAAGTTGATTTTATCCTGTAATGACTTGGGTCTTCCAACTATGGCATTAATGTCTTTGGCTCCAGTAGTCGGGTCTATACCAACCCGTTCAAGCATTACCTCCATAATGTGAATCGCCTTGATTGCGTGTCTCATAGTAACCTCCTCAGCCAGTTCCATTTTCGCAAAAGCCGTGGCAAGTCTTATCAAGCCCTGATATTGTCTGACACTTATAGGTATTGGCTGATTCTCATCTACTGCACTGCGTCTAGCGTCTATATAGTAGTTCATAAGACATTCACCAGCCTCCTTAGTCATTTTCGGTTGGTGGTTACGAGCAACTAGAATATATTTCCTTATGAACTCGAAGTCAAGAATGTCCTCATCCTCCCCCTCCATATATTTCCTCAAAATCGTTGAAGCAATTGCCCTGTCGTGTTCCTCATCTGGATTGTCCTTCATAATAAAAATCAGGTCAAACCTGCTCAAAAGAGGTGCTGGTAAATCAATATTCTCTGCTGGTGTATATTTCAAATCATATACGCCGTACTTCGGGTTCGCCGCCGCTATTATGGTTGTCTTGGCGGTAAGAGTAGTATGGATACTTGCTTTATGAATTGTAACAGTCTGTTTCTCCATACATTCCAACACCTTGCTTTGATCCTCCTTTGACATCTTCTCTATCTCATCTATTATACATATTCCACCATTAGCCAGAACAACAGCACCAGCCGTTAGAACCCATTGAGACTCGTCTTGAACTGCAGCGGCGGTTAGGCCAACACCACTTGTTCCGCCCGCTTGAGTATAGATAGCTCTGGGAGCAACGTTCATAGTTGCTATCATCATAGCTGTCTTGGCACAGCTTGGGTCACCTATTAGAAGCGTATTAATACTGTCACGATAATTAATGTCTTGATTTTTCTTTTCTGTTCCCCCTATTAATGAAAGAATCAAAGCTGTTTTCTCATAGTCGTTCCCATAGATTGAGGGAAATATTGACCTCTTCAAAACCTCTTCTATGTCTCCACGCCTAGCATAGCTAAGTATTTTATCCTTGTCCTCTTCGGTTATATCGTCTTCCAATAAATCGGTATTCTTCACGTCAACATAAATTCCATTAAACATATAGGAGAAAATCTGGTCCCTTCTTGTCTTCTTTGCAACAACATATCCAGTAACATTTACTGTGTCACCAACTCTACATATATCCATTAAATCTCTTCCTATTAGCTGGACTCGTAGAGTTCTAGGCTGAACGTTTATTTCGACTATTTCTGGATTTTCCTGTATAATTATTTCTTGATAATCTGTCCATTCGGAACGATGTGGAATAATCTCCAAGTTTCTTTTGTTTCCACAGGGACATTTGCCAAGGCTCAGTTTGTTACCATATTGTTCAACCGTAAAGATATTATTACATTCAAGACAATGAACTGTTGCTACTCTAATCATGCTTTGAGGCGGAGTTGCCATTATTACAACTCCATTTATACAATGTAGTCTCCCATAGTCGTCGGAGTTAATATCTCTAAGTTCCTTTGTCGGGGGAACCCCTTTGAATCTTATGAATATATGGCGTAGATTGAAGTCTGAATACCTACTATCCATTTTGTTTCTAACAGTTAAAAACAAATCCTTTACAAAAAATCTTAGCCTATTAATAACAATCCCATCAATTAGATTCTCATAAATATCTTGTTTAAGAAACTCATATAGGTCTTCAAAGTCAATATAGATAACTGGCTTATTATTTTCAATATTATGAGATACCTGCTTGAAATATTTCTCCACCCATAGAATTTCTTTCAGAGAGGCGTCAATAAGTTCCGTGTCAAGCTCCATAGTATGAAATGATATCAAGTAACGGTATAAAAATGTTTTCCGAGATAGAAACATAAAAACTTATATATGTCGGATTTATTACTTTAACAGTTAGATAATGGAAAAAGAAGATGTAATAATAATTGGAGGAGTTGTCTGCTCTACATTAATAGTTTGTACTGGATTGGGCTATATGTTGCTATATCCAGGAATCCCAATACCAGATACCCTTAAGTCATTGCTTAATGTAGCAGTTGGCTTCCTATTCGGTGCTGGTTTAAGCAATATGGCTTTCGTGAAAAAAATCTTTAAATAAAAAATTAGTGATCATATCCAGTCAGCATTATTGAGGCAACCCATGGAAGTGCTGTGTTTCCAACGTTTGCTGAAAACTCACACCTAGTCATCAAAACATTTTTATTTCCATGTCCATCATTCATAACTATTATATAGCTTGGTTCGGCATCTAGCAACTCTAGCTCCGCTTTAACTGTATCGGTCACGTAGGCTTCTATTTTATACGTTGTTGGAGACTTTACACTTGTATCCGCATCAACGATTGGAGAGGAAGAACCAGGGATGCTCTTAACAGCATATTTTTTCGTTCTTATAGGCATATATGCCGTTATAAAGTCAAGTGATAGTGATACGCTTCCACCGTCTCCAGTATTATCAAGGGTTATCGCAGTCATACTTAAACACTACGTATAAATTAAATTTACTATTTATAAATATTGTTTATAAAAGATTTTGTTAAGTGGCTTTCAGCCCCTTCCTAGATAGGTTTCTAATCAAATAAGAATCGAACAATTCCTTATATATTCCAGACAGCCCGAGTCCTTCTACGGTTCCATTCTGTAAATCAATTTTATAAATTTCTGATAGGGGAACCTCCCCACAGTCAATATATGATTGAAGCGGGTTTTCCAGCTTTCCCTTTCCAGTAAGTCTATCATATAGCCAGTTTCCATAGGAATCAAATATTCCAATATGGAAAAAATAGTCCTTCTCAGTACACCAAGTTTTGATACTAGCATCCCAGCTATAATACATTTCTGTTTCAAGAGCTACCCTTGTATTTTTATCAAGAGGGGGGAATTTTCCATTAGGATATTTTATATTTCTAATATGTGGATTGAGAGTGAAACACATCTGTCCGAATGAAGTGGGATATATCCATATTTTTCCATATTTCCTAATAATGCCAGTAAGGTTGCCTATATTTGCTGATAACAGTCTAACAATTGAAACTTCTCTATCAGAATCAAGTGCTAAATGGACTGAGCTATTACAGTTTTCAGTCCACCACCAGTCATTCTCTAGATGTAACCATTTGTCCCCAGAGGTTTTATCATAGGCATTATTCAACAGGGTTCCTCTTGGAACATTATATATATTATAAACAACTTCTTTGAAATCAACTATTTTGGATAGCTCTCTAACATATTCCCTGCTCTTCCCATCGTAGCAAAGAACCATTTCATATGGTTCATCTATTAGTTCAATAAAACGTAAAAGACATAGTTTTGACAGTTCTATTCTATCTTTACAATTAAAGACTACACTTAGCATTCTGATTGGTCTTCCCCTCAACGATACTGATTAAGAGATTTTTGAATCTCTCATAGTCGGTTCTCCCTTTCATTTCCTCGGCGTTTTCAGAGGAAGTCTTGTCTAGTAGTTTTAAAAGCTCTGTATCGTTTCTCCGTTCATTGAATTTTCGCATAGCAGATAGAAGCGATTCATTTGACTGATATTCCAAGTAACAGCCATTATAATGGTCAATCCAGTTGGACCACTTCTTCTTTCTATCGTTTACAACCATTGGAATACAGCCACACATTATGGCTTCCCCCATAGACATAAAGAATGGTTCGCCGTAAGCCCTTGCATTAATTAGAAATCTACAGTCGTTAAGAGTGTCAACCAAGTTCTCCTGTTTTACATATCCGTGACATATAATCTTATCTGAAGTAAGAATTAGACGGTTGTAATCCTCATCTCCAGCAAGTTTGCCATAAACGTGAAGAACCATATCGTGTTCAAGATCGTCAAACAGTTTTAGGAATTCTTTTGATAGTCTATGATTGCTAACATTTCCAAAATAGAAGAAATCTATTTTACGGTTTTCAAATGGCTTTGTCTTTTTGAAGATCCTATAATCTATTGGGAAGAGAATGTCTACAGTCTTTTTTCTAAGCCAATCGGGATAGTTATGTCTGTTTCTATCAGGATAGCAGTTCAGATTGATGATTTTGTCAACCATATTAATCATAAAGTAATTGGTTGTAACGATCTCATCGTGTGATAGCAATTCGTTCGCCTTTTCATCTTTAATGGGAAGATTCCTAAGATGTGAAAGAGTATGATTGATAAGGATTGCCTTAGTGTTTGGGAAACATTTCTTGTAGTAATATACAGCTTTAATTGTTCTAGTATATGTTTCATTTAATATTATTATATCTGGCTTATATTTGACAAGGGCGTCTATGAGTATACATGGAGGGTTCTGTAATTTATATTCCATAATGTCAATGTTTCCCCCCTCCTGTTCATATTCCCTAAGCATCTTACAGAACGTGTTGCCCAAGTTCTCTATTCCAGAGCCTACATTGAAATTAAATAAGAATATTCTAGTCTTTCTTGAGTTGTTCATTTATAACCCTCATATAATGTTCTGAAAAGTCAAATATCTTTGGATCATATCTGATTAGTCTATCTGCCCTATCTATGAGTTTCTTTAGAAGATTTATTGCCTCCAATATTGATAAATGTTGTTTCAAAAGCCTGTCTAATACAGAAACTCTTTCAGCAAGTTCCTTTGATTTCGCTATGTTATTATTCCAATTGTTAATCAATATGAGTATTGTTGAAACTAGATCTATTATATAAGGATTGAGAGGAGTATATATAAGAGTACTCTGGAAAAGATTAAGCAACTCCCAGACAGCGTTCATATGTTCTTGTGTAACAGCAACGTTTTCATCGTTGATACATTTTTCCAGATCGGAAACCATAAATTCATTACATTCTCTGATTAGATTGCCGTAATTTCCCCCGAAATTGAGGGCGAAATGACTTGAAAACGACATAATCTTTTTAAGTTTATCTACAGTCTCAAAAAACTGCCTTACTTGCCTATCATCTTTGTTTCTAACTTGGGGAGGGTTTTCCTCCAATCCACCATATCTACTATTCATCTTCTTAACACCTCTCGAAGTAGCATAAAGCTATCTCTCTTCTCCTTTGAAGTATTTTCAAGAACCTGTCCAAGAATACCGATTTCTTCATATTTTTCTATCATTGCCCTGATCTTCATATGCTCAAGAGCACAGACAGTCGGAATCGGGGTGAAATTATCACCAGTTGCCTCATATTGACTTCCTAGACAGCCGAATGAACACACATACTTTATTGGACAGGTATAACAATAGGGCTGGTTCACAGCTTGAAAACTTGTCTGAACGATCAAGTATTCAGGATTCAACGCCTCCAGCCCCACTATCTTCCCCTCTTCAACCTTAAACCTTGCACTATTTAAATGTTTATAACATTGTCGATGACATGGACCAATTGTCAAGTCTCCAGGTCTCAGGTAAATAGAGGATTGAACCGAGCAACCTATTCCCCTTCCTACTCTAGTAAGAGGAGAGGACAGAATATTGAAGCCTTTCAGCTTGAATAGAAAATCTCTATATCTCCCAATGTCATAACCAACAAATTTCCATGACCAGTCTATCAGGAATTTTATGAATTCACCGAATTCATATATCTGTTTTGCCGACCATTCAACATTTCTAACTTCAAGCAGATATACTGAATGGAATGGAATATCATATTTTTTCAGCATATCTTGGAACCAGAGGAAGTTGTCTTTCCATTTTTCAATATTCTTGGAATAAATCATTGGATGGAAGCCAAATCCATATTTCTTGGCAAGTTTAAATGCTTCATTATAGAAATAGTCGTCTTTGAGGTTTTTCTTGTCATTATATTTCCATTTCCATATTCTGCCATAGTCTTCATATTTTCCAATTTCTTGGAATTTAAATGGTCTCTGGTCTTCGCAGTATTTTCCATCAAACGAAGCACTGAGATAAATTGGAAATCCAACCTTCCTAGACCGTTCAAGAATGTCTATAACCCTATCATATCTATTCCTATCCAGAACAAATGAAAAGTTGGTTGGAACAACAACCGATGAACTGTAATGGGGAGCCAGTTTATAGAGAATCATTTCTAGTATTTGAAAGCCTATTTCCTGTGAGAAAAGCTCCCCAGAGAAAAGCTCTATCTTGGGCTTGTAATCGTTTTCTATCAGCCAATCAAAGAAAATAGCTAAGTTTCTCATAATCTTATCTCTATCACAAGAATCGTCTGGGAAAAGCTGTTGTTGATATCTATTCAAATAACAATATTGACACGACATATTACAGTAGGCATTTACCATTATTTCGAGACTCTGAAAATTTGGATTCCCCCCATCCTTCCATACCTTGAAAAATGTTCTTCCTAGAAACGATTCTATTAGCTTGTCGTTCTCTTCTTTATATTTCAACGCTGATCCCATTTCTTGGCTTCCTCCTTCAATATTTCCTGTATCGCTCCGTTTCCAAACATCCTCAAAGAAGAGAATGGCGGTATATGTATGTTTCCAGTATTCATAAGGTTCTCCGCTGGACACGATAGGGCAGACAATACAAAACCAGCGAGTAATACACATAAGTCCTTATTTTTCTTATATTCTGGGTGAAGCTGATCAGCCTCAGCTAGTTCCACTATCATGGCAAGTAATGCATTAAGGTCAAATGCCCAATAGTCATGATACCCTCTCATAGTGTAGAGGAAACGAATGGTTTCAAACTCATTGTTCGGATCAACGATAAAGTTTCTACGGATATTGCCAAGATGTCCTTTTTCAAATACTGTCACGTCCCAATTGTCAACATCTTTAACGCTTGTCTCGTTTTTGAGAACTGCCTCAATATAATTATCGTAACTAAGGAAATATGTTCTATGACACATATGTATAAATTTACTGAATCCAAAATTGGAATCGGCAGCACTACAGGTAAATTGTCTACGTTTATATAAAACTGGGGAAAAGGTTACAAGTCTTGAAAGTCTACCACAATAAGTTGTACATAAGCCAGAACGATGACACAGATTAATATATCTGGCGAAGTCCTTCCCGTCCTCTGACGTATATTTTCCTGGCAACACGAGCGTGGGAGAATAGGAGCCATAAAGCATACCAACATTTCGATTCTTGTTAGTATCTTTGAATCGCTGTTCCAATCCTTTGAAGAAATCAACATACTCGGTTATAAGTCTTGGATTCTCTATTTGCTCACGGATATTTTCTATACTATGGGTTGCTTTCCATCTAAACGTGATATTTGTATCCGAAAGTGATTTCTTGTTCAGATACTCGACAATATAGAAAAGATTTTCAATTACCTTTTCGGTGGCTCCAGCCTCTCTATTTATATCTGTAATCCATTCTGGTCCATCGAGAGAAACCTGAATATTCAAATCGATTCCAAATGGAACCAGTTTGTCTATGAATCTACACGTGAAGTCTGGATTCGTAATCATCGATGTTGAGAAATCTATTGATTTTAGATTTGGGAAAAGCTCAACCATATATGGTATCTGCTCCCCAATGTAGTCAAGGGTTATTGTCGGTTCGGTTCCCCACAGTCCAATGTGTTCTAGGGAGTCACCATAGGCATTTTTAAGCCTCCTGAAAATGCTCCCATCCTTTATATATTCAATTATTTCTCTATGGACAGACTCAAGTAGAGGAGACTTAGGAATATAGCAGTAGCTACAGTTATGCGGACAGAAACCAGCACTCATTATTTCAACCGCTGGGCTTACCTTGTTTAAATACATATTCATATATAACCATATCTAGCTTTATTTAAGTGTTGTGTTAAGCAATCAGATTATAGACCCCTTTGTCTGTGCTGTTGTGTATATTACGATGGATATCATAGTCTGCACCATCATGTCCAGAATGGTAGTCGTTGTCATGATATATCCTATTAGCGGAATTATTGCTACCATATACCGCAGTATTATGACTAGTATCGTCTCCAGAACAGTCTGGTTGATTATCTGTGCCACAATATGTAGAGTAATGTCCATAGTTATGACTACTATTATCAGAACTATCATAGCCGATATTGTGTGGAGATTTATTTGAATTATAGTCCGTTCCATTATTGTTAGAATTATCTGTTCCATCATGTGAATTATTATATGCTGGATTGTCAGAAACATAATGTTCGTTTTTATCAGATACATAATGGGTATTACACAGCATATCATATACATGGTCTATATTGTCTCGATATTCCTGGATTTGTGCTGATTCGATTCTCACGCCAGGGGCAATCGTTTGAGTCCAACTTAATGGCATTTCTAATCACGCTACCGTCCCATAGTTACTTGTACAATCTGGAACCATATGATATACTCTATATGTAGCATCATAAGAATCGTCATGACCAGTATTATACAAATAATAGTCTACACTATAATATGGTCGCTTCTCACTGGTGTTGTCTCCACTATTATAGCTACCATTATGCGAAAAATTATCTGTTCCATAATGTCCACTTCGATGAGTAGTATAGTCATTATGGTTATGCTCACTATGATAATTAACATTATGATTGCTTTTATGTCCGGAACGATAAGTGCCATTATCAGTTCCATCGTAATTCGTATTTTCACCATAGTTATGACCAGAATTATACCCATAATAGTGAAGGCTTAAATGTTCATAATAATGTGTATTACAGAAATTAGCATATGCGTGTTCAGTTGCGTCTCTTAATTCCTGAAAGATACTTGTTGGACCAGCTTCAATTTTCTGACCAGAGGACACTATAGGTGAAGCACTCCAAGTCCAACTGTCATTAGTCTCATAGAGGAAAATAGTATTGAGTCTATCCTGTAATTCAACTATATCGGCGGCGTCAATTCTGTCTCCAACTCCTATGTTCTGGTCCCAGATAAACGGCATTATTTACCTATGTTGAATAGTTTTTTAATCCTTTTAAATGTTTTCTTAAGTTTCCTAAGCCTACAATGCCGATGTACTGGAACTGCTCTCAGGACAGTTCCTTCACTGTCGTGATCGAACATTCCCTTTATAACCATAACTATTTCCTCGCCAACTTCGAATGGTTCCCCACAGTTGTAACAGTAGAGGTCTTTGATTAGGAAGTCAGCATAATAAACGTCTCCGTGTAATTCATTTGCCCATACTTCATCAATTTTATCGGTTGTAGAACCAATATTGTGTGAACCATTTGGTATAATATCGTTAAATATAGTTATCTGTTTACTAGCGTGTAGCTCTATATCACCATTAGTTGAATACAGTTCCAAGTCCCTATTGGAAGCATCACCAATAATGTATAGTGTTGAATCTCCACCGAAGTAAATACCATCCGTAATAGTTCTGATTGATTCGCCTGATTGATTATAAAGAATGGCATATCCTTCGCCAAGAGTATTATTGTAATAGACCTCAAATAGTTTGTTTCCGCCAGCATATAGGTCAATAGTATTAGTTCCAAACGTTATTGTGGTATCAGCATCACCATAGTGTTGAATATTCAGTCCAACAGACAAGTCCCCAATGTTCACAATGTCGTTTCCACTCATATTGAGATTGCCAGTCATCGTGTCGCCAGAAGCCTGTAAA
>Ga0190332_1000276_pt1 | contig 11707 bp, 11 predicted proteins | sample 48720456_MG_FD_161679 | JGI IMG/M metagenome (GOLD analysis project Ga0190332, IMG submission 161679) | Hydrothermal vent sediment bacterial communities from Southern Trench, Guaymas Basin, Mexico - 4872-04-5-6_MG | ecosystem: Environmental > Aquatic > Marine > Hydrothermal vents > Sediment ... | reverse complement strand
CGTTATGCGTAATCACCGATTTCGCTGCAGCGTTCGCAATGCGTGAGATAAGCATGAAGGCGGGAGTGGAAACACTTATAATCGCTTTGTTCGTGCTTTTAGGTGTTAAAGTTGCGTCAATGCTCTCTGGCTGGCATGGGTGAGCTGAATGGAGGAACTGAACTGGCGCGAAATCTGGGAAGAGAAGCAAAAGCAGAGAATGAGACCCTTGAAGATAACATACGATAAGGATTTTAGTGCTAAATTCGCCGAAGACTACTCTGCGCAGGCTAAATACAACAATTATGAATATGGAAGGAAAGCGGTAGGTGCATTGAGTGAGATACTGGATGACGACTTTGAAGTTCTGGAAATAGGTGCCGGACCCGGAACATTGACTATACCGTTAGCCATGAGGGTAAAAAGGGTGGTAGCTATTGAGTATTCCGAAACAGCTGTGAAGTATTTGAGGAGGAACATGAAAGAGAGTAAAGTTGAGAACATTGAAATAATGAATAGAAACTGGCTGGGAGTTGCCGACCATGAAATAAAAGACCGATTTGATTTAGCTGTGTGTTCTCATTTCCTGTGGCAGGTGCGCGACCTCGAGAAACATTTGAAGAAGATGGAGAATGCCTCACGGAGATATTGCGCGGTTATACAACCCGCGGGACGAGATAGCATGGTGAAGGAGATGTGGACGGAAATAACCGGGAAAGGTTATAAGGGCGAGTTTGACCCTAATGCCGATTACTTCGCTTATCTGGTACTGCGAGAGTGGGTTAGGCTGGTGGATGTGCGAGTAATGAATTACAGCGTAGAGCGGAACTTCGAGCAGGAAGTGCGGTACATAGCGAGTTTTATCGGTAAATATGTGGAGGTGGATACTCATGTGAAGGAAATCATCGAGCAATACGTTTCAGGGAAGGGAAAGGGTTTGCATAGAGAGAAGCGTTCGGCAGTGGTGATGTGGTGGATTAGAAAAAAGTGAATGGTAAATGCCTTTGGCATTTCGCAATTTTTAGGGGATATTGTTTATGTGCCTAAAAATTATATCAGTGATAATTAGGACAGCCTAAAAGTGGAGGATGTCTGCACTGGAACCGGGACACAGGCATTTGCATTTGCGAAAAGGGGTTATGAAGTCGTTGGGATTGATTTGTCAGAAGAAATGTTGCGGGTGGCTAAGAAGAACAAATACGAAAATGTGTGGTTTGTAGTGGCAGATGCAACTAAAATGCCATTTGAACCAGATTATTTCGACTTTGCATGTATTTCTTTTGGACTGCATGATATGCCACACGAGGTCAGACATCAGGTATTGGACGAAATGAGAAGAGTTAGCGAGAAAATAATCGTTGTTGACTATCACATCCCAAAGAACAGGTTGCGTAGATGGCTGTACGTGTCCTTCACATCACTTTACGAGAGCAAGTATTACCGAGATTTTGCAAAACGAAATCTTGAGGAGTTGTTGCGAGAACACGATTTTCGCATTGTTAAAGAAGCTTATGGGCTGGTAGATTTGTTAAGATACTTTTGTGTGAGCGTGAATCCGTTGGGAAAGGCTAAAAATGAATGACCTATTATTGATAACATCTCTGATCTTCGTTGGACAAACTTTGGGTTGTTTAATTGGATTAATAAAGAAACCTAAAGAAAACATCTTATATGGTTCTTTGGCATTCGTGGCTTCAATAATGCTGGGTATATCGTTTTTTCAATTGATACCTGAAAGTCTAAAAATTGCGCCTTTTCACTTGGCAATTATCTCTTCTCTCTTTGGGATAGTCATATTTCGATGGGTTGACAGAACCTTGCCCCATATAAATCCAGAGTTACTTAAAAAAAGAAAAGCCATCCATTGAAAGAAGCGTTACTATGTTTGTTATCGGCATGGCTTTGCATAATCTCCCAGAAGGATTGGCAATTGGGGCTGGGTTCGCTTTAACGCCTATACTGGGAATTATGATAGCATTGGGGATTGCAGCACAGGATGTGCCAGAGAATATCGCAACAATCGTTCCTTTATACGGCTTAACGAAAAAGAAAATGAAATCTTTTGTTATATTTAGTATAGTATGTTTATGCTACAAGATATATTAATTCCCTTAATTGTAGTGGGTTTAGCAGAATTAGGTGACAAAACCCAGCTATCTATCCTGCAACACATATCGCATCCGGGGGTTTAATAAAAATGCTTTCGGGCGCTATTTTCATAATTTTTGGACTTGTAATTTTAATCTTCAGAAACCAGAGGGAAGAAACCAAAAACGGATATTATTTCGGAAATCCGTTCTATTCAGGATTTATCCTGATTTTCGCATCAGAATGGGGAGATAAGACACAAATTGCCGCTGGATTGTTTGCAACAAAATACAATGGCTTGATGGTTTTAACAGGAGTTATAATAGCATTAAGTTTGCTTTCTATAATCGCAATCTATTCGAGTAAATTTATTTCTGATAAAGTGAATGAAGAAACATTAGCGAAAATTGCTGGAACTTCGTTTATATTAATGGGTGTAGCCTTCTTTTTATTTTAGAGTGTTTCGCTTGATGTAGGTTTTTTCCGAAAATCCTAACTTTTTTCGGCTTTTTATCCAAAACTGAACAGTTTTAGGGAACATTATTTATGTGCCTAACAAGCATCAAAATTTATCATGGCAGATAGAGTATTGGTGTTAGGAGCTGGCGCCGGGGGGTCAGTAGTGGCGAATAAGCTTGCGAGAGAGTTCAGACAGGAAATCGCTAAGGATGAAGTGGAGATAACAATACTGGACAAGAATGATATGAACATAAACCAGGGCGGGTTCACCTTCGTTCCTTTTGGTCTATATACCCCAGAAGACATAAGTAGACCGCGAAAAAAAAGTGATTAGCCCGCGGGTAAAGATGGTATTTGGAGAAGATGGAGAGGTAGAGCGTGTGGATTTGGGGGACAGGGAGGTAACGGCAAAGAGTGGCAAGAAATATCCATACGATTATCTCGTACTTGCAACCGGATGCAGTGCGGACGTGGAAAGTGTTCCGGGTCTTTCAAGCGACTTCAATACGTTCTACACGTCGTTAGAGGACGCTTTAAAACTCGGTGATTTAGTTAAATCTTTCAATAAGGGGCGTATAGTCATCTTAACGGTGAATATGCCCATACCATGCCCTGGAGCTCCGGGGAAGTTCGCTATACTGTTAGATGCATACTTGCATTATATCAGAGGTGATGAAGTACGAAAGAACGTTGAAATCAGTTTCTTGTGGCCCATTGGACTCATAGGACCACCGGCATATAACGAAGTAGCAAGTCCAGTGTTTGGGAGATGCGGGTCCGGCGGAGATTATCAAGACGGGCATAGGCACACACTACCAGGCATTGATCGCAGGAGAAGGTTTGTGTTTCTGATATGAAAAAGGAAGTTGCATTTCCTGTTATTTCCGGGAATAAGAAGGGTTTGAGAGTATTCTCCTTCATAAAGAATGCTGCAAGAAATGAAACTCTTATGGGAAAAGTTGAGGATAATAAAAGCCGTATAAATGCCTCGGAGCTTGATAGAGGTGAAAAAAGTGTTAGAGATAAAAATATTGAAACAAAAGCAAAAAGTCTTTCCTACAGCATAAAGGAAGTGAAGAGGAGGGATGCGATAAATGATAAAATGGCAAAGGCGATAACGAAATCATGTGAAGAAGGTTCGAAGCTTATCCAATCTGTGACATCGACTCCTTCGATAGATAAACCATTGAGAAGTATGGTGATAAATGTGTTGGATCAACAAACAGCCAATGTGACCATAGATATGCCGTTACCGGTCATTGATTCCACTGTTTATGCGTATATGGTCGAATTATTCCATTCAGAATATGAAGAAGGCTTTAAGGAAGGATTGGAATACCTTTTCGATTCAAAAATGGTCGAATATACAATGGTGGAGGATTCATCAAATTTCTCTTTGCATTTTGATATAATATTGAAGGGCAATTACACCAGTAATTTCATTATTAAGGCAATGCCAGTAAAATATACAAATTATCTACCATTGGATTACGATAGAATCATCGTTTCAAAGAATTCGTCCACGATAACAACCATCACGAATTATGTTCTATCAACGGAATGCAAGGTACCTTTAACTGAAGGCGTTATTGCTCCATCCCGAACTGCTCCACTGCAAGCAGTAACCTTACCAATAGAAAATGCAGAGAATGTATATGGTTTAAAAAACTCGGATTCCAGGTTTTGCATTCCCGATTATTGGGCGGGATGGGGCGGAGACAATGTCCCGGGGACAGGATATACTGCTTTAGAAATAGCCGAAATGTATAAGCCTTATTTTGTCAAGGATTCTGATACAACTTACCCAGATAAGGTTTATTATCGTGTTGTTAAAGGCTACGATGCTTATTTGGGGTTTGATACATATTTATTCAGTACTCAACAAAATACAAAATCGAAAATTTTTTATATAGAATAACAAAATTTAATGTATATGTAAAACAAAATGAAGGCGGGGGATGAAAGGGGAAAAAGCGAAAGGAAGGGCAAAGGTGAGGTGAAATGGTAAAGGGTAAAAGGTTGATTGAGAAAGTCTGGTGGATGATACCGCCGGTGTTTATCACTTTGTTTATACCTTTACAAATGGCAGTTTGGGAGATGATTCATTTTAATCGCCCTCTCAGTTCATTCTTTACTCTTTATGCTAAAAACGCTTTAATCTCGCCTTTTCATTTTTCGAGTTTTTGGGGCGTAATCCTTACGTTATTAACGATTGCTTTTTTGGGTGTAGGATATTATTTGAGCAAAAAATGGTCAGTAGCCATACGTATAGTTGTCCCAATAATCACAGCCATTACAGGATATTATATTTCGGCGGCGTTAATATCTCTCTTGGTATTTATGTATTAAATGGAGGGAAACGGAATGAGGGAAATGTTTAAAAATAAAAGAGGAGAAGTAGATGAGAAGGAAAAAGGGAAATCTAATAGAGAGGCAACGTGCACACATACTTTTTCAATGGCGATAATCGGAGCTATAACGCTGAGTGTGTGCGTGGGAATTGTGGCTGTGGAGAATGGGAGCCTGAGTATGAATGCGGGGGCTGCAGTGACCGATGCTCAGGAATGCTTTGTTGGAAATACACCCTTTGACTTTGAAATAAAAATGCCTCAGAGCAAAGAGAGGTTGAGAGTGGCTGAGAGAAGGATGGTGAGTGCACCCCCTGACGGAGGTGAGGATATACCCTTCCCAATAGTTTCTCAAAATAAGAATGGTCTGAGAGTATTTTCATACATACAGAACGCTACAATGAGTGACTTAGGAGTGATAAATGCATCTCAGAGTAATGAAAGTAGGGATATAGGAATTCTGAAGGGTGCTCAGAATGAGACGAGTATAGAGATTCATAAAATTAAAGAGAAAGATATGACTATAGCCAATCGTAAAATAGCAGAAGATTTGAAGCCAAAGTCCGGTTATAAAGCATCTAAAGTACCCTATTCCAAGTTAACATCTCAACCTATAATGTTAACGTCTTCAATGGAAGAGCCTTCCAGTAATCTGACGATAGCTATCTTGAATAAGACAACAGCATCTGTAGAATGGCTCACGTACGTCCCTGGCAAATATGCATTGTATATACCATTTTATAAGGACCAGATGGAGAATAACATTGAGGACGTTGAAAAGGGCATAGAAGATCTGTTCTTACAGGATGTTGAGGATATAAGGATTACATGAGGAGATGAAACGCTTCTTATAACCTTTGATCTTAAAGGGAACTATACGAACAGTTTTGTAACTGGAAAATACCGATACACCTATGAACTCAGCCAATATGCACCGGCTGGGATAAGTGTTTTAAGAATTATAATTCCACAAAACAAGACTTTAGTTAGCGTGAATCCTGGTCCCAACGAAATGGAAGGAAACGAATTGGTATATTATGACTACAATTGGATTTATCCGTTAGACATCCATTACGCTGAAAAGACTCTTGCAGGTGTGACTAAAGCAAGTATTGGTGAAGAGTGGGAACTTCCAAAACTTACTTCTTCTGCTGATATACTTGGTGGAGAAAAAGCTTTGGGAGAAATACCAACAAATGAATATTCACGCTTTGCAGAGCCCTATCTTTGGGTTGGTACTGGTGGTGATTCTGTTCCCGGGACTTCTAAAACCGCTTATCAGGTCGCCGAAGATTACAAGCCGTGGTTATATAATCGAACAGACCAATGCCCTGATAAGGTTTATTATCGTGTTGTTAAAGGCTACGATGCTTATTCGGGGTTTGACGCGTATTTAATACAATACTTTCCATATTGGGATTGCCAAGTTTGTTTTCCCGCAGATCATGAGTATGATTACGAGCCAATATTTATCTGGAGTGGGAAAAATATAATGGATAGAGGAGATAAAAATGGCGAAAGAGAAGCAGTTGCTTGAGAAGATCTGGTGGGTAATCCCGCCGGTGGTTGTTATTTTACTTACATCTTTACAAAGGGCGGTTGAGGCTATGAGATATTTTAATCGCCCCCTAAGTTCGTTCGCTAGTACTTTTGTACATAGTTTCTTAGAAGTATTTGGTTTTGGCAGACAAATAGGTGGTGATTGGGTTTTTAATCCTAGCTTATGGGATATGGGTGCTCTCTCGTTGACAGGTATATTCATGGGTATAGCATATTATAGTAGTAGGAATCGGTCGATGTCCATACGCATAATTATCCCAACAATCATAGGATTTTTCGGATATTATATTTCACTTCTAATCGTGTTTATTATTGCAGGTCTAACAGGAAAATTTGTTTAAAAGTGAAAAGGTGATATAGATGAAAAATGATAAGGAGAGATCCAGTAGCAAGGTGAAATGCACACGAGCTTTTTCTGTGGTGATAATTGTGGCTATGATGTTGAGTGTGTGCGTGGGAATTGTGGCTGTGGAGAACGGGAGCCTGAGTATGAATGCGAAGGGGAGTGGTATCGTGACCGACGCTCAGGAACGCTTTATTGGGAATTCACCATTCGAGATAAAGGTACCCCAAGATAAAGGGAGGTTGAAAGTGCCTGAAAAGGAGATAGTAGGAATACCTCATAGTGAAGGTAAAGACCGACTCTTTCCGACGATTGCTCAAAATAAGGCACCGGGATTGCGAGTATTTTCTTTTACCCGGAATTCTATAAGAAATGAGGCTCTCGTTACGGGAAGCATGCTTATAGACAACGAGAGAGGAAATGTGAATGTTTCTGATGGACTCAAAAATTACTGTATTCCCTCTCTTGATGAATCTGTAGATATGGCATTACCATTTGAGATGGGTAGAATAGACAGAATAGAAGAGAACATTGAAGAGGCGGAAAAAGCGGTTGAGCAATCGGTTTTACGAGATGGGGAGACTGTACAAGAAAACAAAACGGCTTCTTTAGAAGAGCCGTCAAATCAGTTGATTATAACAATTATAGACGATACAGCCGCAGTCGGGGAATGGCGCATTCGTTATCCTGGTGAATGTGCAGCATACTTGCCATTTGTACATGAATTGTTTAAAAAGAATATCGAGAGCGTTGAAAAAGGAATAGAAGACCTGTTCTTACAAGATGTGCAGGACATAAATATCACAGAAGGAGATGAAAACCTCCTTGTGACTTTTACTCTCAAAGGAGACTATGCAAATAATTTTGTGACCGGCAAATTCAGATATACCTATGAGCTTAACGAATATGCACCAACTTCAGTAAGTATTTTAAAGATTGTAATTCCACAAAACAAGACATTGGTAAGCGTGAATCCCGGACCAAACGAAATAGAAGGAAACGAATTGGTATATTATGACTACAATTGGATTTATCCATTAGACATCCATTACGCTGAAAAGACTCTTGCAGGTATGACTAAAGCAAGTATTGGTGAAGAGTGGGAACTTCCAAAACTTACTTCTTCTGCTGATATACTTGGTGGAGAAAAAGCTTTGGGAGAAATACCAACAAATGAATATTCACGCTTTGCAGAGCCCCATCTTTGGGTTGGTACTGGTGGTGATCTTGTTCCCGGGACTTCTAAAACCGCTTATCAGGTCGCCGAAGATTACAAGCCGTGGTTATATAATCGAACTGACCAATGCCCAGATAAGGTTTATTATCGTGTTGTTAAAGGCTACGATGCTTATTCGGGGTTTGACGCGTATTTAATACAATACTTTCCATATTGGGATTGCCAAGTTTGTTTTCCTGCATATCATGAGTATGATTATGAACCAATTTTCATCTGGGTGCGAAATATTGGAGAAAAACCTTACAGAGTGGCTTATGACCATTGGGACGCAATTAATTGGCATACTCGTGAGGTTCACAGAACACATCTTTGGGGTTGCTCCCCAGACGGCGAATACGATGTTCCCGAAGGCACTCACACAAACGATAAGGCATATTATCCCTACGGTAATACTTCTTATGATGGTGATATGCGGGGTGCTGAGTTAATTCTCTGTACTCTCTCCTCATCCCTCCCCCCTGACCATTGGGACGGGAACCACGTCAAACTTGGCATTGCAAACTGCTGGCACACATTCGATACCGATATCTCGGGTTCAAACTGCGGTGATTATTCGTTATCACCGCTAACTGACGATGAATTGATAACGGCATACCGTCTGGAACTGGATGATGAAAGTGGCAGCAATTGCTGTTTGTTATGTGGTGTCGAGGCATTTAAATACGATATTTCAGACCCCTTTGACTGGGTCTTCTGGGAGGACCACTATCACAGGGATCATCCCTTCCCCAAACTCTTCGCAACCATAGACTCGGCTGAGATGGACATGAGCAATGGAACCTTAACAGTAAATGTATCAGCATTTTATGATAACAGCGGTGCCGGTGGTGGTTCAGGCTGGAAACAGATGAGAGGATTGTGGAAGGACAGGTTCTACATGTATTTAGTGGGAGAGGGATACTGCACTTTGCCTAAAGAACCCTTTGCAGCAAAGGAATATTCTGCAGGAAAGTATACACTGCTGTTTAACGATCTACCACTTGGCACCTATGAGCTCTGGGTGGGTGTCGGCGATAACGTGCATAAGGAGAATGAGAACTACTGGTATTGGGCAAGGGCGGAGGATAAGATTACCATAGAGTTCGAGGACGACTTCGAGGACCCCGATTTCTCGCTCGGTGCATGGGTACCAAATAACGGTGAGTGGTCTGTACATGTAAATGAAAGTGGCAATAATTATCTCTGGACTACCTCACCCGCTGCGGATGGCAACGACCCCATTATCCAACTGAAAGGCACGTCTAACTGGACGGATTACACTGTGGAAACCGATTTCGCTTTCATAGATACCGGGACTGAAGGAGCTGCCGCTTATATCATCGGTCGTGATTCTATACAGATCGGCGAGACACACCCCTACGGCGGGTTTTATATAGCAAGCGTGCAGATAGAAAAACACGGTAGCGAATGGAAGGGGAATGCTACCGTGCAGCGAGCATGCGATGCAAATGGTGACAGCAACATCACACAAGACGAACTGACGGTTTTAGCCATCGAAAATCTGAATTCTGATATTGTAAGTGACCTCGTGAATCACTACTGGTGTACCCTGAAGGTAGGATTTGAGGGTCCCATCATAACGGTGTACGTTAAGACCCCATCAACAGGTGAAAATCTGGTACTATCCGTGAGCGATGGCTGGCTTACAAAAGGCGACATCGGTTTGGGTGCGAGCGAAGCAGAAGGCACGACAATAAAAGCCGCTTTTGGCAACGTCCGCGCTTCAAAAGGCTGTATCTTTAACGACCAATTTGAGAACATACGGTTCTCCGAAGGTGCATGGCTCGTGAGCTCTTCTACGGATTGCTACATTACCGAAATTGATGGAAACGGTGTAATGGTTATAGACGACCCCGCGGGCGAGGGACCGTATGTGTATGTTGACCAGGACTTCGGAACGAAAAATGCAGTGGTAGAAGGTATGTTTAACGTTAGCGAAGACAAATCGGGGCAATCACACGCAAGTGTCGCGATCACACAGAATAAAGGTGCATCTTATTCGCTACTGTACGGCTTCAATGCAAAGACTGATGATGAAACTTTCATAATATACTGGTATGATACTGAGACCAGCGAGCAGGGCAGTGCTTACAAGAACTACTCATTCTCCTCCAATCAGTGGTATAACTTCAAACTGGTGATAGACAACGATAACAATATGATGTACGCATACATAGATAACAGACTGGAGCTGGAGTTAGACCTTCCGGGAAGTGCAATAGGCAACATCTCCAGAGTATTGTTATGGGATAAATACGCAAAGGTGCTCTGGGATAATATTTACGTTGAACAAACACCCGCAGACACTGCACCTCCGACAGTATCTATAACCTCACCCGGTGAGGGTGATACCGTCTCAGGTGTCTTCACGGTGGAAACAACTGTAACCGACACAGGCGGCAGTGGTATAAATCATACTGCGCTGTATGCAAATGATTCGCTTGTTGCAGTGAATACCACTGGCACTACCAATCCAATTTTCAAGCTCGATACTGCTACGATGGACTCAGGCAACTGCACGCTTACGGCTGTTGCGGTGGATAATGCAATGAACAGCAACTGGACAGCGATAAGTGTAGATGTTAATAAGCTTCCTGTTGCAAATTTCACATATTCGCCAAAAAATCCCACTACCGCTGATAATATTACTTTCGATGCTTCTGAATCTTACGACCCTGATGGAAATATAACGGCTTACGATTGGGATTTTGGTGATGGAAATACAAGTAGCAGTGTTATTACTACTCATCGCTACTCAACCGCAGGCAACTACACGGTAAACCTGACGGTTACGGATGACGATGGAGCGACAGATAGCACGTCAAAGGTTATAACCGTTCCCACAGGAATAACCACTTGTGAAGAGCTGCAAAATATGAAGAACGATTTATCCGGAAATTATTATTTAGCCAACGATATTGACTGTTCTGACACCGTAAACTGGAATTCAGGCGCAGGTTTTGAACCAATTGGCAATTCAAGTAATCCATTCACTGGAACTTTTGATGGCGGGGGTCATAAAATAACAAATCTATATATAAACCGACCTTCTACTGATTTCGTTGGCTTGTTTGGACGTACTGGTTCAGGAAGCGAAATAAGGAATGTTGGGTTGGAAGATGTTGATATAAAAGGCAATGAGCGTGTCGGCGGTTTAGTTGGTCAGAATAGAGGAAATATCACCAATTCCTATTCAACTGGCAGTGTAACCGGCATCGGTCTCAATTTTGTAGGTGGTTTAGTTGGACACAATTACGACAGTGGAACAATCGAAAATTGCTATTTTTATGGCAGCGTAAGCGGTCAATTTGAGGTTGGCGGTTTAGTTGGCTCGAATGAAAAGCCATATGGTGGAACAGCGATGCCAAGAATCCTTAGATCTTATTCTATGGGTAGTGTAACTGGTACCGGTCGTGTTGGTGGATTAGTGGGTCTTAATTACTGGGATGGCGAAATCGTCGATTCTTATTCCCATAGTAGTGTAAGTGGTGAATCTTCTGTTATAGGTGGTTTAATTGGTGAGGTTTACGGTGTAACAGTCATCAATTCCTATTCTACTGGTCAAGTAACCGGTAGTGGTTCTTACGTTGGTGGTTTAATCGGCTATAAACATCATGGAACAATCACACATTCTTACTGGGACATAGAAACATCCGGGCAAACTACAAGTGGTGGCGGAGAAGGAAAAACAAC
>Ga0190332_1000274_pt1 | contig 11727 bp, 12 predicted proteins | sample 48720456_MG_FD_161679 | JGI IMG/M metagenome (GOLD analysis project Ga0190332, IMG submission 161679) | Hydrothermal vent sediment bacterial communities from Southern Trench, Guaymas Basin, Mexico - 4872-04-5-6_MG | ecosystem: Environmental > Aquatic > Marine > Hydrothermal vents > Sediment ... | reverse complement strand
CACGCCCCGAGAACCTTAAATATCTGGAAGTTAAACGCGATAAAATGGGGCATCTTCTCGGGGAATTAAAAAAATTTCCGTATAGCAAGGAGTAAAAATCATGGAATTTGTCGGAAAAATAAAAGGTGAAGGCAAGAATATAGCAATAGTGGTATCCAGATTTAATAGAATAGTAACAGAAAAACTCCTGGAAGAAGCAAAGGAAGAATTGTTACAGCATGGTGTAGATGAAAAGAATATAGATGTATTCCGAGTTCCCGGTTCCTTTGAAATCCCTTTTATAATTAAGAAAATCCTTGATTCAAACAGAAAATACCATGGAATTATAGCACTGGCTGCTATAATTCGAGGAGAAACTCCACATTTCGATTTTGTCGCAGGTGAGGTAACCAGAGGCATAGGAAGACTCGTGTTGGAGTATGGTATACCTGTAACTTTCGGAATTATCACTGCCAATACAATGGACGAAGCAATAGACAGGGCTGGAGGAAAAGTAGGGAATAGAGGCAGGGAAGCTGCCAGAACCCTTCTCGAGACACTGGGTATTGTAGAAGAACTATAATAGATGCCTCTTAGAGAAGGAGAGTATTTTATACTTTATGGAGGGCCAAAGGCTCTATATTTGCTAAAATATAGTAAAGATTTACGTTTTTCAACTCACCTTGGAGAATTGATATTCCCAGAGCATGTTGAATACGGTGACAAACTAAAGAGCAATACCGGGCATACCTTTTATCTCCTTCGTCCTTCTACAAGTGATCTTATCCTCTTTATAAAGAGAAAGACAACCATAATGTATCCAAAGGATATAGGGTATTTAATACTTGAAACTGGAGTATCTAACGGTAAAAAAGTAGCAGAAGTAGGTTCAGGTTCAGGAGGTTTGACAGTAGCTCTTGCTACCATTGTAGGTAAAGAAGGAAAGGTATTCTCCTTCGAGAGGAGAGAAGAATTTCACAGATTGGCTAAGGTTAATGTTGAAAATTATGGCCTCTCGGATAGGGTAGAATTTATTATTAGAGACGTAGCACTTGATGGATTTGGTATAGAAAATATGGATGTAGTATTTGTGGATGTACCAGAACCTTGGAATATAGTACCAAAGGCACAGGAGGCCCTTAAACCTGGAGGCTTTTGGGCTTCTTTATCCCCTAATATTGAACAGGTCCAGAAGACCGTTTTTAAACTGGAAAAAAATGGTTTTATTAGAATAAAGACAGTGGAAATTCTGGAGAGAGAGATCCTTATAAGAGAAGGAAAAACAAGGCCACGTGAACGTATGATTTCACATACTGGTTATCTAACGACAGCTCAAATTGTCAAAACTTAGTCTTACTGGAGAAATTAAACTCGTTCACCAGAACTGCTGGTATATAATTTGCAGCACTTCCCCCATATTCGACCCCAACTCTCTTCCCTTTTCCAATTTTTAAAACATTTTTCAACACATTGACAACTGATTCATTAAATCTCATATTTTTTGTCCCATAGGCAATTTTGCCATCTTCTATCATAAATGTCCCATCTCTGGTCATTCCGGTGACTGTGACACTCTTTTGATCCACATATCTAATATACCAGAATCTAGTCACAAGAATTCCTCTATCTACCTCCTTTACTAAATCTTCAACATCTATTCGCCCATCATCCATGTTGAAAAAGAAAGGCCGGCCGGTGGGTTTTCTACCTGTCCTTTTAGCCCAGTATCTATCACAAATAAGGGACTTAACTACCCCCCTCTCAATTAAATTGATGCGACCAATAGGAAATCCTTCTCCATCAAAGGGAATAGCAGGGTTTACTTTTGAGTAAGGATCAATATACAGGTTTACTGATTCGTTAAATATTTTTTTACCAATTTTTTCACTGAAAAAGGAGCGTCCCTCATCAGCCGCTCTGGCGTCCATTTGCATGTATAGGAATAGAAGCAGATTGGACAATGCTATCGGCTCTATAATAACTTTGTAAATTCCTGGTTCAACCTCCTTGGGATTTTTACCCAGCTCCTGTTTTTTGAAAGCTCTCTCATACTCTTTTTCCAAATCTAATTTCTCAATATTTTCATCGAAAAAGGCTGTATATCCGGAAGAATCTTCACCTTGCACTGTTATAGAAAAAGAGACTTCACTGGATTTGTGGTATGCTTCATGCCCTCTTGAGTTGTATATAGCAAATTCTCTCTCTCCATTGGTATAAAGACCTGCTACCTTTACACCATGATGGGATGCAGAAATAAAGATTTTACGAAGAGAAAGCGCCTTATCCTCTGGAGTAAGATTCAGTGTCTGCTCATAAAATCTTTCTACAGTATTAATTTTCACAGGTTCCAAAGGAGGGACATATTCAGGGTCTCCTGGAGCATGCTTTGCTATTTGTTCTGCTTTTTTCAAGGTATTTTTTATATCCTCGTAGTTCAGCGATGTGGTAGCCGCACTTCCTTTTCTTGTTCCAAAATGAACCTCGATATTAACTGCTGTCACCTCCCTGGCCATGTTTTGCGTAATTCTATTTTCGGCAAATCGAGTATAATGGTTGTTATGGCTCATAAAATAAACCACTGTTTCGTCACCACTGCTTTCTTTTATAATCTTTTCAGCAAGCACTTCCTTCATCTTCTACCCCTCCCTGTTCTTATTTTTCTAAACCTTGCGTAGGGAGCCCCATTTGTCATCTGAGCCAATTGTATCGGCTCTCCTTTTCCGCAGGTGAGGAATCCTCTGGGCTCCCAGAACCTTTCATCGGTCAATCCATCAAGCGCATTCCAGAATTCGGGAGTTATGGATTGGTATATGACATTTTTTAACATTTTTGTCTTTTTACCATTTTCAATTCTGTAAAAAAGGTCGCCACCAAACTGAAAATTTAATCTCATCTGGTCTATTGAATAACTCCCTCTACCTTCAATATAAATCCCCCTTTTAACATCTTGAATAAGCTCTTCAGGTGTAACCCTTTCTTTTCCAGGCGCAAGATAAAGGTTTGGGATCCTGTTAATCGGGAAACTGTAAAAATTATCGGCCCTCGCAGAACCTCTGGACCTTACTTCTCCAATCAGAGGTGCTACCTCTCTTGTGGTGCTGTAGCCGACTAAGATTCCCTCCTTTACAATATACCACTTTTGGCACTCAACACCTTCATCATCATAACCTGTGGTGGCTAGACCCCTTGGTAGAGTGTTATCGGCAATAAAATTTACGAGGGGGGAGCCATAACGAAATTTTCCCAACTTTTCAGGTGTTGCAAAACTTCTTCCAGCAAAATTGGCCTCATAACCCATAACTCTATCAAGTTCAGTGGGATGTCCTACAGATTCATGGATTGTGAGGGAGAGATGTGCAGGGTCCAAAACCAGATCCAGCACCTCTTCATCTGGCTCTTCTGCATACAGTTTCATTCTTGCCTCTTCTGCAATCCTTTCGGCATTTTCAACAAGCCCCAGCTTCTTGATGTGCTCATATCCTGCATTTAGTGGATAATCCTGGAAACTCCGCGTCTGGGTATCGTTATTGCCAACAGCAAAGGCTGTATACCCGGCATTGGACGTATAGATTATAGTCTCAATTAGTGAACCTTCCGTGGAAGCAAATATTTGTTCCCTTCTCCTGAAATGCATTCGTGATATTGCTTTTACGATTCCCTTAACCTTTAACATTGTCTCATTGATTTCGATAAGAAGGTTCAATTTCTCTTCTACAGGAATTGAGAAAGGATCAATCTCTATGGGTGTAAAATATTTATCAACATGCACAGGCTCTGATGCAAGTTTTACTCTGAAATCGCCTCTTGCTATTGAACTTGATTTCGCTATATCCAGCGCCCTTTTTGCAATTTTTTCGACCTCTTTCCTGTCAACCCTTGAAGATGATGCAAAACCCCATGCACCGTCATAGAGTACACGAATTCCAAACCCATAAGTCTCCTCAACATTCACCTGCTTGGGAGATAGGTCCTGGACTATAAAGTTCTCATAATTATACCTGGTAATCCTTATATCCGCATAATCTATACCCTTCCCCTTTAATATTTCCATTGCATACAGTGCCAGTTCTTTCATTGTATACCTCCAAAAAGTAATATATGGTTCGGACCACGAACAATCAAATACTTCAAAAAAATAAATTCTTATAATCTGCTGTCTTATCTCTGCAGGCAAAATAAGTCACCTGGACATCCTCTTGTTCTTCCTGGCATCTCTACCCCTTTACATTTAGAGTTCCTAATCTACGGAAGGCATATCTTTGGGTCTTTGAGGGTCAAGGTCTATAACTATGGTCTGTATAGCCACAATATCCCACATGGGAGCACAGCTTATAACCATCTTACTTCTGACTCTTATTCCAATGTATATGTTCCTCTTTCCATTTCATTTTTCTGCAACTTTGATAAATTTCTTCTCATATCTTACTTATTTACATAATGGGTAATTTCCACCAAGAATTCTGGCTCCACTCTTGTAAAGATGAGTCAAAAGGTTGTATAACGCCCTCACATGTTCCACGAGGAACATCACTAAATATTATTTCGGAATCATAAGGAAGTCAACCTTGACATTGTGTTTTGTTTAAGATATATTTATTATGTGAAACTGGATAAAAAAGTTCCAAAATCACCCTTTTTAGGATTCAGAGGAGGTGGGGAAAGTAAATTCTTTAGTGCTTTTCTTTTGGTTATAGTATTTCTTGCACTAATTTTAATGATAGTCCAGCTCACTTCTAAACCGAAATTTCTGGAAGAGAAAAACATGAGACTCTCATTTAGTGCCGAAACAAGAAAAGATATGGTACAATTCGGTCTTAAAGTTCCTCTGTATGCAAAGCCCAGCGGAGAATCTGAAGTTATAAAATATTACGAAAATCCAGAAGAAAAATTCATAATGATTGAAAGACAAAGGAAAATATGGGTTAAAGTTGTGGACGAAAAGCAGGATACAGGATGGCTTTCTGTTTTCTTTCTGAAAAAAGACTTGACAAATTGAGCATTTTGCTGGATAAATAAATAACTTCCAGAAGAGGAAATCCGTGGACAGGTATGATCTCGTTATAGTAGGGGCTGGTCCTGCAGGAAGCTCAGCAGCTTTAACAGCTTCCGCCGGGGGACTTAAAACCTTAATAGTCGAAAAGCAGAGGGAAGTTGGTAGAAACATACTCTGTGCAGAAGGAGTTTCTTCCAATTTTCTTAACCAGGTTAAACCCAAAAAGGGAGTGGCTACAATAATATACAGAGCAGGTTTAATATTCGAAAACGGCGAATCCATATTTATTGAAAAAGAGGATGGCATAGGAGCAGTATTGGAAAGGAAAATCTTTGATAGGCATATTTTTGAAAGAGCTGTAGAACAGGGAGCAGAGCCTCTTGTAGGAACCTCTATGGTGGATATACAGAAGGATGGCAAATATTACAAAATTAAACTGGAAGGGAAGAATGGGAAAATGAGTGTTTACGCCGAAAACATTATAGGCGCAGATGGCCCTGCCTCAAAGGTTGCATTGCTCGCAGGGATTGTAAATCCGCCCAAGATTGTGCATTATTGCTCTCAAGTCTATCTTTATCATCCAGAGATAAATGGTAAAACTATACTCTTCTATTTTGGCAATAACCTGGCTCCTGGTGGCTATGCCTGGGTATTTCCCAAAGAGGATGGTTATGCTAATGTAGGTGTAGGCACCACAAGCCCGGGGAACGCTTCATGGAATTATTTAACTAAATTTATAGATAAATACTATAAAGGTGCAAAGATACTGGGATTTCTGAGAGGAACGGTTCCCAGTGGTGGGCTGGATCTGGAATTCCAGAAAGATAGAGTCTTCCTTGCTGGAGATGCAGCAAGATTTGCTGATCCCCTATCAGGAGGAGGAATAGCCAACGCATTTATCTCAGGAAATATAGCTTCCCTCTCTATAGTAGAAGATAAACCTGAAGAATACAGAAAAAAAATAAACCACATTTTAGAGAAGGATTACCGGCTCTCCCTCCTGGCAAGGCAAATAATATACTCAATGGATGATAGTGAACTTAACATTCTTGCAAAGGAACTGAAAAGGATATTCCATGGGAAAAATCTTACAGAAATAAAATCATTTAATCTGGTAAAAATGATTTTTAGCACTTCTCCCGCACTGTGGGGGCTTATAATCAAAAAAGGGGGGGTAAATATTGCAAAAACTATACAAAAAATTGTTTCTTGAAGGCAATAGAGGAGTCTTTATACTTCTTGATCCCGATAGAATTGATACTGAAAGTGTAAGAGATGTTCTAAAAAGAGCCGAAAAAAATAAGGCTGTGAAGGGAATATTTGTAGGAACCAGCCTGCTCATGAATCCATTTTTTGATAATTTCATTCAGAAGGTAAAAGAAAATACAACTCTACCTGTGATAATATTTCCAGGAAGTCACTACCAGGTCTCAAAGCACGCAGATGCTATTCTCTTTTTATCTGTTGTAAGTGGTAGAAATCCCAATGTCTTAATTGGAGAACAGGTAAGAATGGCTCCACTCATTCAGCATTTTGGGATTGAGCCTATCCCGACAGCTTACATACTTATAGAGTCTGGTAACGTAACATCTGTAGAATTCATTTCAGGGACAAGGCCTATTCCACGAGATAAAATAGATATTGCCCTTGCACATGCACTTGCATCCTGGATGCTCGGGTTTAAATTGATTTACCTGGAAGCAGGTTCAGGTGCCCGGTTACCGGTGCCAGAAGAAATGATCAGGAAAATAAAAGAGAAAGTCCCGTTACCTCTGGTCGTTGGAGGCGGACTTAACACAAAGGAAAAAATAGATAGGACCTTTAAGGCTGGCGCAGACTTCGTAGTGATAGGTAATGCCATTGAAGCTAATATAAATTTTCTTGAGGAGGTATAAATAGTAATGAAACGCATAACGGTTGATGACCTTTTAAAAAACGAGAAGGTTTTGACATACATAAAAAAAGCCGATGAACAACTTGAAGCCATGGGCTACACAGAGCATGGTTTAAGACATACCACATGGGTTTCAAAAAGAACCGGGTACATTCTAGATTCTCTGGGTTTTCCCGAAAGGACTAAAGAACTTGGTGAAATTGCAGGATTGCTTCATGATATAGGAAACCTGGTAAACAGGGAACATCACGCCCAGGTTGGAGCAATTCTTGCCGGAAAACTGCTTGAAGAGATGGGCATGGATCCTCTGGAAGTTGCAGATGTGATGATGGCTATAGGGAACCATCATGAGGAAGATGGCTTTCCATCTTCTATAATCTCCGGGGCTTTGATTTTAGCAGATAAGGGAGATGTACATAGAAGTAGAGTAAGAAAAATGGGTAATATCTGGGAAAACCTAAAAGTGGATATTCATGACAGAGTAAATTTTGCAGCAACAAAATCTAAGGTGTTGGTAAAACCAGAGAACAGAATAATATCTTATTATGTCGAAATTGACACCAATATTGCTCCCGTAGTGGAGTTCTTTCAGATATTTTTATCTAGAGTGCTTGTTGCTCAGAGGGCAGCCAAGCCACTGAACGCAAAATTCGAACTTTATATAAACGGCACCAAAATGATATAGGAGGTGAAGAAGTGTTTGAAGTAAAAGAGCTTGAAAGCAAAAGAGTTACAGAACTTTACAAAATAGCCAAGGAGCTGGAGATTCCTAATTATCACAACTACCGGAAAAAGGAACTCATCACCAAAATAGTGGAGGCTCAAGCAGAAAAAGAAGGGCTTAAATATGTCGAAGGTGTCCTCCAGATACTTGAGGATCAGGGAGGATTTGGGTTCATTCGACTAAAAAAATATAATTACGCCCCCAGTTCCGAGGATATCTATGTTTCCCATTCTCAGATAAAAAAACTCGGACTTAGAAGTGGGGATTTCATACAAGGATTCGCAAGGCCTCCACGGGAAGGGGAAAAGAATCTAGCACTTGTGAAGGCAGAACTTGTTAACGGGCATCCCTGGGAGAAGGCCAAGGAGAGACCCACATTTGAAGAGCTCACCCCATTTTACCCCACACGAAAATTTGCCCTGGAGGTTCCAAACCCTGAAGATCTCTCTATGAGAATCGTGGATCTCTTCGTACCTATTGGCATGGGCCAACGTGGACTCATTGTTTCTCCTCCTCGTGCCGGCAAAACAGTGCTTCTGCAGCAGATAGCTAATTCAATCCTTTCAAATCATGGAGATGAAGTAAAACTCATTGTGCTTCTCATTGATGAGAGACCGGAAGAAGTTACAGACTTCAAGAGAAAGGTTCCTGCCGATGAGATCATCAGCTCAACTTTTGATATGCCTGCAGACAGACACACTCATGTGGCAGAAATTGTACTCGAAAGAGCTAAAAGACTGGTCGAATTGGGGGAGAATGTTGTTATTCTTTTAGATTCCCTCACAAGACTTGCAAGGGCATACAATGTGGTTACCCCTCACTCTGGTAGAACACTCTCGGGTGGTATTGATTCTACTGCCCTTATAAAACCCAAAAAATTCTTTGGTTCTGCAAGAAATATCGAGGAGGGTGGGTCTTTAACAATAATTGCGACTGCACTCATAGAAACTGGCTCAAGAATGGATGAAGTGATCTTTGAAGAATTCAAGGGTACCGGAAATATGGAGCTGGTATTGGATAGAAAACTTGCCGATAGAAGGATATTTCCGGCCATTGATCTTAACAAATCAGGTACAAGAAGAGAAGAGCTGCTCCTGCCAAAGGATGTTCTCAACAAAGTCTGGGTATTAAGGAAGATATTATCAGAAATGAACCCAATCGAAGCCATGGAATTCCTACAAGAGAAAATGAGAATTACTTCCAGCAACAAAGAATTTCTGCAGACTCTGAATCAAATTCAATACGTGTGAGCTTCCTCTTCTGGTTTATAATCACATTAGCCCTTCCACTTGCGCATAATTTAAAACTAACCTCTGCTTTTGGGGAAAATAGAATCACGCGGTTCCATATGGGGGTTGACTTCAGCACAAACCACAGGGATGGTATTCCTGTTATAGCTGTGGAGGATGGAGAAGTTGTAAGGATAAAATCTTCCTTTTTTGGACTGGGTAAGGTACTTTATGTTAAAGGAGAGAGTGATAATATTTACGTATATGCGCATCTACAGAGCTTCAGAAAAGATTTAGAAAGACTAGTCAGAATTTTACAGTACAAAAATAGAAGATTTTTCCTCGATTATTTCCCTGAACAAAAACCAAAGGTGAGGAAGGGAGAAGTTATTGGATACTCAGGAGAATCGGGAGCAGGTCCACCACATCTGCATTTTGAAATTAGAAGAAATATGGATATTGCTTTTAATCCAGCCTTTTATTTCAATCTAAACCACAAACTAAAATTCAAAGGAGTAAGATTACTGTCTCCTCTTGGCATCTTTGACTTAAAAGAAGAAGACACCACCAGGATTCCTGAAAGATTTAACATTTTGATTAAATGCTCGTATTTTTTGCACTTAAAAATTGTCATAGATACTGATACTGTGGCAGTTGTGAAACTGGATTCAATTCCTTACAGCAAAAATTCACTGGCTCAAATTTTTTATATATATGAAGGAGGGCGTTACTCTGATTCCTATTTAAGACTAACAGGATACAAAGACATAATCCCGCCGGTTGTGAAAAAGACAATACCTGAAGTAAAACTGACAACCGGGAGTCATAAATTCACTGTAATAGTGATGGACCTGCAAGGAAGAGAATACTTTTTTAATTATTCTGTAAAAGTAGAAAAAAGAGGACTCATTCCTATGATACCGAAGGAACCCCTGTTCACTGAATACGGGGTTATTTTCCCCGATGGCAGTATATTTAACCAAAAAACAGGAAAAAAGGACGACATCTATATACTCAAAATAGAGAAAGAGAAAAGTTCTGAGCTTCTACTGTCTGGGTTAAAAGTGAAATTTTTTGAAGAGACCTTCCCCTGGGATTTCTGGATAGGGTTTAAATGTAACGGGGATACTGTTGCTTTACTCCCCGCTTATCCCCCACTTATTAAACCAATTAAGCTCACGTCAGACCTGGGTGAGATTTATATCAAAAACGGAAAGAAAGTTTCTTTTATTGGCATAAATGAAGCCGACTTAAAAACTCTGGGAAGGATCTTTAATGCAAAAGATACCATACCCCCTGAGGTTAAATTGCTCCACATTTCTCATAAGAAAATAATTTTTTCACTGAAAGATAATCTTTCAGGGATTCTTGCAGATTCCATCAAATTGTATATCGACGGCAGATGGGTACCAGCAGAATATGACATAGATAGAAGTACTCTAACTTATAGGGTATTGTTTTCGGATCTGGACCCAAAATTATCCAAGGGTAAACATTTTATTGATCTCAGAATTATGGACAGGGTCTATAATAAAACTATATTTCGCAAGGCAATATGGCTAAAATAAAACGCTCTCAGGTTTTTCTAAAAGACAAAAACATACTGCGTAAAATAGTAGATTCTGCAGGGGTTAAAGAAGACGATTGGATTCTGGAAATAGGAGCAGGAAAGGGTTATCTTACAGAGTATCTGATGAAAAGTGGAGCTAAAGTAATTGCTATTGAAGTGGATAGCCAGTTTGTGGAGTATTTAAAAAGAGAATACGCTCTCTTCCTGAATCATAGCCTCTTTCTTTACAAAGATGACTTCTTGAAGATAGACCTGAAAAATATTCTGGATAACCATAACGTAAAGGAAATCAAGGTTGTTTCAAATATCCCCTACCACATAACTTCACCCATTATAAAAAAATTGATCCGGAATAAGGAGCTGTTTCCCGAAATCTATCTTACGATCCAGAAAGAAGTAGCTGAAAGAATTACCGCTGGGCCGGGTAGTAAAAAGTACGGGGCTCTTACCTTATTTGTCAACCTGCACTACAACCCTGAAATCCTTTTTATTATTAAAAAGGGGAGCTTCAGCCCTGTCCCTGAGGTGGATTCTGCCTTTATAAAGTTCGTAAGAAAAGTAGAGGTGATTCTCGAAAAATCGGAAGGATTTGAACAATTTGTTAAAAAACTTTTTTCCAGAAGAAGGAAAAAATTGAAGACAATTCTTAAAGGAATGATTAGCGATCAAACCGTCCTGGGAAATATTCCTGAAGAGGATTTATCAAAACGGCCTGAAGATTTTACTCTAGAAGAACTCATTAAAATTTACAGGGTTATTAAGGAATAATTAGCTATATTTTTTGAGAAGATACCGCCTGGCAAAATCCATAATAGTGTAGGCAGCCTGCTTCTTTATCTCAAATCTGCTCCCTTTGAAGACCCTCTTTATCACATGGACCTCTTCTCTGAAAGAGAAGCCCATGTACACCAGACCTACAGGTTTCTGTGGCGTACCACCAGTGGGTCCTGCAATTCCGGTGGTTGAAAGGCCAACGTCTGTATCAAAAAGTTTTCTGATTCCTTCTGCCATCTGCCTGGCGGTGGGCTCTGATACCGCACCATATTTTTTCAATATATCCTGAGGAACACCGAGAAAATCTATTTTAATTCTATTATGATAGGCAATTATACCACCTATGTAATACTCAGAGCTTCCAGAAACATTAGTTATAAGATTTGCCAAAACCCCTCCTGAACATGATTCTGCAGTGGAAACTGTTAGAGCTCGCTTTTTCAGAACTCTTCCAAAAGCCATTTCCAGTGTTTCGTTATCATATCCATATATATTCTCTCCCAGTTTATCCTTCAACTCAATCAAAATTTCATCCAGCTCCTCCTTTCTATCAGCCTCTATTCT
>Ga0190332_1000271_pt1 | contig 11879 bp, 11 predicted proteins | sample 48720456_MG_FD_161679 | JGI IMG/M metagenome (GOLD analysis project Ga0190332, IMG submission 161679) | Hydrothermal vent sediment bacterial communities from Southern Trench, Guaymas Basin, Mexico - 4872-04-5-6_MG | ecosystem: Environmental > Aquatic > Marine > Hydrothermal vents > Sediment ... | reverse complement strand
ACGGTAGTTTAAATATAGTAGGATGTAAAGAATCAGGGAAAAGGCCTACAGTTAAAAAAGGTATAACAAGGGTAAACAATATATTTATGAGAGGTCTATTTGGAGCTTTTCTTAAACCAATTTTATCGGGAATAGAAGTAAAAAATGGAAATTTTGTACAAAAGAAATGGAATTTCGGGAAGAATAAAGTTCAAAAATATGAAAAATTAATAGTTAAAAAAGGAGAATTTCTAAATATAACTGATGATATTAAAGCTGAAGAAATTGTTGTTGATGGTAAATTAATATGTTCAAATATCTTTGCTGAGAGATTTGTAATCTCTGGAGAAGTTTCAGGAGGAAATATTTCCGTAGAAGAGTTAGTATTAACAGATGAAGGAATATTAAAATGTGGGAATATAAATGCAGAGGAAATTATAGTCGATGAAAATGCAAGTATTAAATGTGGAAATATTAGTGCTGAAGATATTTATTTAAATGGAACTATTTCTGCTGGTTTCGTGAATTGTGAACATTTAAGTGGTAAAGGACAATTAAATTCAGGGGGGTTATCTTGTGAGGAGAATGAACTTAGAAGATAAATTATTTAATAGAAATTTTATTCTGTATATTTTAGGTCGACTTGTTTCTTTAATAGGGTCAGGAATTCAAATAATTGCTATACCTTTATATATTCTTGATCTTACAGGTTCAGGTGCTGCAATGGGAATTTTTACACTTCTTGGGATACTACCAAGGCTTCTAGCAGCACCTTTTGCTGGAGTTATTGGAGATAGATTTAATAGAAAAAATATAATGGTTTTGATGGATTTTTTAAGGGGTTTTTTAATTCTTTATTTAGCGTTTCTTTCCTTTGGAGGAACGCTTAATCTTTTGATTTTATTTATAATTCAGGCAGTTATTTCTGTTTTTGATGGATTTTTTGGAGCCGCGACGGGGGCTATGCTTCCAGATATCGTTGCTGAAGAAAAATTAAGAAAAGCAAATTCTATACTTGGCTCAGTTAATTCTTTTTCAATGATAATTGGACCCATTTTAGGTGGAATTATATATGGGATTTTGGGTATTTCTATGGTTTTTTTGATTAATGGAATTTCATTTGTAATTTCAGCAATAAGTGAAATGTTTATAGTTTATAAAGTGAAGTTCAATCAAAAAGAAAAATTGGGAGTAAAGGCTTTTTTTGTTGATTTTAAAGAAGGGGTATTATTTATATTTAAAAATAGAGGCTTAAAATTTCTTTTTACATTTGCAATGATAACAAATTTTTTACTTTCTCCACTACTTCAGGTTGTAGAACCTTATGTATTAAGACAAATAGTAAAGATGAGTTCTGAACAATATGGTTTTGTTCAAACATTCTTTACAATTGGAATGTTATTGGGAAATGTTTTTTTGGTTTCTTTTCTTAGTAAAGTAAAAAATAAAGTTTTAATGCTCACAGGTATTCTTTTAGAAACTTTTCTTTTAATTATGTTTAGTGTTTTGATATTTCCTAACATCTTATCTTTATTTAGTATTTGGCAATTTTTCTGGATTACGGGTTTAATTTATTTTTCAATAGGGGTATTCAATGTGCTTGTTAATGTTCCAATATCAACTAATTTGCAACTCATGACCCCCTCAAATATACGTTCGAGGGTATTTTCTACACTTGAAATTTTTGCTCAAATTATGGTTCCTTTAGGTGCGGTCATTTATGGATTTTTATTAGATCATATGGCCGCCCATTTACTTTTCTTAACAGTTACATTAATTTCACTTGGTGTAGTAATTGTATTTTTCATAATTGCACCGCATGAGGTTTATGAACCAAAATTGTCAAAGGGAGTGGAAGCGGATGGGAGCATTGGAAGTTGAGAATTTAAAAAAGACATATATTTCTAAAGGCAAGAAAGTTGAAGCTGTTAAAGGAATTAGCTTTGAAGTTAATGAAGGGGAAATATTTGCAATTTTAGGACCTAATGGAGCTGGAAAAACTACGACAATAAAATCAATTTTAAGACTTGTCATACCTGATGAAGGCAAAATATATGTTAAAGGATTTGATATCTCAACACATAAAGCAAAAGCACTAGAAAATTTATCTGCTGTATTAGAGGGAAATAGAAATATACATTGGAAATTGACTGTGTACGAGAATCTGAGATATTTTGGATATATTAGAGGTTTTAGTGACAAATTTTTAAAAGATAAAATTCCAGAGATTTTGGAGTTTATCGAATTAAAAGATAAGAAAAATGAACTTGCCGGGAAACTTTCAAGAGGTATGCAACAAAAGCTAGCAATAGGAATTGCTTTGCTTCCTGAGACACCAATAATTCTTTTAGATGAACCTACATTAGGTCTTGATGTGGAATCATCTTTGAAGATAAGAGAAATGTTATTTGAACTAAAAAATAAGGGTAAGACTATACTTTTATCCACTCATGATATGAATCTTGTGGAGAAGGTTGCAGATAGGGTATTGATTATAAACAAAGGTAAAATAATTGTGTGTGATAGGAAAGAAAATTTACTAAATGCATTTAGAAAAAAAGCATATAAAATTGTTTTTGAAGGTGAAAATGGAAAAATAGATTTAAGAAAGTACGGAAAATTTTACGAAGAATATGGAGAAAAAATACTGGAGATTCAGTTAGATGATATATCACAATTATATGAAATAATGGAAATATTTAAAAAAGAACATATAGAAATTAGACATCTTGAAAATGTTATGGTTAACTTTGAAGAAGTATTTGTTAATATTGTAAGAGGTGATGAAAATTGAAATACTTAAATACTTTTAAAGGTACATTTTTAAGGGTTTTTGCTGAAATAAAAAGATACTATTTGAATACTTTATCATCTTTCACAATAATGACAATAATATTTTATTTTATAGTTATGGGTATCAATAAGTTTGGAAATCCGGCAACTTTAGGAGATAGCATTCAGGGACTTGCAGTTGGATATATAGTTTGGATGGCTTTGGTAGGTACAATGACTGATTTATCATGGACGATAATTAATGATATGAGTATAGGTTTAATTGAACAATCGTTTATATCACCAATTGGTCCGACTTTAATTTATCTGTTTTATCAATTTAGTAATTTTGTCTTTGTGATTCCTCTTGAGTTTCTTATAATGATAATAGTATTTAAAATAGCAGGGTTATCAATAATTGTTCCACCGATATTTTTAATTTCTCTTTTGCTTTTGATGATTCAGGGATATGGAATAGGATTAATTCTTGCAGGTATTACTTTAAGATTTAAGAGGACACAGTCAATACTTAGCTTAATTCAATTTGCTATTGTAGGAGTTTTAATGGGAAATTTTGATGGAATTTGGAAATTTCTTGTGCCTGCTAATGGATTCATCGATATACTTGGTAAAATAATTAATGGAATTGGTACTTCAGTTTATGATTGGTTTTATATGTTAACTTCATCAGCTATTTATATGATTGTAGGTGTGATAGTATTTGACTATTTTGCAAATGTTGTTAGAAAAAGAGGAGAAATTGCTCAGTATTGATTAATTAGATTTTTGAAAGTGGAAAAATTAAATATAATTATGTTTAAAAAGCTCTCAATTATTGAGAGCTTTTTTCATATGTGTTTCAAAATAAAGTGGAATTTTATTTAAAATGCGACTCTTAAATTAAAAAAAATATAAAAATATTGAAACCAAATTAAAATATTCAAAATGTAAATGTTCCAAAAAATTTAGATTATTAACAAAATAAAAATATTATGATATAATATTCTGATAAATCATTTTGATTATTTTTTTGATTATTCTGAGGAAAAAGCGATAATCTTTAATATATAAATAGATATGAAAGGGGGATAAATTTGAAAAACAGAAGTTCAAAAACAGTTTTATTTGAAAGAAATTTTATACTGTATTTACTAGGTCGACTTGTCTCATTGGTTGGCTCAGGCATTCAAATTGTTGCAATCCCTCTTTATATATTAGATTTAACAGGTTCTGGTACAGCGATGGGAATTTTCACTTTGCTTGGAATGGTTCCAAGACTTGCTGCAGCACCATTTGCTGGAGTGATTGGAGACAGATGGAATAGAAAAAATATAATGGTATGGACGGATTTTTTAAGAGGATTTTTAATTCTTTATTTAGCAATTCTTGCTTTTAATAACTCTTTAACTATATTGACTTTGTTTATTGTTCAGGCATTTGTCTCAATTTTTGATGGCTTTTTTGGTGCTGCAACAGGGGCTATGCTTCCAGATATAGTTGATAAAGATAATTTAATTAAAGCAAATTCTTATTTGGGATCTGTAAATTCATTTTCTATGATAATTGGGCCAGTGCTAGGAGGTTTGATTTACGGTGTTTATGGAATTTCATTAGTATTTTTACTTAATGGTATTTCTTTTATTGCATCAGCAATAAGTGAACTTTTTATTATTTATAAAGTAAGGTTCAATAAAGAAACAAAATTAAATATAAAGGTTTTCTTTAAAGAATTCAAAGATGGTCTGGTTTTTATTTTTAGAAAAAATGAATTAAGATATTTAGTATCATTTGCAATTATTATTAATTTTCTTCTATATCCTTTATATGAGGTAGTAGAACCATATGTTTTAAGGCAAGTTGTTAAATTTAGTGCTCAACAATATGGATTTATTCAAACCTTTTTTACAGTTGGAATGTTAATTAGTAACCTTTTGATAGCTGTTATGCTATCAAAAATGAGGAAAAAGGTTTTAATAATAATTGGGATGTTTTCACAAACAGCAATGCTTATATTTTTTGGCATACTAATATTTCCGAATGTTTTGTCTTTGTTTGGTATTTGGCAATTCTTCATTATTACCGGGATAATTTATTTTATAATTGGATTTTTCAATACCTTTGTTAATGTTCCAGTTTCTACTAATTTGCAATTAATGACACCAACGGATATAAGATCACGTGTTTTTGCATCACTTGAAGTGCTTTTTCAACTCATGATTCCAGGAGGTTCTGTATTATATGGATTTTTACTTGATCGTGTTCCATCCCATATTATATTTCTTTCAATTTCATTTTTAACGTTGCTAGCTTCTTTGATTTTTGTATTTATTTCACCAATTGAAATGTTTGAACCTAAAATTGAAGAATAACAAAAAATTTAATTTTTGCTTTTGTAATAATCAGAGATAACATCAAATGCTTCATCTAATTCTTTGATCTTTTTCTCTTTTTCAATTAATGATAATTTAGGATCAGCGTTAATTTTTTTGACCTTTTCATATAAAAGTTCATTGATTTTCGAATAAGACATGCTTGGAGAAGCCTCCAATTTTTTAAATGCTTCAATTGTTTTTGATTCCAGATTTGATTTTTTTAGTTCATTTTCAACGGTATTTTGAGTTTTAGAAAAAATATTTTTTAAGATAGCAAAATTAATACTTACGATAGCTAAAGTAAAGATAATTAAAATAAATATTTTAATTAAAATCTCAAGTCCCATAATTGGTGGGAAAAATTCGAATATAAATGAGTTAAATAAAAAAATCGAAAAAAAGATGAAAAAAAATATAAAGCTAATAATTATAGATATCGTTGTAAAAATAATTTTCTTAGCGTTTGTTTTTTTTACGAATATTTTTTTAAGGATTGAATATACAAAAAAAACTAAAAAAAGAATGGTAATTAAAGTTTCAACGTTAACACTGGTCATTAAATCCCCCCTATCATATAAATGAGAAGTTAAATATAAATATCTGGCAAATCATTTTCAAATAATACGACATCTCCAGGTTTTAAAAATTTTTTAAATATTTCGGATACAACATCTAAAGATTCAACTACAAATATTTTTTCTTTTGGAAATCCCCCGTCCAACAATCCTTTCTTGATGGCTTTGGTCCTGTCTTTCCCAACTAAAAAGATAAAATCAACATGTTTTGAAAGTAATTTTCCAATTTTGTAATGTTCTTCTTCTTCTTTTTCTCCGAGTTCCACAAAACCAGGAGTAACTACGATTTTTCTCCTTCCGTTGAATAAATCAAGATATTCAAGAGCCATTTTAAAACCTTTTGGATTTGAATTAAAGGTATCATCAATAACTGTAATTGAATCATTTCTAATAATCTCAAGTCGATGTTTGGGTTTTTGTATATTTTTAACTCTTTCTAGCACTTCTTCCACAGGTACTTTAATTTCAAAAGCCGTTACAATTGCAATTAAAAGATTTCTAATATTTTCAATTCCAAAAACATTTGTTTCGATTTCAAATGATATTTTATTAGGCGTGAATAAAGTAAATTTAGTTCCTTCTAAGTTCATATTTATATTTTTTGCAATGTAATCTGCCTCTTCATTTTCAATTCCGCATGTTACGACTTCTTTGTTTTTAATTTCTTTGATTACATTTTTGATATTTTCATCATCAAAATTAACAATTAATAATTTTCCAGATCTTTCGTCTTCAAGATAGTTTTTGAAGTTTTCAATAATTTTATCCATCTCATTAAATTCTTCGAAATGTTGAATGCCGATTGAAGTAAGAACTGAAACTTCAGGTTGAACAAGATTTAAAAGTTTATCAAAACCATATGAGTCATTTTCAGCTAATTCTACCACAAAAACATCATGTGATTTATCTAATTTTTCTCTTATACTTCGTGTTATTCCCATTGTTGTGTTATAGCTTTCTGGGGTCATTAGTGTGTTAAAATGCTCAGATATCAAATGATAAATATAGTATTTGGTACTTGTTTTCCCATAGCTTCCTGTTACTGCTATTGTTAATGGTTTAAGGCTTCTATATTTTCTAACCGCATCTTTGTAATAGTAATTATTTATCAATTTTTCCAAAGGTATTAGTAAACCATTGATAAGCCAGAAATAAAGGGAATTGAAAAGAACAAGAGAGAAAGTAGCAATGTCAAGAAAAACAGTGTTATATATGAATACTTCAGTTAAAAAAATTATAAAGATCACATAAGAAGATATTAATAATCTTTTAAGTCTTTTGGTATAAACAAGTGGTTTTTTCTTTTTTCTTAAAATAAATTTCCTTATATCTAGGTACAAAGAAAACAAACCAAAGGGTATAGCATATATAGGATTTAAAAAATAAAAGACAATGGAAATCAAAAAGAAAATATTTGAAAAATACCTGTCAAGATGTGAAAAAATCCACTTCAAGAATTTTTTTTCAGAGTACTCCTCAAGTTGCAACATATGAAGAGAATAAAATGAACGAACCACAAAACTTGCAGCAACTATACTAAGAAAAATAATCCTACTCATGTTTAAAAACCTCGCTTAAAAAATTATTTAAATCATTCAAAAAGGTGTCAAAATTTTCAAGATAAGGAAAATGCGCAGCATTTTCATATACAATAAGTTTTGAATTTTTGATTAGTTCGTTAAATTTTATCCCGACTTTTAGTGGAACATCTCTATCCTTCTTTCCCCAAATAAGAAGTGTTTTGGATTCAATTTCCCTCAAAATATTTGAAATATCTTCATTAACCACTATCTTAAGTGTTTCTCTCATAATTCCTTTAGAATTTTTAAAATCTTCAGAACCAAATAGATTTCTAAGCTTTTCTAGTATTTTTTCATTATTTGGAAAGATGGAAATTATTTTTTTGAGTGCTTTGTATGTGTATTTTTTCAACTGAACAAATAATGATTTTTTCAATTTAACCCCGGGAGATGAAATTAAAACTAAACCTTTCAGCCATTCAGGATTTTTGCTGGCAATTATAGCAGCAATTTTTCCTCCAAAAGAATGACCAATTAAGACTGCCTTATTAATACCACGGCTTTCTATTAGTTTTTGAATAATGGAAGCATATTCAAAACTACTAATTGGAGAGTTTGGTAAATCACTTTGACCAAATCCTGGAAGATCAATTAAAACTGTTTTGTAATTTAATTGTCTTGCAACAGGGAACAGAGAGTGTAAATTTCCTCCCCAACCATGAAGAAATATTACTATTTTACCTTTTCCGTGAGTTTCAAGATTAATAGTTAAGCCATTGATTTTTATTTTCATTTTTCCACCTTGAGTGATAGAATATTTACATCAATAGAGTAAGTTTTATTTTTTTTATCTTTGTATACTTCTTCTGCAATATTTATTAGGTTATCGATTAAATGAGTAAATGTAATTCCTGTTGCTTCCCAGAGATAGAAAGCAAGTGCTCCTGGTATTGTGTTAACCTCGTTTACATATATCTTATCGTTGAATAAAAAATCTATTCTAATATTTCCATAGCAATCAAGAGCTTTGAATGTTTTTTTAGCAAGTTTTATTATTTCTTGCTTTGTAATTTCATCTACATTCGCTGGAATTTTATGATTTGAAAATTTTTTCCCATTGTTAATATATTTTTCAGTGTAATCAAAAAACTGACTTTTTTTAATTATTTCTTCAATTTCAGACACTAATATATTTTTATACCCCATTACAGCACAATTAAACTCTCGCGCGTTTTCGATGGATTTTTCAACTAAAATTTTATTATCAAATGAAAATGCAAGTTCAACAGCGTTGATAAATTCGTCTTTAGAGTTCACCTTTGTAATAGCAATGCTCGATCCAAGTTTAGAAGGTTTAATAAACATAGGATATCCAAACTGATTTTCACAGGATTCAATGAATTTTTCGTATGAAGAATCCCATTCGTGTTTTGTAATGAAATTAAAATCAACTACCGGGATATTATTTTCTTTAAGTAATTGTTTTGTGATAACTTTATCATTAGAAACAGCAGAAGATAAAACACCAGCACCTGTATATGGGATATCCATCATCTCACAAAAACCTTGAAGGCTCCCATCTTCTCCATATGTTCCGTGAGTTGCTAATAGACAAATGTCAATTTCGTATGTTTTAAGGTTGCTTTTTATCAATAGCTGTGAATTCTTTTTCTCTAAAAACCTAATTTTTTTGGCTTTTTTTAGAACAGATTGAACGTCTTTAAAATTCTCCAGATTTTCCAGTATTGAACCAGTATACCATATTCCGTTTTTACTGATATAAATTGGAATTACGTTGTATTTGTTCCTATCAATTGCATTTAAAATTTGATTGGCGGTTATAATTGAAATTTCATGCTCAACTGATTTTGAACCAAAAATTACAGCAACGTTTTTTTTCATATAATACCTCCTATTACAAACTCTAAAATACATTATATCATTTATTTTAAATATTTAAACCTCTTAAATTTTATTATTAATTCAATTGTGAAGATTGAGCGCTTTGTATTTTTGTAATATTTGATTAACATATTAGTTACATGATTATGATATAATTAAACCATAGAAAGGGTTGAAGTCCACCTCCCTCTGAGAAATAAAGGTATCATTATAAACTAAAACGGGTGATAAAGAATCACCCGTTTTTTATTTAATAATTTATATATTTTACAAAAGATGTTTTTCAAGCATTTCTGCAACTATAGCTGATGGAAATGGTGATAATTTTTTGATATTATTTTGATATTCTAGCCGTGTATTTTCTTGACTTGTATCAATTATGATTTTAATAGCACAGAATTCTACATCGTTTTCATAACATACCTTTGCAATTGCAGCACTATCCATATCAACAACTTCAGCGTGAGTTTTTTCGAAAATTGTTTTTTTATCTTTTTCCGATTCCACAAATAAATCCCCACTGGCAATAGGACCAAGTACTATATTGTTGTATACATCATAAATTCTTTCAATTAAAGTTTTTGAAGCTTTAATCTTTATAAATTCCTTATTTCTTGTATGTATATCATGTTCAATATATTCAGTACCACAAACAATTTCACCGATCTTTCTTTCTGGATTTAATGCTCCAGCTGAACCACAATGAATGAAATATTTGGGATGAAATTTATCTATAAGTGCTTGTGCGAACATAGCTGCTTCGACTTTTCCAATAAAACCATATGAAAGGATAACTTCGTTTGTCCCCAATAATCCTCTTGTAAAAGGTCTTTTTAAAATTTCTCCATTTTCCAATATAGGAAGTATTTCACGAAAAGCACCAGTAATTTCGTCTTTTAGAACACTTGTAATTACAATCATGCCTCATTCCCCCATTTCATTTTAATTTAATATCCATTTAGAAAAATCTTTGTCATATGAATATTTTCCTAATTTTCCTTCTGAAATTAATTTGAATAATGTATTTTTTGATCTTTCAAAATCACATATTCCACCTTTAAGTAAAAATCCTCTTGATTTTCCAAAGTTTTCAACGTATGTTTCAAAATCCTCTTCTATATCCGCTTCGGTTCTAAATATTTCAAAAGCTCTGGTGATAATTTCATAGTTGTTAATTGTTTCAATAGGAATTGAACCAACTAGTAATAATTTTGCTGCAATGTCTTTGTTAAAAAGCTTTGCGAAAAGAATTCCAGGAGTATCTAAAAGTTTTATTTTACCCAAGTTTATCCATTGAAGGCCTCTTGTTATTCCGGGATTTGCACCGGTTTTAGCACTTTTTCTTCCGGATATTTTATTTATTAACGAAGATTTACCAACGTTTGGAACACCTGCTATCAATAGACGTGTTTCATTTAATTTTGTTTTTGAATTTTTCAACAAAAAATTTTTGATTTTATTTATAGATTCATTTTTGTTAAATGATATTACTGGTGAAGTGCGTCCAATTGTTTGAATCCATTTATCAGTTATTTCTTTATTTGCAATGTCGGATTTATTTAAAACAAATAAAATATTCTTGCCTTTGAAAATCTCTAATTCAAAAGCAGTAGTGGCAAGTGGTGCACGGGCATCAAGAACAATCAGAATCGAATCAACTGCTTTAATGTAGCCTTTAATTTTTCTTTTGGCTTTGCTAATATGTCCAGGATACCAAACGTTACTCACCTGGAATCACCAGAGTTCCTACGTTTTCCCCTCTGATTGCCTTTAAAAGATTTCCTTTTTTAAAGAAATCCAAAACCATTATTTTCATATTATAACGTTTACATATTGAAAAGGCTTCGGTATCCATTATTTTTAATCTTTTTTCAATTGCTTCATCAAATGTGATTTTTTCAAATTTTTTGGCATCAGAATGTATTTTTGGATCTTTATCATATACGCCAGATACTTTTGTGCCTTTAATTAAGATTTCAGCTTTCATTTCAACGGCTCGCAATGCTGCAGCTGTATCTGTGGTAAAGAAGGGGTTACTTGTCCCACCAGCAAAAATCACAAGATATCCTGCATCAAAATATAAATTTATATCATCGTAATGAATAGGGCGAATGGAAGGGAGATTAGAAACTTGTGACACAACAACCGTTCTTATTTTGCTTTTTTCAAAAATATCCTTTAAGTAAAGTGCATTAATTACTGTACCAAGCATACCAATTTGATCTGCGATTGTAGGTGAAAGCTCTTGCATTTCTCGACCTCTAAAAAGATTTCCAGCACCAATGACAATACCAATATTTGTTCCATACTCTAAGATTTCGTTTAGTTCTTGTACAAGGTATGAAATATTTTTTAAATTAAATCCTTTTTCGCCTTCGCCACTTAATGCTTCTCCACTAAGCTTTAATAATACTCTTTTATACATATAATCCCTCCATTTTATAACAATTTTGCTGCTTCAGTTGCAAGTGGTGATCTTTCTCCTTTTGTAAGAACAACATGTGCTGAAAGCGTGCTGTTTAAAAATTTTGATGCAGCATATACCAAACCGTTACTGTCTTTGTCCAAATATGGAGTATCAATTTGATATGGGTCACCAAGTAGTACGATTTTTGTGTTTTCTCCAGCTCTTGTAAGAATAGTTTTAATCTCATGTGGTGTTAGGTTTTGTGCTTCGTCTATTATTATAAATTGATTTGGAATAGATCTACCACGTATGTAGGTTAAAGCCTCTATTTCAATAATATCTTTTCTCATAA
>Ga0190332_1000263_pt1 | contig 12106 bp, 15 predicted proteins | sample 48720456_MG_FD_161679 | JGI IMG/M metagenome (GOLD analysis project Ga0190332, IMG submission 161679) | Hydrothermal vent sediment bacterial communities from Southern Trench, Guaymas Basin, Mexico - 4872-04-5-6_MG | ecosystem: Environmental > Aquatic > Marine > Hydrothermal vents > Sediment ... | reverse complement strand
AAGGGGTCTTTTATTCTTTCATAACCTATAGGTGCTATAATTTGAGGATGAACAAAAATAGGCATATTTGATATTTCTGCTTTTTCATAAAGAGGATAAAATCTTTCATGGTCTAAATAGATACCTTCAAAGCTTGTGGCTAGAGAAATAGCCTTAAATCCCATTTTTTTAATGTCTTCAAATTCCTTCACCATTGCTTTTGCATCATCTATGGGTAAGATAGCTGTTCCCACAAATCTTTGGGGGTATTTATTTATGATTTCAGCAATGGAATTGTTATAAATCCTCACAACTTCTTTTAATTCCATCCTTTTGTGAGCGTCAGTAGTAGGATAAACAAGCAGTGCTTTATCAACTTTAAGTTCATCCATTACCTCTAGCTGTCTTTTAATATCTCCCCAAACAGGAGAGAAAAAATGGGCATTTTCAATGATCTTTTTGGGTAGCCAGTGGGTGTGGGCATCAAAGATCATTTTTGAGGATGCTCCTGCTTATATGGAATGACAGGTCTTGTCCAAGGTGTACGTTGATTAATCACTGAAATCTCCAGAGGACAGACATTTGGTGGCACAGTAAGGGCAAACCTTATGGCATCCTCTATGGCCTTTGTGCCCATAAGACGTGACTTATCTCCAGAAATGTTTTTTAACTTATGGGTTAAGGCTGTATCTGTGACCCCAGGCATGATAGAGGTTACCTTTATGCCAAAATCTCTCAATTCCCAAAAAAGTCCCTTTCCAAAAGCCCTTAATGCCTGTTTAAGCGAGGTATAGACAATAAAGTTCCTTGGTGGGGGATCTACTAAGGTGGAGCCAGAAACAATGTTTATAATGGCCCCACCTTTATTCTTTATAAAGTGATTAATGATTAAACGTGTAAGCATTACCGGGCCAAAATAATTGGTATACACAAGCCTTGGGATGTCTTCTAATGGTTGTTCTTGAAAGGGATATTGACTGCTGACACCAGCACTATTGATTAAGGCATCTATTTTTTTAAACTCTTTAATTGCAATATTTACTAAATTTTCTAAATCAGCCTGTTTTGTTACATCACAGGGCACAGGCAGTACTTTTACTTTATATTTTAAAGTAAATTCCTTTGCTGTTTCCTCAAGCACTTCTTTCCCACGGGCAGCAATGACCAGATTCATCCCTTCTCTGGCCAATGCCTTTGCGATGGCTTTACCAATTCCACCACTAGCTCCTGTAATAATGGCCGTTTTCCCATTTAATGCATTCATTTCTTTGCCTCTTTTTCTATTACTTCTTTAAATATCTTTAAGTTTTCTCGGGAGTGTTTATTGATAAAACCTTCCACCTGCTCATCTGTAAATTTTGCCTCTTCTGCCATAGAAAAATCCTGAATCCAGGTCATAAGTATTCCCTCAGGTAAAGGAGTATAGAGCCAAATGATCTTCATGTATTTAAAAGGGAACATGGGTTCTACCCTTTGGGCATAAGTAAAGTAATAATCCTTAAATAGAAGGCGAAAGGATTGCCAAGACATGCCTTCATTAGTAGTTAATTGAAATGTTATCTTATTTCCTTCTCTGTTTAATATCTTTGCCTCTTTATATTCGCCCCCAAATAGTTCTGTCCACCTTTCAATATCGTTTGAAATGTCAAATACCAAATCATAAGGTGCCTCGATTAAAACAGAATTTACTGTGTGTCCCATTTTTTCCTCCTTTTATTCAATAATGGCTACCGCCCTTATCCAGGCCGCACTTGCATTTTTTATCTTTATGGGAAAGCAAGCCACTTTAAATCCATAAGGTTTGGGAATTTTATCCAGATTGGTCAGCCTTTCTATATGGCAATACTCCTTTTTTCTCCCATAAAAATGGGCAGGCCAGAGATAGCTATTGTCCTTTGTCTTAAAAAAATCTTTAATCATAGCGGGAAAGGGACGGTCAAAACTAAAGGTATCAATCCCAATAATCTTTACCTTAAACCCCACAATATAAGCCACTGCCTCTTCACTCATTCCTGGAAAGTGGGAAAAGTATTTCTTTGTCCCCCAGAATCTATCTGCCCCAGTACGGATGAGTACAATATCAAATGGTTTTATCTGGTATTTTATTTTTTTAAGTGCCTCTTGTATATCTTCTTTGGTAATAAACTCTCCTGGTCTTTTATGAGAAACATCTAAGACCACAGCGTTGCTATAACACCACTCTAAAGGAATTTCTTCTATTTTCTTTGCCCTTTTCCCTTGAGAACAAGGTCCAAAATGATGTGGGGCATCAAGATGGGTGCCTGTGTGCACCGTGGCTTTGACTTGTTCTAGGGCCAAAAAGTTTCCATCTTTAAAGGAGCGGTGTGTGATTCTCTCCCTCCCTGTAATATAATTTAAAATTCCCCTCATCCTCTTTGACAAAGCCCACCTTAAACCAAACCAATCCCCACCCCTTTTATGTTCCCATCTTTTTATCTCTACGGGAATGGGTTCAAAAACACTATCATCTATAGGGAGACTTAAGTCTATAATCCTCATTGCTTAAGCTTATCTTCTACAATCCTTACCACATCACTTACACAATGTTTATTGGTAATCTCACCATCTTCAATCCCAATCTTGAATTCCTTTTCTAAGGCCACTATCAATTCCACCATCTCAGTTGAATCCATCCCCAAATCACCATTTAGATTTGCTTTTAAAGTTACCTCTTCTGGTTTCATATCAAATAGTTTAACAAATAATTCTTTTATTCTTTTTTCAACATTTTCCATTGTTTCACCTCCTTTCTACCGCCAAAACGGCATTTATGCCCCCTCGGCCACGAGAGATAACAAGGGCCTTCTTAACCTCTTTCAGCCTGCATTTATTTGGCACATAATCTAAATCACATTCAGGGTCTTGTGTTTGGTAATTTATGGTTGGAGGAATAACGCCATCTTGCATAGTCAAAAAGGTAATAATGAGGTCAACTGCACCAGAAGCTCCTAGCAGATGCCCAAACATGGACTTTGGTGCACTCACCGGTATCTTTTTGGCGTAGCTACCAAATACCTCTTTTATAGCCCTGGTCTCACTGATATCTCCCCATTTTGTTCCTACTCCATCAGCACATATATAATCAATTTCTTCAGGTTCATAACCAGCCGTATCTAAAGCAGCCTTTATTGCCTTGGCCAATCCCTTTCCATTTGGATCGGGCATGATACGATCCACACCATCACAAAAGCTTCCATAGCCTTTAATGAATCCATAGATATTTATTCCTCTTTTTAAGGCATGTTCTATATCCTCTAAAACCAAAATCCCTGCCCCTTCACCAATAACAAACCCATCTCTTTCTTTATCAAAAGGTCGATAAGGCCCTCCTGAAATAGAACCCTCTGTGCTACAGCAAAGCAGGGCATAAGGAGTGACTGGGGCCTCAGTACCCCCAGCTAAAGCAACATCTATTTTTTTGTGTCCAACCACTTGAGCTGCATAGCCAATGGCCATTAAAGCGCTGGCCTTGTCTGCCACTACTGTTTTGCTATATCCCTTTATGCCATAATAAATAGAAATCTGACCCTGAGGGGCGGCTGGGAACCAGGCACTGGCCAGATATGGACTCACCCCTTTTCTGCCTTCTACATAGAGACCACGGAGTTCTGTCTCTGCATAAAGCCATCCTCCTATGGCATTTCCTGTAAAAATACCTATCTTATAGGGATCTTCCTGGGTCAAATCTAAAAAGGCGTCTTTTAAGGCCTCCTCAGTAGCTGTTAAGGCCATCACCGAAAATCTATCCATCTTTTTTAAAAGGCGGCGAGGAAGATGATTTGTGTTTAGATTTTCGATTTGACCTGCTACTTGCGAAAGGTAGTTTGAGGCATCAAACCTAGTAATAGGGGAAATAAAAGACTTCCCTGCTTTGATATTTTGCCAGAATTCTTCTTTAGATACCCCAGGAGAGGCAACTATTCCTATCCCAGTAACAGCTATGTTTTTCATGGTGAATTCCACCTACTCAATATCATAGAGGAATGAACACCAGCAAAACCACTACTGGTTTTAAGGATGTGATCAACTCGGATTTCCCTTGCCTTATTGGCAATATAGTCCAAATCACACACTGGGTCAGATACTTCTTGATTTATGGTAGGTGGCAAAATATCTCTTTCAAAGATTAAGGCACTGGCTACCAGTTCTATGCTGTTGGCAGCAGCTAAAGGATGACCAATCATAGACTTGAGAGAACTGATAGGGATATCATAGGCTTTATTACCAAAGACTTTTTTATAGGCATTGGTTTCAAATATATCATTTTGTTTGGTGGAGCTGCCATGGGCGTTTATATAGCCTATTGATTTAGGCGGTAATTGTGCATCTTTTAAGGCAAAATTTATAGATGCCACCATACTTTCGCCATCTGCTGGCAGATCTGTCATATGATAGGCATTACAACAGGTGCCAAAACCCGTGATTTCACAATAGATATGAGCACCTCTCTTTAAGGCATGGTTTAATTCTTCTAATATTAAAATGCCACAACCTTCAGAAAGTACAAATCCATCTCTTTCTTTATCAAAGGGTCTTGATGCCTTCTCAGGTTCTTCATTTCTAGAAGAAATGACATTCAAGACATCAAAGGCAGCAAAGGTGATAGGACAAAGAGGTGCTTCGGATGCACCGGTAATCATAATGTCTGCCTCACTATTTTGGATAGCTTCATAAGCAAAACCCACCGCATCTGTGCCAGCGGTGCAACCAGTGGAAACAGTGGTGCAAATACCTTTTAGTTGATAGCGTGCGCTTATTTCACTAGAAGGGGTATTAAACATAGAGGCATCATAGAGATAAGGTCTTGCTTTTCTAGGATCAATTGGTTCCTTTCCCCCATTTGTTACCCTGACGAACTCTTCTTCCATATATTTTGTGCCACAGATGGCGTTGGCTAAACAAACACCCACTCTATCCTTTTGTTCTTTATCTAAAAAAAGCTTGGCATCTTCTATGGCCATCTCTGTCCCCGCAATGGCAAACTGCACATAGCGGTCCATCCTCTCTACTTCTTCTTTGGTAAGGCCAAAGGCATATGGATTAAAATCCGTTATCTGAGCTGCTATCTGGGAGCGAAATGGAGATACATCAAAATCAGTTACTTTTCTTACCCCTGATTTGCCTGAAATTATACCTTCAAAGAACGCCTCTTTACCAATACCGTTGGGAGAAAGGACACCTATGCCTGTAACAACTACCCGTTTTTTCATACTTTATTCTACCCTCCTTACTTTAAACCTGATGTTTGCATTATCAGGGCAGGTCACCCTGGAATTAGCATTTTCATCCTCAAACGGGTATTTTGCCCCAAAATTTAAGGCAAAAAGCACAGGGAAAAGGACATTGTAGGCGGCTCCACAAAAATCTTTTGGGGTTTTCAGCCCAATTACTTCAATCTCATCTCCTACTTTATAACCATAAAAACATTTACCAGTTACTTCCTCCACGCTGATAATCATTTTCTTTGGGTTGGGTCCGCTTTGTTTCTCCTTTTTCTTTATTTCTATCTTCCCTGAATCGGTTAGCACTTGGGTAAAAAACTCAATTCTTCCTCCATCTGGACAGCTGGTATGAATAGAACGAGGATTTTCTTCAAAAGGGAACTCTGCCCCAAAGGTCAAGGCATAAAGACAGGGGAAAAGTGCAGTGGCTGCCCCCTGACAAAAACCTTCAGGAGTCTTGGTGAAATCTTCAAAGATAAATTTGTCTCCTTCTTTGTAACCTTGATAGCATTTTCCTCTTACCTTGCTTACTGTAACCAAAAAACGTGGGAATTTTAATTCCATCTTTACCTCCTAAATTCACCTAAAATCTCTTCTGACTCAAAAAAATCACCTCTTTTTTCTACTGCATGCACCATTTCCACTACCTTTTTGTTTAAAGGTGCGTCTATTCCTATCTTTTCACTCAAAGAAGCTATTTCTCCATTGATATAATCAATCTCTGAAGGCCTGTCTCTCTTTATGCTTTGAAGAATTGAGCCATAAAGTGGTTCTTCACTGAGATTTGTCATAATATTTGAGAATATTTTTGCTGCCTCTTCTAGCGGCATATTTGTTAATGCATAAAGCCTTTCTAAAGGGAAATCTGGTAAGGACTTTAATCTGATTTGTGCCTTATCAATTACCATCAATGCCTCTTTAAGAAGCTCAATGCTTAATTTGCAAATCTCTAAGTCAGAAAATGTCTCCTGCATGCTCTTACCCATTAAGGCAGGAAGGCAGTTATTTAGGTTTAAAAATAATTTTAGCCATTTCATCTCCCTTATTTCTTCTGTGATATGGACAGAAAATACCTTATTCAAAAGACTTGCTATTTTTTCCACCTCTGTATCATTTTCAACAAATGCCCTACCAATAATCCAATCTCCCTCAAAGTTATGTAAAATTTTACCTGGCTCAAGGTATGTAGCCCCAAACATAACAATGCTGCTGATAATGTTTTCCTTTGGGATAGACGCTAAGAGCATCTCTTCTGCCCTTAGCCCATTCTGTACGGTAAGAATGGGCATATTTGGAGAAATATCATTTAAGATAAAAGGAATGTCCTGTGTCTTAACGGCTAGAATAATAAAATCTGCATTATTCTCAATTTTGTCTTTAATATCATCAATTGGAATAACTATTCTGCCTCTTACTCCTTCTATTACAAGCCCATTTTCTTTAATGGCTAAAACATCCTTTCTTCTACCAATTAAGGTTACATCAATTCCCTCTTTGCTAAGATAGCCAGCTACCAAACTCCCTATTGCCCCAGCACCAATAACAGCCACCTTCATTATTTCAACCCCAAACGCTTTATGGTTTCTTCCAATGGCCTACCTGTCCTTTTCATAAATATGTTTCATCTCTCCCACCTCCACCCAGGAATTTCTTTAATCTCCACATTTGTTGTGTCTAAATCCAAATAAGCATTTTTTTCTCCTAAACCAAAATTTCTCCTTTAGTGGCCGCTTTTTCAAAACGCATAAAATTGTGTAGTTGGTCGTTGAAACACAGTTTGGCTAAAATGTCATAATTGCTTTCCATAATTCGTTTAATCCTTTTAGGATTGTTATAAAACTGCTTTATTCCCCAAGCAGCCAAATGCCCTACTTGCTCTTTAGATAAGTACTTTGTAGGCACGACTGGATGCTGGAAATCCCAAAGCTTTAAATCTATATGATTGGGGTCAACCCATCCCCTTTTAACAGCGCTTCTCCAGATAGGTGAGCCAGGAGGCGGGGTAACAAGACCTATCCAGAGGACATCGGGGTCAATTTCATCTGCAAAGGCACATCTTTTTTTAATTACCTCTTCACTATCATCCTCAAGTCCCACAAGCAGGGTGCCTACGGTAGCGATATCATTTTCTCTCAAAACATCTATAGTTTCTTTTACTTGAGAGGTGGTTATATTTTTACCAATTTTCTTTAGTTCTTCGTCACTGGATACCTCTATTCCTACCACACCCATAAACATCCCAGCCTTTTTCATCAGGGGAATAAGCTCTTTTTGCCTTACCCAATCTCGGGCTATACCCAACATCACCCATTTTATAGAAAGATTTCTCTTCAAAATCTCATCACATGTCTCCTTTAGTCTCTTCGCATCCACATTGTAGGTATCATCTTGGATGACTACTACCTTTACACCGTATTTCTTTTCTAATACTTCTAATTCATCCACCACCCGTTTGGAGGATTTGGCCCGCCAGGTAAGAAAGTCCTTGGGGCTCTGAGCGTCAAATTCACTCCATTCATAACAAAAAGAGCACGCATTAGGACAACCGCGGGAAGTAATGATTTCTACAAAGGGCCTCCAATAGGTATGTCCCACATATCTATCCATGGGGAAAAGGTCATAGGCAGGCAGTGGCAAGGTATTTAGGTCTTTAATCAGTTCACGATGAGGCCCACGCACTACCTGACCATCTTTTCTGAAGGCAACGCCAGGAATGTTTTCTAAATCCTTATCACCATTTTCCAAGGCAAGGAGTAACTCTTCTACTGTAAGCTCTGCCTCACCTATATAAACAAAGTCTATCCACGGATTTTGCTCAAGAGTTTCTTTGAAATATCCAGAGTACCAGAGACCGCCCACAATGATTTTTGTTTTTGGGCATAGCTTTTTTATCAGCCGCGCTGTTTCATTGAAATACCACATTACCGCAAACCCACCATAGGAATGCACCATATCTCCCAGAATCACCACATCTGGTTTTTCTTTCTTTACCTCTTCAAGCATTTCTTCTGTACTCATATCCAAAGCACGTGCATCCAATACCTTAATTTCACCAATGTTTTTTTCTCTTAAATATGCTCCAAGCTGAGCATAAAGCTGATTGGGTGCTTTATGTATTCCATGCGAAGCCCAAGCCCCTACCTTAGGCATGACAAATAATGTTTTCATCCCATCCCTCCTTAATAATAAAAATTTAATAATAAAATTTTTCTTTAAATATAAAAAATATAAACTAAAGTTTTGTTCTATATCTTATCCTTTGGAACACCTCAGATTTACATGCTCTATACACCCATTTTCCCACTGAGCGAGCCATATCAATAGCGCATTCGTTTTCTTCATAGCTAGGGAAATCTCTATCAAAAAAGGCCTTTATATTTTCATTTGGGACACAGAATTTACCATCTATACTATAGATATTTTTTATCTCTGGATCCAAGAGAGAAATACCTGCACAGGCCACTGGTGTTGCCCCTAATGCTTTTAAGATATGAAGTGGACCAAACAAAGCCCCTTCTAGACCAATCGCCGCGGCTACGGTCAAACTCCCTATGGCCTTTCCAGAAAAGGGATTGTTTTTTACAGCCTTGATTTCTAAACCTGTGGCCTTTGCCCTTTCCAATTCATGAAAGGGTCTTGTCCTTTGGAGTAAATTAATAACAATGGCCGGTGTTTGGTATCCATAAACAGGAAAGGAAAAAATGATGCCTGCTGCCTTATCTATCTTAGTAAATATTTCTTTTGCATCATCTTTGGGGTCTTCAAGTAAGGGACATAACTTACCACACATGCAAAAATTGCAGGCTAGACAAGGAGTTATCCGACAATTTATAAGTCTTATTGATTCTGTTTCTGCCCCTAATTCAGCAGCAGCTTCAAGAGCCTTTTTTAAAAACCACTCACTGGCTGATTTTTTACTCCCTCTCTTATTTGTTCCACATATTCCTAAGATTCTCATTTAACCCCTTTCATTCCTAGTAATTATGTTTGCTACTTTTTTGGCTGTATAAACACAGGACTCAAGATTTGGAAAACGATAGAAATCACCTACAACAAAGGCATTTTTTACATTGGTAGTTACATCTACAATCTTTCCTCCTGGGGGCATAACCCCAATGGCAGGTGACCAACCAAGGCGCTCAATAACTTTATATTCCTTAAATATTGCACTCAAATCTGCATCATGACGGTAAAGGAGGACCGCACAGATAGAGCGGCCATCTGACAAATGTTGTATTTCGCCACCATGAATACCGTGCTTATTTCCTTTTTTAGGGAAGATAATTAATTCATAGGGACGATATTGGGGACAAATGGCCTCTAGGATGTATCCCCTGGTCTTAGCTGCATGGACCTTAAAATCTATTTCTGGCATAATATTTCTTACCATCCTTTGACCTGTGGCAAAGATGCAATACTTATAGGGGCCTTCAGGGCTAGCCACACCATTGTTTTTCCTTTTTACTTTTAATATAAATCCTTTTCCCTGTTTATATTGCACTTCAGTAATATGGATATCTGTTTGGACTTCCTCTCCCAGTCTTTTCTTTAATGCCAAAGCCACATCCCTCATGCCCCTGACTGGTGTAAAGGTAGGGGTAGCAGAATAGGCAATAGAGAATAGTCCTTTATCGGCTGCCAACTCATGGGGTTCAACATATTGAAAGCTGGCATAAAGTTGAGCCAGATAATTTATCATCTGATCAGTAAATTTCATTTCTTTTTTGCAAAAATCAGAAAGTGACATATCATGCCATTTAAGCAGGCGTTTATCTGGTGTGGCGTAGTCAAAGTTGAGCGATTGCACTAATGCTTGTAATTCCCCCCATAATTTAATCTCTTCTGAATTAAACAAACCGCTTTCCAGCAATCCCTCTTTATTTAAACCAATAATTTTATCGCCAATCTGGACCATCCACTTTGATTTCTCCATCTCTCTATAAGGCACTCCTAATTCATCAATCAGGGAACTAAAGCAGGGATTAAGTTTTTTAGAAAACATTAAGGCTGCCCGATTAATATAAACTCCATCAATTTTCAAGGTGGAAAATCTGCCTCCTACTTCTTTTTTTCTTTCATAGATCACTGCGTCCAAACCTTGTTTTTTCAAAAAATAAGCACAAGACAAACCCGCAATTCCCCCACCTATGATGGCGATCTGTGCTTCAGGAGCCATAACAAATCCCTTTTTATATAAAAATTTTAATATTAAAATTTTGTGTTACCTATCACATTCAAGATAAATTGTCAAGAGTTTTTTCAACAGGACCAGGACTTCGTCAAAGTAATTTTAACGGAAATCCAAATGATGGACATTAGAAAAATACTAAATCTTAAAATGACAAATGACAAAGCTCAAATGTCAATTTTAAAGTAGGAGGTAAGAAAAGATGGAAACAAGATGTAGAATATTTGCACGAACATCGGAAGGGTACGTAGATACGGGTGAAAAAATGGCTCTCAACTTAATTGAGTATCCAGTTCTTATGATAACAGTTAACGGGAAGAAAGTAGTTGGATTTGCAATAAGCGAGAGTTTGGTGGCAGTGCCGGCTAACTTCTTATCATAGAAAGAAGAAGAGGTGCCATTCTAGCATAAAGGGCCGCCTTCGGGCGGCCTTAATTTTTAAAGAAGCCTTAAGAGGTGTCTCTTAACCCCAAACTCTCTGATAAACGGAGAATATGATGAAACAAAGAGTTTTCTTTAAACGCACTGACGGCCATAAAAGCCACATATCTGGATTACGCCGTGCACTGGCCAACAAACAGTTCAGGAAAAAATTTATAGCTCTAGCCGACTCCCAGGTAAAGCACCTGAACAGACAACTCAAAATAACCCAGGAGCCTGAATAGAACTAGAAAGTAACACAACTACCTCAAAAGCGTTCCCTGTTTGTAAGAACGCTTTTGAAGGAGGATAAGATGAAAAGTAACTCCTGTGTTTTAAGTAAAATACTGGGAGGAGTAAAACTGGTTTCAGGCAGGACCTACGTCATTACTACAAAAAGTCTCCCACCGGATAGAAAAGCCACTATTGATAAACTTTTACCCCCAGGCACAAGCCTTGTAAGAAGGGTTGTCCTTTCCAGACCAGCTACAAGTCCCGAGATGATCAGAATTTTTACATAGAGAAACAGAAAAATTAACAGCTCAAACGTTTTACATTAAACATTCATTGTTGAACTTTCAGAAAAAATGTTTTACAATTATGGGAAATACGCACGGGAGGAAATTATGCCTACGGTAACAATTTCTGGCAAATATCAGGTTGTTATTCCTAAAGAGATACGCAAGTTACTTGGTTTAAGGAAGGGACAGAGGATGATAGTGCTGGTAAAGGATGGGGTTATAAACCTTATTCCAAAAAAAGAGCTTTCCAGCATGAAAGGTATATTTAAGGGAATGGACACCAGAAACCTGAGAGAGGAGACAGAAAGATTATGATTGTTGTGGATTCCTATGGATGGATTGAATATTTCGCAGACGGCCCCTTATCTGATAAATATCAGAAATATATTACAAATCCTGAAGATATTTTGACTCCGGTAATTGTGGTTTATGAAGTGTATAAAAAAGTAAAACGAGAGAGAGGTGAAAAGGCAGCTCTGGTAGTTCTAGCTCATATCAACCAGACAAACATTGTTCCTCTCGACGAGACTCTCGCAGTAAAAGCAGCAGATGTAGCCCTGGAGTTTAAACTTCCAATGGCCGATGCCATTGTGTATGCCACTGCTATTGTCAAGAACTGCAAGGTGGCTACAAGTGACCCCCATTTTAAGAAACTACCACATGTAATATTCGTAGAGTGATCTCAATGCATTCAGGCAAATTCTAGCTTTAAGAAATCTTCCTCCGGTTCCATCTGTCCTGTCAGGACAAAATAA
>Ga0190332_1000260_pt1 | contig 12137 bp, 10 predicted proteins | sample 48720456_MG_FD_161679 | JGI IMG/M metagenome (GOLD analysis project Ga0190332, IMG submission 161679) | Hydrothermal vent sediment bacterial communities from Southern Trench, Guaymas Basin, Mexico - 4872-04-5-6_MG | ecosystem: Environmental > Aquatic > Marine > Hydrothermal vents > Sediment ... | reverse complement strand
CTTTTATAGGTTTTATTTCCTCTTTTGTATTTGCAGAGGTCCACATACATAGTGAGAATACATTAAACCAACTTTGACTTTTTGTCAAGACCTAACAGTAAAAAACATAGTGGCAACAAAATTGAAATTAAAATAGAGTTAACTTGCGCATTTTCCAATAGAATACCTGTTTGGGAGAGCGGAAGATCCGTTAAAAGAAGAGGGTCTTGGTACAAAGTTAGGCTTCCTGGTAGCCTTTTTTGCCAACGGAAAAAAAAGGAATGTGCTTTCTTTTACAAATCAACTGGGAGGATGCTTTATACATACCTTTTTGCAAAGGGTGGCTTTAATTCTTGGGTAGACTTACAAATTTCACCTACCTGCTTTAGGGTAGTAGAAGGGGAACATTTAGGCACATTTAAAGAGGTTTTTTATACACTTCTCCCTGAAGACAAACAAGATGAGATTAAGGGGATTGATGAGGAACTGGCCATAGCAAGGATAGATTTAGAACAGATAAAAGCACGACTAAAAGATAAAAAGTTGGCAAAGGAGGAGAAGGCTGTTCTAAAAAAGCGAAAAGCAGAACTTAAAAGAGATGTAAAAAATAAAGAGGCTATTCAAAAAAGACTTTACAAAGAGGCGCTTACTACCATAGAGGTAACGCCAGAAAAGATAAAAAAGGCGAAGAAACTTTTAGAAATAGCAAAGTTTATAGATGGAAACTTCAGTCGTATAGCAACAGCTATGACATTCTTAACAGTAAAGATCATTGATGACATAGCGGTATGGGGCTATCTCAAACCAAAGGATATAAGTCAAGTCTTATCCTCCCTTGTCATTATGGGTATTATAGTAGGGCCAGATGCCAGGGCATTGAGCCAAGAAAGGTTTAAACTTTTAGGTAAACGTGTTGTAACACTGCCTGTAAATTATTTTAGTATTTGGGGACATGCCATAGCACAAAAGAAACAGGTAGCTAAATATAAAGGTTATTTAGAAGCTATGGTAAAAATGGAGGAAAAAATCTAAAAGAAGGAGGTTGGTATGAACAAAAAAGGGTTTTTTGTCTTTTTAGTGCTAATTTTGGCCTTTGTTGTTTCATGTGCTAAAAAGCCCAAACCAGTCCCTATTTCTATTGAAGACAATCCTGCTCATCATTATCTTCAGGGGATGGAGGCAATTGAGAGAGGTGATGTAAATGAAGCGGATAGGCGATTTGAGCGAGCACTCTATCTAGATAGTTCTTATAGTCCTGCTCTAGCTGGTAAGGCATTAGTGATGGCCATTGAGGCAGGTAAGCAAGCAGAAAAAGAGCATCAAAAGATAGACCTAGAAAAGGCTATTAAATACCTTGACAAGAGTGAAGATAAGGCCGAAGGAGATGCAGAAGAATTTATTTATCATGTGACGGCTATCAGGGTCTATACCCAGGCACATCCCAAAAAATGGCTCAAAAAGGCTAAAGGCCATTATGAAGATGCTCTTGACCTCAAAAAGGTCAATGAAGGAGATTTGCCCTACTATCAAACTAGGAGTGCTGCCCATTACTTTATGGGTGTAGCTTATTACAAGGCCTATGAATTCAGAAAAGCAGAAGAGACTCTTGCTAAGGTGCTTTCTGAGAAACCACAAAAATGGCATGACCATGCCGATACTCTTTATAAAAAGGTGCAAAAAATTGTGCGTGCCTGTGGTCAATACACCCTTACCGATGTGGCAAAAAAAATAGCGGTTAAAGAAGCAATTACTAGGGCAGATGTGGCAGCATTGTTAGTAGATGAGATTCATCTTGATCGTTTTCTGGCCGGGCGTATTCCAGTAAAGTCTCAAATACCAAAGGCTGATTTTGTACCAGCCGATGCCTTAAATCATGTATTTAAGAATGAGATTGCTACTGTTACTAAGTGGAATGTAAGGGGACTCGAAGCCCAATATGACCATACAACTAGGGCCTATCTTTTCAGACCTCAAGCTTTTGTAAAACGCAAAGAATTGGCATTAACGTTAGAAGACTTAATAGTTAAATTAATTGGAGATGAAAAACTTCCTACGGCATACTTTGGCACAGAAAAAACACCCTTTCCTGATGTGCCTGTAAATGTGGCTTGGTTCAATGCAGTGATGAATGTTACCACCAGAGGTCTTATGGAACCTGATCTCTCTGGTGAATTCAGACCTGATGATTATGTTGATGGGGCAGAACTACTGTTGGCTGTGATGAAACTTAGAAATGTCATGAATATTTATTAAAAAGGAGGAATCAAAGATGAAGAAACTTTTAGGCACTTTTTTAGTATTATTAGTCAGTCTTGTGGTGGTTGCTTATACTCAAGAAACTTGGCAATCAGTCACAGAACCTGTTAAGGTGTTTAGTGAGGGATATATCAAGGTAATTGGGAGTTCTGAAGAAGGACAGAGTCGTTATCGGGCAATAAGGGCAGCAACTGTGGTAGCACAGAGAGATTTACTTGAAGTGCTTCAGGGCCTTCATCTCTATGGCACTACTACCATCAGGGATGGTATGCTTCAAAGTGATCTCATCAAGACTACAGTAGAAGGCTATCTTAAGGGGGCCATGAAGTGTGGAGAGCGTTACGACCCTAATCGGGGTTATGCTGAAGTTTGCCTAAAGCTTTATATTAGAGGCAAGGGTGGCCTTTATGATATTATCTTACCCTTGATGAAGGGAAAAAATCTTCTACCCCCGTCTGGTCCAGCTTATCAACCAAAGTTGATTCCAGAAACAATCGGACCTTCAAGACCTGAAACAATGGGAAAAACCGAGGTAGCCTCAATTCCAGAAAAGCCTGAGGTGAAACCACCTTCCGAGATTGTTAATCCCCATGATGGCCTTATTCTAGATGTTAGAGGATATAATTTCAGGCCTGCCCTAGTAAATCGCATTTTGACTGATAAAAATGAAGTGGTTTTTGATCCCTCTAAGATTGTAAGCTCTGTCTTACTAGAAAGGGGTTGTGGGGGCTTTACCAATGATGAAAATAAAGCGAAGGCCTTACTTCAAACATGGGGGGCTAACAATCCCATGTTTATTAAGGCAAAGGGTGTAGTAAAATTTACTGATGCTCAAGTGGATGCTGACGAGGCCGCGGCTATTTTTACACACAACCAGAAGACTAATTTCTTGGCACAGGCCAAGGTAGTATTTGTATTAAAGTAGGAAGTCACTCCTTTAAAAGGGAGGGACCTTCACATCGTTTTTTGCTGAGGAAAAACCACATTGATCAAACCTCGTGAAGGAAGTAAAGAGATAAAAAAATGGGTTGTTTGGCTAACTGGAGGGGGGATTTCTATATTTTTGGTTCTTACTATTCTCTTTTACGGGAAAAAAATGGGTATTTTAGGCAAATCTGATATTCCTTTATCAAATTTCAAAGAACCAACTATTGAGGAAATAAAGATTCCTCAAACATTTCTATCTCTTCCTTCAGAATCAAAAATGAAAAAAGCAGAAGAGTATTTAAATCAAAAAAAGTATATATTTGCCTATTATGCTTGTGGGCATATAGCTTCCCATTCAAAAGATCCGCAACTCAAGGCTAAGGCAACATTTTTCACAGGCACACTTCTTTGCAATTTTTTGAATCGGCCCAAAACCTCTATTGCTATATTTAAACAATTGATAAGGGACTACCCCAAGAGTGAATATATAGATGATGCATATTACTATCTAGGGATGATTTATTTAAATGAAAATAGGCTTAAAGAGGCAATCTATTATTTTACCTCTCTGATAGATAATTTTCCTCATAGTAATCAGCTTTCTAATGCCAGGTTCTTGGCCCAAAAGTGTGCCAAGATGTTGGTAGAACAAAAGGAAATACAGAAAAAAAGAGGGCTGGATGTATCAATTTCTGCTCATTTCTTACCTAACAATGTGATCTCACTTCTTGCCTTTCTTTCTGCCCTTCTTATTCCTATTGTATGGATATTAATTGGTTTTTATGAGTCAGAACATAAGATCAAGACACTTAAAACCTCAAGGAAAATCTGGATAATGATGATTATACTCACTTTCTTACTTAGCCTAAATTATTTTGCTAATCAGGCCAAAAGCCAAAAAGATTATATGAATTTGGTAAATGCCTTAAAGGAAAGTGGGATAAATATCCCTAAAAAATAGAATAAGGAGATGCTAATGAAAAGGTTGATTGTTTTATTTATCTTATTATTTTTAATAGGATGCGGGTATACAATTATTAAAGATAAAGGGACAGAAGCAGGTGGGAGTACCTATTCTCGTATTAAAGGGGAGTTGATAATAGAATATAATAAACCTTATGAACAAGTATGGGAGGCTACTAACAAGGCCTTAAAGGATTTGTCCATAGAGGTAGAAGAGAGTGAAAGGGATCAGTTAACTGGCAGAATTACAGCATATTTGGTCAGTGGTAGCAAGGTAGTTATTGATTTAAAGAACAAGCCCTCTAATATTACTAATGTAAAGATCAAAATAGGCCGGTTAGGAGATAAAGACACCTCTTATCTTATTAAAAACGCCATTGACCGCAATTTGACCACAGAAACCCCTAAACCTTGACATCTAAATATAATTATACAATATGAAGCCTATAAGGCAGATTGTTTTTTTATTTGTTTTGCTACTTTACCCTTCTTATATTATTTGGGCGTCTGATTTTACCTTTAATTTTAATCTGGATGCAAATGTAGAAATTATTTTGCCAAAGGAGCCAGGTAAGCTAAAAGTAAAAACTGTTTTGAATATCCCTGAGTTTGAATTAAAAGGGAATTTTAAGTTTTCTCTTATCTCTACCAGACCTTTGATATGGGAAATTACAGCCTCAAGCTGTGAGGCAGAGGCAAGCAGTATATTAAATAAATTAGAGGAAATGGGCTATATAGACAGAAAAAAATTTAATCTGCCTATTAAAGGTAAATTGATTTTAAACCAAATCACTATCAGACGAGAAAAAAAGAGATATACATTTAGCATAAAGGAATGTATTTCCCCCCCATTATTTGGGTTTAATCCAGCAAATCTTAAAGATATTCAGGTAGAGATAAGAGAAGATACCGCTCAATGGGTGGTAGGAAACCTAAATCTAGGCCAATCTACATTTACCAATCTTACAGGCAATTATACCAAAACAGGAATAAATTTTACCCTTAAAAGTGCTATCTTAGAGCTTGCATCCCTTTCTCAGGCCATTTTTGATCTTAACCCCACATTTAAAAAAGAGATTTTAAGCAAATTAACTCTTTATCCTCTAAAGAATTTTCAATTAACTGGGAAAATGGCAATAAGAGACATAAAGGTTGCCCTTGTTAAGGAAAAAGATAGATTTTTCCTCAATACATATCAGGCAAGGATAAATATGGTCAAACCTGTAAAAATAGCCATTTTTCCTGATATACCAAGGGTAGAGCCTGCCTACATTGGCCTTAAGGCCCCAGAAATAGCCTTTTTTAAACAAAACGAGGTCCAATCAATAGAGGCAAAAGATGTAGAAATGGATGTATCTAATTTTATCTATCCTTTAAATAATAATAAACAGATTATTCTAAATGGTGTTACACTACTTCAAAACATCCAGGCAACCCTTTCAAGAAAAGGGCTTTCAGTAACACTAGACTTTCAAAGTAGGCCTACAACCATTTTTTGGAATAAAAAGACACTCTCTGTTGTAAGGTTTAATGGCCACATTAACTATTGCCCAAAAAAGATAGAGATTACAAACCTGAACTGCGAAATAAACTCTCCCCCACATGGTTTTTTAAAGGCAAACCTCGACTTTGCCCTTCCATTTGATTTAAAAACAGCAAAAATAAACTTTATGGCCAAGCAGATTGAATTTTCTCCCATTTTTATCAAAGAGGCTAGCCTAAAAAAATCCATTAATCAAGAACTGATTGCCAATTATGACATAGAGCTTAAAGATTTAACTATAAAAGGTAAGAGTCGCTTAAACCAAGACAAGGAAAAAATAGTTATCATCTCCCCATTTATTGATATTCAACCAAAGGTAAAGACCACAAAAAACCCCTTAATTGCCCTTCTTTCTTCGCCTTCTTCTAAACCACCCAAACCGTTTGATTTTTCTGTAAGCAAAAAGGTAGCAAAGATAGCACAAAAATGGCATCTAGAATTTGACCAAATTACTTATGGGGAATTATCACCGCTGGAGGGTCTTAAAATAGATGCCTTGCTTGAAGAACCACAAAATCACATTGCCTTTTTAGGACGTAGTTGTGGGGTATACTTAAATGGGGGGTGTGATTTTACAAGGGATGCCCTTTCCTGTTTTACCGAGGCAAAGTCCACTTCTTTAGTTATAGAGAACTTTTTGGGTTGTTTTGTGCATGAGGCACCGATTTATGTTACAGGAAATACAAGCTTTCAATTTACCTTTATCGGTCAAGGAAAAACAGACCAGGAATTTATAAATGACTTAAATATAGAGGGAATTTTTAATATAGAGGCTGGAAAGATTATGAAACTCTCTAATCTGCATAAGTCATTGGGCTTTATTTTGGATATCTTATCCATAGTTCATTTAAATCCATCTAAACTTAAAGACACCCTCCCCTTTGATAGCTTTGTCTGTCAAATAAAAGGCACACCAAAGGAAATTGCATTTAAAAACCTGCGTTTTCTTTCTCCTGTTATCCATATTTATGGAGAGGGCAACCTCAAATTAGAAAAAGGTCCTATATTTTATCTTAAAGGTGAGGTAAAAAGGGGGATATTAAAAAAGGCTTTTTCCTTAAAAAAGGACTTAAAATAACAAACAAGGAGGGCATTATGGGAAGGAAGGTTATTTCTTTTTTGTTAATCCTTTTTTGTGCACAAATTGCATTGGCTGGGACCTATGAGGAAGAATTACAAGGGCTTTCTTTAAAGATTGCTAAAAATATAGAAAGAAGTGGCAAAAGGACTGTGGCAGTTGTTGATTTTACTGACCTTCAGGGAAATGTTACAGAGCTTGGAAGGTTTATTGCAGAAGAGCTATCAACAAATCTGGTGTCTTTAAAAAAGGGATTTAGGGTAATAGACAGGCTTCATCTAAAGAGCATCATTGCTGAGCACAAGCTCTCTGCCTCATGGTTCCTCTCTTTTCAAAAAATTCAAAACCACAATGAAGATTGTATTGGTCTTCCCGCTTCCCGACCTTCTAAGGATGCCAACATGCTGGATTTATTTGTATTCCCGCAACCCAAAGGAGTAAAACCTCTGCTTCTGTTTTTTGACCCTTTTTTGATACTTTTTTATGATATAAGCTTTTTAGAGGAAATTTCTTGGGGAAAGGAGTAAGCAGTGGCTAGATTAGTCAAAATAAAATGCGACGATAGAGAAATATGGATGGAGATAGAAAAGGTAGCTGCTGAAACTGGACCAGAAAGGGTAAGTGTAAATGAGTCCATGGAAAAGGCAGTGGTTTCTTTTAAAAAAATTTCTGATACCATTAGAGTCTATTGCGCTTCTCTGGTTAAAACCTTTAAAGACAAGGAATTTGACAGAGAGTTCGCTCCGGATAGGATAAGGGCTGAATTTGGTATTAAGCTGACTGGGGAAGGTAACGTCTATATCGTTAAGTCTACCGCTGAGGCTAGTCTAAGGATCACTGCGGAATGGGAAGTTGAGAAATAAAGAAAGGATTGAATGCAAAATGGATTTAAGGCCTTATTTAGTAAAAATCCTTTTACCAAATAGAAAGGATGTTAACGGTACAGGATTCTTTGTCAGTCGACAAGGTTACATCCTCACCTGTTATCATGTGATCAAGCCGTACTTAGACATAGACGAAACTCATGTAGGAATTTATTATAATAAGCCCTATAAAGCTCAAATTTATAAAGAATGTTGTAATAAAAATGCTGATACTGCTATTCTCAAAATTGAAGAAATCCTACCCAAACATTGGCTTCCATTAGTAGATGATTGCAAAAACTGGAATAGATATTGGAATATTGGTGATAAGATATTAAGTTATGGTTATCCAACAGGTTATTATCAGAAAGAAGGAACTTATGTTGCCGGGGAAATAAATGGGGCCCCCCAGAAAATAAATGACATAGAAGCGGGATTTCAGTTTACAGGTCCTACCATAAGTCTAGTAACTGCGGGTTTCAGTGGAGCCCCTGTTTATCATATGGGTAGTAAGCAAGTAATAGGACTAATACATGCAATACATAAGCTTGAGGATGGATGTATATTAGGATACTTTGTCCCTGTAGATAGAAAGATATTTAATTGCCTTCAGGCAGACAAAGAGAAAAGAATTGCTGGAAGGAAAAATGAGATTAAAGAATTTGAAAGGGTGTTAGAAGACAAAAATTGTTATGGATTATGGCTGCATGGCCCAGGTGGGATTGGTAAGACTGAGCTAATTATAGAGTTTTGCCGAATCGCTAAAAACAAAGGATACGAAATAAAAAAAGGTGCAATTGGCAAACAGGAGGGTGCCACCGCCCCTTTTTGCAGGATATTTAACATCAAAACAGAATTTCAACAGTCACTAGAAAAAAGAGATCCAATATGTGAAATATCAGCAAAGATATCTAAACAGTTATCCGACTCTAATAAAGATACAATAATAGCCATTGACCAAGCTACTGAAGAGTTTGATGCCTACAAAGAGTTAGTTGAATTAATACGGTTCTTAATTACAGAGATAAAACTTCTAGAAAATAGAGTATTTCTTCTTGTTGCTACACGAAAAGAGCCAAGGCCGTTTCCAATATCAGAAATCAAAGTCTTTAAAAGATTGAAGGGATTAACTGTTAAAGAAATAGAGGAGTTAATTGAAATTAAAGGATGGAATAAAGAACTAAAAAAAAGCGCTTCACTCCTATACGAATGCATAGGTGGTATACCTGGTGTATTGGTGTCAATATGTAGGAAACCAGATGCAGTAACTTTTATTCAAAAAAAATTACCCAAAGGGAATATAAATCCAGATGACAAGGAAGAAATTTATACCACACTTGATAATGCATTTTGGAAAGACCTTGATAAGGAGGTTCAACATTTTCTTAAAATACTATCTATAATTGCCGATGCTAGTCCTAGAGCTTCTAGTCCTTAAATAAGGAGGAAAAAGTGTTTAAACAGTTAATCCCTGATTGGACAGAGGTGAGTAAAAGGTTAAACAGACTTGTGCCCGATATTATAACTCCGGCGGAGGAAAAGGATTTCCCTTTACCTTATAAAATACGGGATATCTATCGAGACTTTATACTATCTAAGCTTACCCAAGAAGAAAGAATAAAAATAAGTTTCCAATTAAAGGATTTTTTAAAAAAATATCCAGATATTGGTATTAAAATTCTTATTAATTCCGGTAATTTGGATCAAATTAAGGATTTGTTTAAAGATGCCATTAAGAAAATGGAAAGTAATTACGACTACGAAGGGATAACTCGGGTATGTAGCTCAATAATTGATCTCTTTAAAAATGATAACAAATTTCATTATGAGATTCTAAAAACATTGGGAAAAGCTTGGTATTCTAGAGCATTTTTTAAGAAGGCAATTGAGTATTATGAACAGGCATTAAAGATTGCTCGTGAACAAAAGTGGGCGGAGAGCGACCCCTATGGCTGGATTGGAATATCTTACTTTAACTTAGGTCAATATAAAAAGGCAATTGATTATCTTCAACGGGCATTAAACATTGCTAAAATTTTCAGGGAGGACCGAAAACTTGAAGGCTTCTGGCTTGGCTGTCTTGCAAACGCATACCGTGACTCAGATCTACCACAAGCAAAAAATCTATCAATAAGTCTTTATAATGAGGCGCTTGTAATTGCAAGAGATACTAGAGACCTTGAGAATGAAAGCCGGTGGCTTGCCAACAAAGGAAACGCCATCCGTGATCTAGGGCAATCTATTGAGGCGAGAAAATACTATGAGCAAGCATTAGAAATAGCAGAAGAAATTGGGGATAAGTTTTTACAAGGCCGCTGGCTCAATAATATTGGTAATACCTATGCTGATGTAGGTCAATCAGATAAGGCAATTGAATATTATATTAGGGCAGTAAAAATTTCCCGTGACTGTGGTGATCATTATAATGAAAATATAAGTCTTGGGAATCTTGCATATGAGTACAATAGGTTACAGCGATTTGAAGAGGCAATTGGTCTTTATAAAGAAGCGTTAGAAATTACCATGAAGTGTAAGGATATAGAAAGGGCAAAGGGTCACCTTAATGGTCTTTTAACCACTTATAAGAAAGCTGGTAAATTTGAGAAAATAACCGAATATTTAAAGGAAAAATTAGATGGAGCTAAAAAGTATGAAGATTATGAGCAAGAGGTTTTGTGGCTTATTTATCTTGGATATGTTTTTCAAGATTTAGGTCAATTAAAAGAAGCAAAAGGTTATTACAATCAAGCTCTTGAAATTGCACGGCAGCTTGAAAATCCCGAGTATGAAAGTAGCATATTTAATTTGCTTGATGAACTTTCCCTATTAGAAGTAGAAACCCTTTATGCTAGCGGACAAATAGAAAATGCATTAGAAAAGTGCAATGCTTTAATAAAGGAGATAATAGGTAGAGGTTTTGGTGGAATTATTAAGTCATTATGTGAAGTTTACAAAAATAAATATCCTTTAGATACTTTAAATGAGGAAATTGAAAACTATAGAAATCAAATAAACTCTAATCCCTCAAATAGTAATCTGCATTCTAAATTGGCTGATTGTTATGCAAGAAAGGGAAATTTAGCAGATGCGGTTCTGAAATATCAGGAAGCAATTAGCCTTGACGCTTCAAATATACTTACTGTATTGAGTATGATGGAAGTAACAGTATGGCGGAAAGAATATGCAGAGGCTGTGAGGCTTTATCAAAAATGGAGTGAAAGGATTACGTCACCCGAACATAAAGTTATTGCAGCCTGGATTATATGTACAGCCTTAGCTTTGGATAGTCAACCCTATGAGGATTATATCAACCCCTTATTAGATTTGGAAGTTAGCTTGGTCAATACTGGTTATTCCCATGAAGATATACTGCCATATTTTGATATATTATTGGACGAAAGTTTTCCAATTGATCGGCTTATCAATGCATGGGAACTCCATATTCTGTTTGCAAGGCACTTTATAGATGTCGGTCTAGAAGATATTGTAAAGGATATTCCTCAAGAGCTACCAAATGAACTCAAGGAAGGTTTAATGGAACTCCTTAGAAGTATTGTGCCATCAGTGGATTCCCCTCTATTTAGGGCATACATGAAACGAGGACTTATTTATCGGGTGCTTGGCAACTTAAATATGGCAATTAAAGATTATATCCTTGCAACAATATATAATCCTAACAGCGATGAGGCACATATGGCATGGGGGGCTTGTCTTGCACAAAAAGGGGAACTAGAAAGGGCTATCCCAAAATATGCTACATCTATTGAATTAAATCCTACAAACAAAATGGCATTCTTGGGGAAAATGGAAGCCGAGATCTGCCTCCGAAGATACAAGGAGGCTATGACTACCTATGAAAGATTGAGAGAAGCTGCGCTTACCCCAAAGGAAGAAGTAATTGCTGCCTCACTTGTCTGTATTTCATTGGCTCTAGATGGAAAGTCTTACGAGGATTATACGAATCCTCTCTTGGATATGGAGATTCAACTGAGCGATCGGCATGATTGGTGTACTGTAGAGATTGACCGACATCTTGGAGAACTTGAAAAAGAGGGTTACATACCTAACAGAGTCACCAAAGCTAAGAAAATTCAGGCTTTGTTTAAGAAGCACTTTTTCTCAAGAGATAAAATATCTGATAGAAAAGGCAGAATCTTATATTGATTCAAGAGATTTTGAGCAAGCTTTAAGGTGTTATAATCAGATTATTGAAAAATGCTCAACCACATCCATATTCCTATTTGACACTAATTGCCTCCCCTGCTAGAATGGATAGGAAATTTTAAATTAATAGGAAGAAAAACGAGATAGAATTCACCAAAATTGTTTAAAAGGTTAAAATTACAAAAATCTTAGGGGTGAGTTTTATGCAGGTCTCTGAAATTATTGAAAACATAAAGAAGTTATCAAAAAATGATTTAAACTCAACTTTGACACCTAAAAATCAAAACTTGCCTATATTTGGACATTTTTCACCTGTAATTTCAGACGTACCCACTACATTCTTCCCTATCTCAAGCACCCGTGG
>Ga0190332_1000257_pt1 | contig 12304 bp, 14 predicted proteins | sample 48720456_MG_FD_161679 | JGI IMG/M metagenome (GOLD analysis project Ga0190332, IMG submission 161679) | Hydrothermal vent sediment bacterial communities from Southern Trench, Guaymas Basin, Mexico - 4872-04-5-6_MG | ecosystem: Environmental > Aquatic > Marine > Hydrothermal vents > Sediment ... | reverse complement strand
CTCTGATTTATGAAAATGCTCAGATTTATGGAAATGCTCAGATTTATGGAAATGCATGGGTCTATGGAAGTGCGCGGGTTTCTGAAAATGCTTATATCTATGGAGATGTCTGGGTTTCTGAAAATGCTAGGGTCTATGGAGATACTCGGATTTATGGAAATGTTCTGGTCTCTGGAAATGCTCATGTCTATGGAAATGCCCGAGTTTATGGAAGGGCTCAGGTCTTTGGAAGTGCTCAGATCTCTGGAGATGCTCATGTCTCTGGAGATGCTAGAGTCTATATTTCTGTAGATTTTAATTGTGACTTTGATCCTCATGAATCTGTTATGAAAATTCTTGATCATAAAGAGATATTTCCGATTCTTTTGGGTATTGATCCCGGGTTGGATAAAATGATTTTGGAGAAATTGAAATAATGACTAAGACTAAGAAATATGAACCTACACAGAACTTTATAATATTTAATAACAGAACTTTGTATCAGATAAGAGCTCTCAGGGATTTTAATTCTGTTAAGAAAGGAAACTTGGGAGGATATATAGAGTCTGAAAAAAATCTGAGTCATAAAGGAAACTGTTGGGTCTGTGAAAATGCTCGGGTCTGTGAAGATGCTCGGGTCTATGGAAATGCTCAGGTCTATGGAAATGTTTTGGTCTATGGAAATGTTTTGGTCTATGGAAATACTCATGTCTATAATAGGGCTCTGGTCTTTGGAAACGTTCAGGTCTTTGAAGATGCTGAAGTCTATGGAAATGCTCAGACCTCTGGAAATGCTCTGGTCTTTGGAAACGCTCAGGTCTTTGAAGATACTGAAGTTTATGGAAAGGCTAAGGTCTCTGGAAATGTCTGTGTCTATGGAAATGCCCGGGTCTATGGACACGCTCAGGTCTATGGAAATACTCTCATCTCTGGAAATGCCAATGTTTATGGAAATGCCTGTGTCTATGGATACGCTCAGGTCTATGGAAATACTCATATCTTTGAAAATGTTCATGTCTATGGAAATGCTCAGGTCTATGTTTCTATAGATTTTAATTGTGACTTTGACCCTTATGAATCATTAAAAGAAATTCTTGATTATAAAGAAATACTTCCGACTCTTTTAGGTATTAACTCCGGGTTGGATAAAATGATTTCAGAAAGATTGAAATAAATGGCTAAGAAAAAATATGAACTCACTCGGAACTTTATAAGTAGAAAGCATTCTATTGCTAAAGTCGTATAAGACGAAAATCAGAGTTTGGCAAACTAAAGTCTGGCTTTGATATAAAAAACCGGTTTAATTTTTTATATGAGAGTTATATAATAAATAAAGAGGAAATTATGTTAATAACAATTAAATTTTTAAATAATTTTTTTAAATCTTATAAATTTGAGCCAATATCGAATTATCGGGGTGATTATGATAAGCAATGGTATCAAACCGGGTCATTTATAGTTGGTTATATTGCCAGGGATATTCATAATGGAAATTTACCTCGTTTTACAATAGTTTATTGTGGTAAGAAAAAACATACGGTTGTATCAGGTATAGTTTCAAATAACGACAGATTTATTGAATTTTTAAAGGCTTTAGTTCAGCCGAGTCTATTAGCCCTTCAGTTAGACCAGAAATGGTGTAAACCGTTACTTTCTGCTTATTTTTCTGATAATTAAATTTTAATGATCTTTTAATTTTAAAATACTCTTTCTACTTATACATTAAGGAGAAAGAGTATGAATCTTCATGATTTAGCCCAAATAGTATTTTCCTATCTTGAGAGGAATCAAGTAAATACCTTAGCCTATCAAATCAGAAAATTGGCTAATATGTTACGTTTTGCTGATGCTGAACGAAATTTGATTTTATTTTTAAAGCGTGAAATACGCCCTGAAATAGTAGATAAGGTTAATATAAAAAATATTCTTAATTATATTAAAAATAAAATACCGGCAAAATTAGATAAAGATATAGTTTTAGATGATTTTGTGAATTCCTTTCTTGAATATAAGAGTGAGGCTGAAAATCAGGCTGTAGAAATAGCATCTACTCTTAGAGATGTAGCTATGAATCATGTTTCAGATGAGTTAGCTAAGAAATATGTGGAAACGCGAAAGACATTAACGGATGAAGAGAAGAGACAGATTAAAGATAAAAATTTAAAAGAACAATTGGTAAAAGTCTTGTCTAAACATCTACTCACAGTACTGACTCGTCAGTATACAGCTTTAGTTAAAAAGCATGAAAAAGAACCTGTAGAACGTATAACAGAAAAGACTCCGGAACCTGCGACTGGATCGATTTTGGAAGATATTGAAAAGGCAAGGAAAAAATATGATTTAGAGACTGTTTATGATTTCATAGAAAATCAAGTTATGAAAGGAAAAATTCCAGAAAATAAAGAAGAAGCTTATAAACTTATAATAAATGATATATGGATAGAAGGAAAACCTATTAAATTTGTTGCAAATAAACTCGGAAAACCAATTCAAACCATTCATGACTGGACAAAAGATTTAGGACGTATGTTAACTAAATGGTTTATTGATATAGGCATTGGTCCAAAATTTGTATCAAAACCCGGAGAAATGAAAAAATTATATGTGAAAGATATAAAGATACCTGATTATAAAGAACATTTAAAAGAAGGTGATAATGCAGAAGATTTCAAAGATTTTGCAGAAAAGAAGTTTAAAAAACATATGACCCCAAAAACGAAAGAGATGTTAGATTTAATGATAAAAGGGTATAAGTGGCAGGATTTACCGGAAAAAATTGATGGTATAAAAAGGTCTGATGCAGATAATTTTTATAATCGAAAATTTAAAAAATGGTATAAAGAATGGTATGAAAATAATCTGAAAAGATTAAAGAGCGCCTGTGATTATATAAAAAGAACTTTGAATATAATAAAAAAAGCTCAGATATCTGAAAAACATGAAAACATTGTTGATGAAGTTATTAACAATAATCTTCTTTCTGCAATAATACATTTTAATGCAGAATTTGATAATGAAGATGAAGAATCTCAGATATTTATTCCCTCAAACATTAATTATGAAAAAACAGCATTAAGTGACGAGGCTGTTACTAAATTAAAAGAAATTAAGCCAAAAAATCTTTTTCAGGCTTCAAAATATATTAATGAAACAGATAAATATATTTTAAAACGTTATCTTGCAGATTTTAAATATAAACAATATGAGGTAACATTCAGGTCTAAAGCTGAAAAGAAAAAATTAAGATCCATGTCTTATGAATATAAACAAGATTTGACTTATGACGGAAAACCTGTAAGAACTTTTGTTTCTAAACTTTTCTTTGACGGCACTCCCGGTCATGATGATTTAAGAAAAAGACTGGATAAATATGTTCAGGAAAATATGATAACAGAAGGTGTATTACCTTATGGACAGTCAGTTGTTAAAGTAACCAAAACTCCTGAATTTAAAGTTTATTATGAAAATGATGATCTTGGCCGGGATTATGACGGTGTTTATGCCTTTGTTCGGGCTTATAATGGGCTTTTAATTAAAGATAAACCTCATAAGGAACGCGGCAGGATTGTTGAAGAGAGACGAGAAAGAAGGCGAACTCGAACTGAGCAGTTTTATATAGATATAAAAACGAGATTAAAAAGACTGCTGAGAAAACTTAAAACTGAAACAGATCTTGAAGAAAAAAAGAAGCTTAAGGAATTAATTAATTACATTAAAAAAACATATGGTACGACTGATGAAGATTTTAAAAGAGTTAAACAGGAACGATTAGAAGAAGTCGAAAGGATAATAGCTGAAGAATCCCTTGAGATTAATCAAAAATTAAAAGAGTTGAAAGAAAAAAGAAAACAGATTAAAGAAGAGGCCAGGAAAAAAAGAGAAGAAAAATTAAGAAAAGAAGCCGAGACAATAGCAGAAAGAAAAAAATTCCTTAAAAAATTGGAAGATTTAAGAAATGAACAGGATAAATTAAAATCCAGACTATTTCGAGGAATTCCCGGGACACAGAGAACACGCAGACCCCTTACACCAGAAGAAATAAAAGATATTGAGAAAAAAATAAGTGAGAAGAGGAAAGAAATTGATGAAATAGAGAAAAAATTAAAAGAACCTTCTAAAGAGGCCCTTTTTCCTGAACCTGTTACAGCTGATGCTAATAAATTTTTTGCTCTTCTTTCAAAATATGACGTTAAAGACAGGAAACTATACGGTTTTTTGACTGGACCTGAATTAATAAAAGTATTCAAGATATTAAGGGCATCTTTAATGGAAGACGCCCAAAAAGACATAAAAGGCGTTAAAAAGAATAAAAATATGTCTGAGGAAGATAAAAAGGACGAAATAGAAAAAATTAATAGAAGAACAGGTAACGTCCTTCGAGAGGCTTATGAATTGGCAAAAGCTTTGCCTGATGACTTGGAAAAAAGATTAAGAAAACTGGAAGAGAAAAATCCGGAATATTTTAAACGTCTTGAAAAAAAACATGGAGCACAGTTTTATTGGTGGAGAAATCCTACTAAAACTTTGAGAAAGATAAGTGATATAGCTCTTGAAATCAAACCCCATGAAACTCCGAAAGAGAAGCAAAAAGGAGGAAAACCTATAGAAGAAAGAGAATATGAAGTTACTGTGAATCAATTATCTAATACTATCGGCGGTCTTAAAACTCTAGCCCAAAGATTAGTAGATGCACCATATGAAGCAAAACAAATAGACCCTAAATTGAGAGAATCTTTAGAAAAATCTTTAACTGATGCTAAAGAGGGTGCTAAAAAGATAAGAAAGGTCCTTATGGAAGAGACCGAGAAATTACAACAGGAAACATCTATGCCTGTAGGAAGTAAAAAATTAAGAGAAATACAGGATAAATTAACCAGAATTTATATTCCTGAAATTAAAAGTATACAGGATTATTATTTTACACAGTCACAAAAAAGCCCTTCATTAACAGCCGCTTATGCCTTAAAAGACGCAATAAGTGATTTTATGAAATTATATTCTTATATTGCTCATTCAATATTTGGTGAAAAAGTCCAAATGAAGATACAATCTGCTGAGGAAGCCTTAAAAATTGATGAAGATGAAAAGAAAAAATTAGATGATATTAAAGAAGAAATATTAGAAAAAATCAGAGCTGCTGCGGGCCATAGTGTTAGACATGATTTTAAAGAAATCAAAAGATATTTAGATAGCGCTCGAATTTTATTGAGAAAATTTATTAAAGAAATGGCTTTAAATCAAAAACGGGCCTCTTTTCCTTATATGATAGCTATGATAACTAATGAACAATTAAATAGACCAAAAAAAGTTTTAAAATCATCTTTTTCAATAATATCAGAAAAAGAATCAGAGAAAGAAACAGAAAAAAAAGAATATTTGGAAAAGAAGAAAGAACTTATTTTTCCGGTTTCAAAATTAAGAGATGCCAAAAAAGTAATAAATACTTTAAAAGAAAATAAAATGGAAACCGAAGCGGATAAAGCCCAGAAAGAGCTTAATGATATTATTAAAAATGTTATATCTACTTATAATGAATTTAAGGAAAAAGACATTAATGCCTTAGCGGAAAAAGAAAATATTTCATATACACGGGCTGTTGTTCGATTAAAAAGGATAAAAGACGCATTAGCATCTGAGGCCCTAAGTGAATTTACAATGAAATGGAATGAAATTGCAAAAGGAATAAAAAAGTTCAGAGAAGAAAAACCAGCTACGAAAAAATTTGAGAAAATGACAGCTATAGTTAAAAAATTTATACCTGATATCTTTGAAATGAAGAGTCCGGAAAAATTACCGGAAATGCCTGAATTGACAGTTCCTACTCCTGTAAAAATAAGAGAAACCATAGAAAAACAGTTTACTGAAATAAAACCTCAGTTTAAAGAAGAAAAGATTGATTTTTATGAATCGGGAGGTGAAGAGTCGCGTTTTTCACCTCAAAAGGGTAAAGGGGGTCCCAGGACTAAGACACGAGCAAAACCAATTAAAAAACACCCTCCATCTTATACCTATGAAAAATATAAGAAAGATTTGATAAATGATTTGAAAAATAAAGGAGCTCTTAAAATTGTTCTTGATCTTATAGGAAACTATCTTAGTGACCTGAAAGATGACGTTGAATTAGAAAATATTTATTATGATCCAAATAAAGTTGTTGATCAAGTAGTAGATATTTTAACTCATTTTAGTAATTTCTTTTCATTTATTTCTGTAGGGAACCCTTTATATAAACCTGCAAGACCTCCTGATATAGTTATTAAAAATTTAAAAGAGGCTGAAAATTTAAAAGAGAAGATTGATGATATCTGGGATATTATAAATATTTATATTAATCCTCTTCATGTTGGAACCCCTGAACAAGCTCTCCATAATAAAAAAAGGCTTAAAACTTTTTATCCAATAGGTCTCTTAGAAACAATAGAAGAATATAAAACAAAACAAGAAAAGACCAGAACTGCTTTCATGGCTTATAGAATAGCAGGAATATTCAGTGGTATAAATTTTCAGGAAATTGAAGATATGACTTTAATCTCTTGATTTCAATTAAATTAGCAGTAAATTTCAAGGGGCCGTTTAATAACAGCCCCTTTTTATTTAAAAAAATACTTTAGAATTAGTGTGAAAATATATATAATATAATAGGAGAGAAATGATGAATGAATTGATAAGCGATCTTAGTCAAAAAGCTATAGAATTTTTTAAAAGGGATCAATATCTTAAACCTGTTTCCTTTTTGATAAACTCTGATAGAATATTGGGTATAGTAGAGTTGGAATTTGAGACTGATGAAGAAAAGTATAATATGTATTTCCAGATTGGTCAAATTGCAAAAAAATTTAAAGCAAATAGAATAGTTATGATTAATGATGTTGCATTCAGGATTTATACTAATAAAGAAGATGCTGATTATGCAAGGCAAAATTTTGACCATGAAAGCCCTTTATGTTATCCAGAAAATATGAGACAGGATGGAATTCTTTTTACAGATATAAAAATCAAATCTAAAAAAATTGACGTCTGTTTTTTAAAATATGAAAAGAGAGAAAAAGAAATTTATTTTTATGATCCACAAGAATTAAGATTTGATTTTAAAGAGGGGTCTTTAAATGGAGCTCTGATAGAAAATGTTTTAAAGGGCTATAAATTTTTGTCCAGCTGAAAAAATCATAAAATATATCAGACAATTTTGTTACTGATAAAAAATTTCGGTTAATGTATAAAGAAAAGACCAGAAGAGAAACTATCGAGACAAAGAGCATAATTAATCTTGAGTATGCTGGATTTATTGAAGAAAATTACAGAAAAGAGATGTGGAATTGGATGAACTTAAATTACAGGCAGAAAAGTTTTGTTTATGATTTTACTGCCAAAATCGTGGAATTGAATTATTAAACATAATACAACGGTTAACATTGAACAGAGACCAGTGATATACTGAAAAAGAACTTAAATCCAGCGGATTTATAACAATAAAAGAGAAATATACAGAATAATTCAACACTAAAAAAGGAATTAAATATGTCTGACGAAAAAATTAACTCAATTACTATTTGTATAAACAATGAACTTGAAAGATTATATAAAAATTTATCATCTATAGTCAATTATGCTATAACTAGTTCCTAAAAGGAAAAGTAAATCCTTTTGAATTTAAAACTGAAAAAAGAAAGAAATGAACATATGTCCAAAAAAATAGTCATGACAATCATGCTCGGAATGAATCGATTTACAGAAAAAGACACTCAACATCCTTTTGATATGTCACATGCTGAAACATTTAACAAAATCTGGCTACCACAAATTAGTGAAATTGAAAAAACTTGCTCAACTCCTATATATGAAATGACTAAAACATTAGATGAGTTTATAATTCAATATAATACAGAAAATCCTGATATAGATCAAATTACTAAAGATGATATTCTCGTTATTATAGGCCGTGGTACAATTGGTTCCGGTTCTGAAGAGTACCTCTCGGAAGCCCTTTTAGAAGCCAGAAGATCTTATGGACATAATGCTTTTTTTGTGTTCTATACTAAAAGTTTTGGCACTGTAGACACTCTCAGGGCCCTTGATATTCTTAATAATCAAAACTGTAGATTTTCAGCTCATTTATTATTCTGTATAGATGGATATGCTACTCCAATATCAAAAGCAAGTGTTTCAAAAATTTATAGACATAAAAATAAAAAAGAAAGAAGACTTATCATTCCCAGAAATGTTAAACTGGCTTATGGAATAGTTCAAAGAAGAAAAGGTTTCAAAGGACTTCAAATAGGAGCCTTTCATGATTCACGCTGTAAAAATTTTGTTATAAGATCTAAGGATACAAAAGGATTTGAATATACAAAATATATTGATGGATATAAAAGAAAATTAGATGTCTGCCATTTTAATATGGAAGAAATAGTTTCTACTATTAAATGCTATAAGTATAATAATAATTTATATACTATTAATGAACTTCTTAAAATCTATTGTAAAAAATATATGCTTGGAAAAATTTAAAAAATAAAGAATAAAAATATTTTTATAAAAATGAATGTAATATATGTTGCATGCAATCGGCTGGTGAATCTTTATTGTAGGAGACAATGCTATGTGCAAAAGGATGGTATGGGAATTGTACCGACTGTGCCCTTGGTGAGATGGCTGCATGTCGGTTCTATGGGTGGCTTGAATACAACGATGATGAATCGAAACCAGTGTCGTGCCCGATAGGTCGTTGTGGTGAAGATGCTGTGTGGCGCATTGTCTCAGAACAAGTGGAATCACCAACCAACAGTCCGGCTTCGCCCGTACAACACGGCCATGCTGCCATTGCCACCTTGCTGGAACGGTATAAGTCGGAGGAATTGACGCCATCTGACGATACGCGGCTACTCGATCGGTTCGTGGAGTGGTGTTAACAGTAGCAGTAGCCGAGAACGTTGTTCAAAATATCTGATCTTTTTTCAGAGTATATAAAAATTATTTCAGAATCCTAGGATTTGAATTCGGGAATCTCCCCGTTCGTGGTGTGGCGTTCTGATCTATCTGAGCTATGAATATATACTTTTTTTCATTTACTTTAAGCCAAATTCTTATCTATTTTATTAATATATCGGCTTTTTTTACAACATTGAAAATAGTATTTATAAAACAGAGTATCATCAACGATAAAACTGGAAATTACCCTGACACTCCTTGGGACTTGCCCCAAGGTTTTGGTTTAGGACTTTTTTGGCAATTCCTTATAACTTACTATTTGCCTATATAACCAAAAAATATTAGTTAATTATTAAATTTTGTTATATATTTTTAACTAATAAACAATAGACGGAACTTTAAAACTTAGAAGGAAACTTATTATGCAGAATGCCTGTAAAGAAAAAGGCCATGAATGGCAGATTGAAAGTTATGCTCCTTGGGGAACAAGATATAGATTTTGTTTAAGAAAAAATTGCAAGGCCAGACAATACAAAAAACCCGGAAAAGACTGGAAAGATATAAAAATATAAAAAAAATAACTTTAATATTTTTGGCCTAAATACTAATATTTTATAGAATGAGGAAATATCTATGAAAATAACAGAAATCCACATCATTTTATCAGATGAAAAAGTTGTTAAAGCCTATGTAGACATTATTTTTGACAACTGCTTTATAATTAAGGGAATTAAAATAATACAAGGTAAGAAGCTATTTGTATCTATGCCAAGCAGAAGGAAAAAAAATGGGACTTTTGTCGATATTGCTCATCCTATTAATAATGAATTTAGATTAAATATGGAACTTCAAATTTTAAAGGCTTATGAACAGAAATTAAAAAAAGACGAAAAATCAATATAATTTGAATTTAGCATAAATTATTCGATGAATATACAGAAAACGTTTTTTTGTTGAAGGTCATAGAATAATTGACGGGCAAATTTAAAAAGGAGAAGCTATAATGGTTTATCACACAGTTTATGTTCTTGAAGGTGGGGGCGCAAAGGGCCCATTACATATTGGTGAATCTGAAGTATTAGAACAAAAACTCGGCCATAAACTGATCGATTTTATCGATTTATTTGTAACTACCTCTATAGGAGGTGTTGAGGCAAGTGTTTATTCAACCGGATTAATGTGGGTCTCTGACTTCTGGAAACTTCTTGAACCTAACCTTAAAGATATTTTTACTCCAAAATACCCTTGGAGCATACCAAGATATGATTGGAAAAAATACCTTGAATTATATAGAAAATATGTAAGTAGTGCGATTAGATTTGGAGAAGCCAGAAAAGATTTTATGTTTACGACTGTAAATATGGTTGATGGTACCAACCATTTTGTAAAATCATGGCATAAGGATTATGCTGATTGGAAAATGCCGGAAATAGTTCACAGAACATTTGCAGCTACTTTTTATTTCGGGTGTATATATGATTCAGTAAAAAAAGCTATTTGGGGTGATGGTGGGACGGGTTTTTTTAATCTTCCTCTTATAGAAGCTTATACGCAAATTCTTACTAATGGTTGGTTGGAAACAGGTCATCATACTCATATACTTGCATTAGGAACTGGTAGAAAAAAATATGAAATAAATTATGATAAAGAGGCCAAAAAAGGGCCCGTCCGTAAAACAGCTTTTGAGGTAAAAAGATTTCTTTCTAAAGATGATGGTGGTATGGCCCGGGCCGTATCAGCAAAAACTCAAATAAATACTATGAAAAAACTTATAAAGGGTCATAAGGGACGTTTAAGTTTTCAGTGGGTAGATTGGTTTCCTATGCCTAAAAAACTAGATAAAATGGATAATTGGAAAGCTCGATGGGATTATTATAATAAGGGTAAAGAACTCGGTGAAACAATTGATTTAGAGTATTTTCAAAAAAAATTAAAAAAATAATTAAAAATTTGGTGGCGTAGAATTGAGTAGACCTAAGCAACATATGGCGTATTTTCATGAAAATTGCGAAAGTTTGCAGCCGTGAAGGGCAAAGATTTTCTAATTGTAACAATTACAATGTATTATAAATTCAAAGGTTATGCGGATCATATATTATTTTATACTGTGTGCTCTGAATCCAGGGTATCAGATTATGGCGCAGGTCTCCCAAATTCTACGCTACTAAACAATTAACCTTGAACCCTCAAACCATTAACAGCGGCATTTATCTCACTGAACCACTTGGCTACGATGATTTTCTCTATTTATGGAAAGACGCCTCTCTGGTAATAACCGACAGTGGCGGCATGCAGGAAGAGACAACAGCGCTTAAGATACCATGTATTACTATTCGTGATAATACCGAGCGGCCTATTACCGCAGAGATTGGATCAAATGTGGTTGTAGGAACCGATCCGGAGAAAATTGTCAGTTATGGGAAAAAGGCTCTGGAAAATGAATGGAAAGAGGGGCAGATTCCTGAGTTGTGGGATGGGAAAGCGAGTGAGCGGATAGTGAGTATCTTACTTGAAAAATCAACACACAAATGACCCATATTAAACAACGATTGTTTGTTTGATACGTATACAAGGTAATTATATGCTTAAACCATGCCCGTATACCTGCCGGAAATATTGAGAAATGGGGGGCGTTTGTTATTTAACATAATGACACAAATTTCTCCAGAAGGCGATTCATATTACTGCTGTCGGTCATATCGCCATAATGTAAGAATAACCGCACATCGTCTTCATGCTGATCCTTGTATATATGATCTATTCGAGCAGTGTTAAAACTACTGCTGCGGCGGATAATGCCGTGTACTTCATATCCTTTTCCCAGCAGAAGCTCAGCTAAATAAGATCCGTCCTGACCGGTTATTCCGGTAATTAATGCTCTTTTCTTTTTCATGGCAAGTCCTTTTAATACGACAGGTTAGTCCTTATAATTCCAATAATTATGGCATGGTACTTAAAATATGTTTACCGTTGAATTTTGTCCACCACAGTATTTCAGTTTCGAGTAATACGCTGATAAATTATTTTAAACTAATAATGTTGTTTTTAGGATTAATCCGAAATCGTCAGGTTGTTATAATGAAATATATACGTTGATTTGACAAACCAGTTTAATACGGGCCGTCTAAGGGTTATAATAAGTTCCGGTCAGGCGGTTGTGCTTCATCACCTTGCAATTACAAGAAAGGATGTTGAGAAAGAAATTTCAGGTTTACCTCTACCGGATGCACATTCGGTGATTGTAAAATGTGCTGAAAATATTCTTCCTTTTACACTTCCTTCAGGGGCTGATAATGGTTGATTGCAGGGATGAATTCCTAGGTGAAGAAGATCTTGATATCCGGAATATGTCGGATGAAAAACGTGAGGTATGGTGGGATCGGTGGCTTCATCTTGC
>Ga0190332_1000248_pt1 | contig 12472 bp, 26 predicted proteins | sample 48720456_MG_FD_161679 | JGI IMG/M metagenome (GOLD analysis project Ga0190332, IMG submission 161679) | Hydrothermal vent sediment bacterial communities from Southern Trench, Guaymas Basin, Mexico - 4872-04-5-6_MG | ecosystem: Environmental > Aquatic > Marine > Hydrothermal vents > Sediment ... | reverse complement strand
TTTAGAGCTTCATTGTAATTAATTTCGTTTGTAATATCCTTATAAACCTCGTGATGAAGCCATTTTAAAGCAACTTCAAAAGCTATTTTGTAGTCCATAATTTTCTCCTAAACATCCTTTAAAACGCCTGAAACAAAAGGCTTAATGTGGCTATCATACAGCCCGTCTTTTTCTTCCTCACCAGTTGCCCAGACTTTTTCAGGTCTAGAATATTGAACCCCTGGTTTATCTTCCCACCGCCGTTGAGCAAGGAAGGTGCTTGGATATATTATATATTCTAGTTCCATATTAGGCCATTCATATTTTAAATAATTTTCTAAGCCTTCCATTATTTGGTTGAATAAGGCTTCATCAGGATTTATCTTTAACCACTCTGCTAAAGCTCCTACTTTGTTCACTTTTCTAGGATACTTTAACCAAAACTTTTCAAATAAAATTCTTTGCTTTTTAATGTTTTCTGGTGATAAATTATCTGGTGGTTTATAGCTAGGTGAGTTGTTTTTAGGAGTAGGTGAATTTGGTTTTTCTTTTCCACTGATGAATTCACTTTTCTTATTTGAATGTTTAGAGCTATATAGTTTATTATTTATATTATTTTTTTTATTATTACTAAAAGAATTATTTAAAGAAGATTTTATATTTGTAGTATTCTCTGTAGTATTCTCTGTAGTATTCTCTGTATTTGTCTTAACTTCAGGAGAAGGAGGTGGTAACTTTGAAGTAGGGGGGTGGTTACTTTGAAGTAAAGAGGTATTTACTTCGGAGTTAGGAGGTGGTGATTCTGAAGTAGGAAGGTGGTTATTTTGAGGTAAAGAGGAGGTTTTTTTAGATTTGCGTTGGTCGTATGTAATTTTAAGGACATTATCAATAATTGGTTCTATAAACATGACATTTGAAAATTTTAACCCTTCGTTAGTTTCTATTGTTTTAAATTCTCTTTTGATAAGTTTTAATCTTACTAAATCATCAAAGGCTCTTTTAACTTGTATTTTTGTAAAGCCAAATAAATCCACATAAGACTGGTAATTCTTTTGTAATTTATCAGCTTTGAACTTTTGTCTATAACCAATTGGTTCACCTGTTTCTGGATTTCTTTCTTCAACTGGCCTATACCAAAAAACAATGTCCGCCAATAATGTTATAGCTACATGATTTACTGTTCCTTTTTCAGTTTTTATATATCTATACCAACTTAAAGGGACAGTATTACCAGGAAGTTCAACGCCAATTAGTTTTTTACATTGTTCATTTATTTCATTTCTCATTTAACTCCTCCTGAAATATATCATGAAATTTTTTATGGCAATTATCACATAGCACTATCAAATCTTTTTTCCATGTTAAATATTCTCTCCCTCTATTTTCATAGGTTTTATGATGAACATTTAAATTTTGGTCTGAACCACATAACGAGCAAGTAGGGTTTTTCCATTTGACATATCTAGATACAACTCGCCAATAAAGGGTTTTAAGAAAATTTTTATAAGGCATACTGGTTAAGATTTCTATATCTTTTTCGGTTATTAAATCAAATAATAAATAAAAGTCACAAGCTGGAGTATTTTTACCTGTCCCAAAATTTGCTAGTTTTCTATGTTGTCTTTCTTTTTCTCTTTTTTGGCGTTCTAATTCAGCTCTTTCTTCTCTTTCTTTGCGTTTTTCGTCTCGTATTTTTTTACATTCAGGACAAATTGCATTCTTAAAATCCCATTTATTATTCACAATTATAGTTTTTCCACAAACTAAACAAGTAGTTTCGTATTGTCTTAGCTTTAAAAATTCTCTTACTCTGTTAAAGACTTCTGTTTGATTTACTTCAATAGGCACTAATAAACAGGCTTCTTTTAATGCTTCTTCCCATTTTTCCATTTTAATTCCCTAAAAACAAAAAAACCCACACAGACAGAACAAGACTTTTTGACATGAGCGGAGGCCAAAAGATAGCCTTGCCTGCCTGTGCGGGTTTTATTTCTAAGATACCCTCCGCTCATCTTGATTTATTCTTACCAAATTATTTTTAATTTGTCAATCTTTCTCAAATGGGAAAAGAGTTACATAAGGTCCATTGAGAAAATATGCTATATATACTGGCAAAGAGCTTATATCTTTATTAACTTTTTTCTCTAGTTTACTTAAGACTTCGTTTACTGTTTTGCCTTCGGCATTACAACCACAAAAATTTGCCTCAAACCGTATAGAAATTTGACAAGTTTTATCAACATCAAATTCATCTAATTCTTCACATTTCGTATATCTTTTAACCAAGATATATGTTATTTTTGGAAATTTCTTTTTCAAAGATTTCAAAAATTCTAATTCAGCCATTGCTGCTTCTCGCATTCCTTCAAGGTCTTTAATCTCCCATGCACACCAAAAACGGTGATAAGGTGTTTTACGGCATTCTGTAAAACCAGTTGCTATTTTAACAGGACATTTAACGCATTTGTTTTTTAAATATAACTCGCATAATGCGCAATTGTATTGTCCTTTTTCAAGTCTCTCATCATATTCTTTTAAATTGGTAATTTTATTTAAGTGTTCAACTAAATCCGCCCACTTCTCTATACTCAAATCAAGTGGGTCTTCACCTTTGAGTAATCTTTTAATCATTTCTTTACGGGTCATTTTATCCTCCATATTCAAAATTGCCCACACGGACAAACAGGCAAGAAAGGGAGGAGGAAAGGTGGAACCTGTTTGCCCGTGTAGGCCATGATTTAAAATAACTTTTCTAATTCCTTTGCTCTAGTATCAATAATGAAATAAATTTCCGTTGCTATTTCTTCACTAGGAATATCATGGATACTGTTATATCCTTTTTCTTTCAAAACCTCATTCACCAACTCACGGTCATAGTTTGACAATTGTTCTTCAAGTTCTACAAGCCACTGTGCTGGTTGGGCTTTCTTTTCTGGTTTAGCTTTTTTAGGTTTTGGAGGAGAAGTAGTAGGCTTATTTTTAGCTTCCCATTGTTTAAATTTTTTAACAAAATTGTCCATTTTTTGTTTAGCTTTTTCTTTTACATATGTTATTGAACAATGAACATTGTCTGCTACCTTTCTCACATATTCTTCCACTCTTTCTTTATCTAAACCTCTTTCAATAATCATATCATCAAAGCTTAACTCTCGTTGAGGTTCATGAGCTTGGTTTTCAAGTTTAGGTTTTTCCTCTTTCTTTTCTTTTTTAGCCTCTGTGTTCTCTACATCAATTACTTTACCTGGGAAGGTCATTTCTTCTTTAGGTTCTTCTTCAACGCTAGGCAACCCAAAATCCTCTTCTTCTTCAGAAATAGCTAATTCTAATTCAGGCGTCTTTGGTTTCATCTTAAGCATTTTTAAAATAGCACTTTTTCTCATCATAGCTTCAGGCCATAGATGCCAAGGACTGTCTTTAGTCCCAAACTTTTCAGCCTTTTGATAAGCTAGGGACATTTTCCTGCGTTTCTCAATTTCTTCCATTCTAATAATATCAAAACTTTCTCTATCATCTTTTCTCCATACAGCATAAGCTAAATAAGGTTTGCCTGGGTTTTTAGGTGCAGGTTTATGATGCACATAAGCATTAGTGCCCAGTTGATAATCAAATTTATCATTCTCATATACCACATGAGCTTCTACTTCAGCTCCTGTTACTCTATAAATCAGCTCAATTAACCCTTGATAACCAATTTGGGCATTACATTCTATTGGATGCCCTTGTTTTCTGTTATTCCGCCTTGGTATCAGGTAAACATTATCCCCACCTGGCAACAAACCCCACTCTGCACACTTTAATAACGCATTCAATAGACTTTCAGGCGTGCATTGTTGTAGCTGTGGGTTCTTAAATAAAGCATTCCAAAACGCAGCAATTAGAACATCCTTTTTAATCCACTTAGGCAATACTTTTAACTTTTCACTTGTTTCAGGAGAAACTAATTTTGCCTTAATAACTTCTAATTGATTTTTTTTCATTGCTTATCCTCCTAATAAATTTATTATTTTAAAAGTTAAATCTATTGCTACAACAATACAGGAAAAAAGAATAATTGAAGCTAGCACTATAAAAAGAAAAAAAACAGGCGGACTTAATTTTTCAAATTTTGCTTTTATTGTAAGTCCAATATTACTAAGTAAGATAAAGAATATAACCACAAAATAACAAAATGTTTTCATCTTAAATCCTCCTTGTTGCAATTTCTACTTCTTGATATATTTCAATGCCTGGTATTTCTCTAACTCCTGCCCTGATAGCCGCATTAACTTTTTTATCATCTACTTTTTCAATCTTAAATTTAGGTGGCACTTCTTTAATATTTATCACTCTGAAAGTCCACCGTTTTCTTTCAAATACAGTTCCATCTTCCGTGGTTACCTTTAGCTTTTCCTTAGGCATAGCAATTTCAGGCAATTTTACTGGCTCAATCCCTTTTTCTTTAGCTTCTTTATCCAGTTGCTCTTGTAACCTTTTCCTTTCTTCCTCTGCCTTCTTTTCCATTTCTCTGCGTTCCATTTCAAGGCGAGTTTTGTAGTCTTTCAATTTCAACTTTACTATTTTTTTTGAATTGGTAAGAGGTTTGACAACCTCATTTGCTCTGGCTTTTACTTTTTTAATAAATGTTTTAGGGATGGCTATTCTTTTTTCACATTCCTCGTTAATTCTTTTCTCATACTTTGCTATTGTAGCTAGTAACTCAGCGGCCTTTTGGCAATTTTCTTCATTTGTTATTTCCAGCGTTTTTACTTTTTCTTCTAACTGAGTAAATCTTTTCTTCCAAACTAAGAAAGCGTTTTGTGCTTCAATCAGAGCTAGATTAGCTCTAAATTCTGTAAATACTCCATTACTATTTTGTTGCATTATTTACCTCCTTTTTAAATTTACCCTTTCAAATATCTCCACCCATTCAAAAAACCTAGGAATGCTTGAAAAGCCTTAGGAATTTCCTCATCACACACCACATCAACGATAGCAGGTTTTCCGTCCTTTTTAAGTCTCACTGCTGCTACTTTGTCAGGCTTCAATTCTTTAGGTAATGCATAGTAATAAGCACTCAATTGCATAAACCACGCCTTGTTAGCTACTTCAGAAGTTTTTAAATCCCATAACCATTTTTCACCTTTCCACTTAACCACCATATCAGGATGCCCGATATAACCAAATTGTTCATGTCTTATTTCAAATTCAGCTTTAATAAGTTTCACAGGTAACAGACTTCTAAAAGATTGAATATACCCTTCCAGTTCTCCGTATTCAGGAATAAACAAATTTTCAAGCTCAGCCACACAATATTTATGTATCAACTTACCTCGTTCACAGGCTAGTTCCAGTGTGTTATTTGAGACAGGAAATTCTAAGAAAGGCGATATTACCTCTGTGACCCTTGGATAACGCATAATTTACTCTCTTAAACCAAGTCTTTTATTGTCTTTTTCTAGAACTTCATCCAGATAAGAGCTAATTCTTTCAATCTCAGTATCAGAAAGCCGTTTTTCTATAGGCAAAAGATTATTTAGTGCGTAAAAGAAAACATGAATTCTATAATTATGAATAACTGGTAAATATTTTCCATCTTTTTCTTTATAATTTATGAAAGAACGCATGATAACCTCCTTATTCTATAAATGAATGATTGCAAATAATACATCCAGTAATACGGCCATCTGACATAATGAAAGCTCCACAGCTAGGACAACTATCCCATTCAAACAGGTTATATTTTTGTTGCACTTTTTCCAAATGCCCCGTTTCCCATAACTCTACCACTTCAGAAGCTTCTTTTTCAGTGAGGCCTCTGAAATGATAGTCCATCCGCCGTGCTATAACTCGTTTCTCATTCATTTTAAATTTCCTCCCTTTTTAATAAATTATAAAGGTCTGTAAATAAACTGCGAGGTATTAAGGCAAAGTCATCAGGTGGTATTGTGAGGTCAACCGCTTCTATTTGGTCTAAAAAATCTTCATAATTTTTAAAGCCCCGCCTCACTATATTTATTAAAATTTGTAGAAATGCTTTATTTTTCATTACTCTTGAGATTTCTTCTCTTTTATAATATTTGAATAATCTATTGAGGCTTGCTAACGGATACTCGGAGCCAGTATAAAAACTATCTCCTATAATTTGTGCTTTCATAAAATCTTTACTTAAATAAATTTCAGAAACTTCCCATGCATTATTCTTTTGTAATTCAATTCCTAATTTAATATGAGCAAAATCAAAACTTTCAACTAATTCTTTTAAAGAAGGTTTAAAATATTTACAAAATTGTAAAATTGTTTTGTTAAAAGTAACAGTAATTGCATTTGTAGTTATAATTGTAGCCTTCTTTTTTAATTTTTTTTCTGCTTCTAAAAAATCTTTTTCCCTTTTAAAGAAAAAATCATAATCTTTCGGAGTAGAAGCATTTAAAGAGTTCCCAGCCAGATAAATAGATTTTAGTTCTAAATAATTAAGAAAATTGAATATCTTTTTATTCTCCAATCGCTTTTTAATTCTTTGTTTTATTATTTCTTTCTCATTCATTTTGGCCTCCCTTAAAGAAATTTTATTTCTATTGGATATTTTTGAGATATTACAAAACACACAATATCTTCAGTTAACCTTGGAATAATAATTTTAGCCAAAAAATCAGTGATTTTTTCAACTTTGCCTATTCCAAGTTTTATATTGCTTTGTGTAGAAATAATTTCCACAAATCTAGAAACTTTATCTACATTTATTATTACCTCGTCAGCTTTAATCATCATTTTGGCCCCCTTAAATATAAACATTCAAAGCAATGCTTTTTTTAAATCTTTTATATTTAAAACTCTTGCACCATATACTGCCTTTGTCTATCCAACCTAAATAATCTGCATTATGAGAAGAATAAAGATAGACATTAATTTTATCATAGGACAGCGGAACAATAATAGGTTCTTTCCAATGCAAATTTGGGTAATAATAACAAAATACACCTTCTTCACTGATTTTAATGTTTTTTAATTCGCCCATTTTCTCCTCCCTTTTTCTTTAATTATAAAACAATTAAATTTTTTTGTCAAGGTTCTTTCACAAATAATTTAGTCTAGTTTTCCCCAAATTACCCAGACATTTGTCTTAGGTGTGTAGAGAATAGTAATCCGCTTTATCTTAGCGGTTTTACATTTTTGTTTCACAAAGTATTGTGCTATCTTTATGGTATCCATAGGAGATAAATTAGGTTCAAGAGAAATAGAGGTTTTGTAGGTATTCCCGACAATGCTTTTAGTGAATACCCAGTTAGCAGGTGTAGTGTTCACTTGTAAATTGTGGTTGTGAGGAAGTTTTATTTTTTGCCAGATATGGAAGGATAAAATCACAGAGGCAATCCATAAAATAATTAACATGACAATTAGATTTTTCATCTCACAAGCTCCTTTTTTATTTTTCAAAACAGGTAAAAGTAGCCTTTTCCCATTCTAATAATGTCTCTTTTAAACATTCCATTTCAGTTTCTATCTGGCAAACAACGCATAATTTCCCAAAGTGAAGATCATATTTCCAAGAGGTGCACCAAACATTACCTTTTTCTAATACTCCAATATAATTTATACCGCTATACATTATTACTTTTAATGTAGAATAAGAAAGAGGCACGCCTATAATTTTATTACCGCAAAAATATATTATAATAGTTTTACGTTCTGTTACATGAATATTATATAGGTTCATCTCACAAGCTCCTTTTTGGTTTGTTTTATTAAATATGAGAGAATGTGAAAAAGGGTCAGGTTTTCAGGGTCTGTTTCACATACACAAGCGACAAAGTTTAACAAGATAAGATAACCATCTCTAAATTTTTTGATATTTTCTTTATAAAGCCATATAGTAGGCATGACCTGATGTTCTACATCAAGCAGATTTATTTCTTTAAATTTGATATTTTCAGGCCATTCTATTGTTTGTAATGCTTCATATAATTTTAAATGCTTCATATTTTTTCTCCTTGTTTATTCAACTAATTCTTGCTCTAATTTTCTGCACTGCTTATCTGAGACAATTTCAAATTTTTTTCTAAATGCCTTATTTGCTATCATTCTTCTAAATCCTTTTAGATGTGAACAATGCCCAACTCGGACAAATCCTATTTTAGGCAATTTCTTTTTTTGATATTTTTCTTTATACATTTTAGCCTCCTTTAACTGTTTATCCACTTACAAATAATCCACCCACATAACCAAAACATTATTAAAAAGCCGAAAAAATCAATCATTTTTGCTTCCTCCTTTTTTGTTTTTTCTTTAGTAGTTTTTTGAAATATTTTCTTTTTTTACTAGAAGGATTTTTATGAAGTAAAACACCATAATCTTTTAAAAATTGTGCTAATATTTCTTCATCTGTTTTGTCTTTCATTTTTGCTTCCTCCTTGTGTTTTTTGCAATTTCATTTCTTCTCCTTCTTTTAAGGACACATTTTGTAAAGTGCCCTCTTTTTCTGCTAGAAGGCTTTTTATTGAGTAAATCACTATATTTTTCAAAAAATTCTGTTAACAGTTGTTGATATGTTTTAGTATCCATTTTATTACCTCCTTTTGCAAACAATTTAGTCTAGTTTTTTATTTAATCTCCCTATTTTCAAGTTCGTCCTCTGCACCGTTAACTTTGTTTTTTCTTTGTATTTCTCTGATTTCTTCTTTAAGATAATAAATAGCACTTTCAATATTATTTAACTCCCTTTTTTTGCTACTTCAGTCATCATATTCTGAGATTTTTCTATTATTTCTTTTGTTTTTAACAACCTATTTAAAGTTTCTATTTGCCACATCTCCAAACCTCCTTTTTAAATCTCGTCTACCCGACAAGCTACAACAAGCTTGCCGAATTTGACTTTATATTTCCATGACGAGCAATGTATAAAACCATTTCGGATGATCCCGATAAAACAATATCCCTTATATATCCATACCTCCATTGCACTATACGCTAAAGGAGCTTCACCATTAGAACGGTAGTGCTCGTCTATGAAAGATATTGTAGTTTTGTTTTCTTGAACATGAATGTAAAAAGTAGCCATTTCAATCCTCCTTTCAAAATAAAAAAGCCCGATGCTCCAAAAGGAACACCGAGCCTTTTAAGGGTGGGTGTTAAATTACTTATGCTAAGCCCAAAACTCTGTCAATTTCTTCATCTGTTATTTTCAAATCTAAATGCTCTGCATACTCTTTTAACTCAATTTCATTGTCAAAACTCTCAAGTAATAATCGTTTTGCTTCAGCTTCAGAAACTTCTTCGGGTGCGTGAGAATGAAAGAATTGATTACCCGTTCCGTCATGAATAATTAAGTAAAGCTTTCCCCGATACCGTGCTAGCCATTTAGCACCGTTGGGGAAATCATACCAACCCAAACATACATACGCTCCTTTCTCTAAGATTCTCTTACTTTTTGCGTTTCTTAAGCTTTTTTCTAACATTGTTACTTACCTCCTTTCAAATAAATTTAGCTAAATTATTTACTTCCTTTTTGGTAAATCGTGAAAGTGGAGCATAAGGCCGTTTCCTGCACCAAATGTCAATTATGGCTTTAGCAAGTAGATAGTTATCTTCTAGCATCTCATCCGATAATGCACCGCTATTCAGTGCTTGCTGAGCCATTTCATACATTGTTTGTTTTGAATTTTCTAGCATTTCGTTTATTTGCTTCTTTACCTGTTTAAATTTTTGTTCTTTAGTCATTTTTGTCTCCTCCCTTATTATTTATTATTTCCCAAAAATCGGCAGAATACTCTACAACTTTTTTATTGCTTAGTTTGATTTTTGCGACAACTCCATAGGCTTCAGTATAACCGGTGATTTTAACAATTTTACCTCTTTCCTCTTTGTGGTCTCCTTTTATAAGGATAACTTCCTTCCCAATCAAATTAAATGTTTGCATTGTTACTCCCCTCCTTTCTTCAAAATTCTTCAAAATTTTTTCCGTCGCCCGCTCAGCGCCAATTAAGTGACGCCGCAAGGTGACGATTTCAGACCGAAGTTTCGCAAGGCATTCGGGGCACATAACATAAATAGTGCCCGTGCCTTGCTTGCTTCCTAAAACCCGTTTGCACCACATACATTTAATCATGCTCACCTCCTTTTATTTCAATGGAATGACTATTCCGTTATATCTCCAAGATTTAAGCTTTTCTAAATCAGAATGAAGACATAAGGGCATCCCTCTAGGGTCTGAGCAAATATCCACATGAAGTTCCCATTTTTTAGCTATTTCTTTGACTTTCTTTTCAAGTTTTATCACTCTTTTTTTTGTCTAGAAGTTAAGCTAGAGTTGCAGCGCTGAGTGTATAGATTATGTAGAGAGCGAGCCAGCTTTTTTAATTCTTCATAATTCGCCAAAAACTCTTTTAAATCTTCAATGTTTTTGATGCTTTTCATTTTGTCTCACCTCCTTTCTTTCAAAAATTAAAAAAGGCCGAGCCAACAGGCTTAATGCCTGCTGAAACTCGGCCTTGCTTTGCTTAAAAGCGGTGCTGTGCCGTATTAGTTCATTTTTACATTCAAGATAATTGCTACCATTTTAATAACATCAACATTGCTTTTGCGGAGAACGTCCTCAATCCTCCGTCTCACTTTTTTAATATCAACTTTTATTTTCTTAGAAGTTAAAATATAGTCAGCTATTTCCAATTTAGTATTTGCACCAAGTTTTATAAGTTTGTTTGTTACATTTTTGGCAAAGTTTATTGCTTCGGAAACTTCACTATACGGCTCAATCCTTTGAATAAGCCAATCTTGGTCTCCAAAATTAAAACTAAAACGTTCTTGGCTTGTGCAACCTAGCTTGAGTGCTTTGTTTAATTCATATACCGAACAGGGTAATTCCTGGGCGTTTAGGATTTCAACACCGTAGTTTTTGCTTTTCCCTTGAAAAACTCTTACCTTTAACATCCTTCTCCTCCTTCCCTTCCCTTTTTTTTACAATTTTCACATCTTCCCTCATACCAATAAATCATTACTTTATCACCTCCCTTTCTTATGATACCCCAATTCTACTACAACTAAATTTTGTTGTCAAGCCCTATTTTATTTCCCCTCAAACCCACACCACACAAGCCTTTGAACAAAACTCGCACATATTTAACTTGTAAGCTTGATTAAAACTTCAACGCAATACTTTATATGCCTTTGCGTTCAAACTTTGCTTAGAATTGAAATATGAAGCTGTCAAACTCTTTATTTACTGACTTGCTTGAATTACTTGCAAAATCAATCTTACTTCTTTTCATCTGTTCTGAATAAAATTAAAACTGTTCTTACTCTTAAACAATTCTTAATTTAGAATCATTCTAAACTAACACTCATTTTAAATGATATGTTTCCCTTGTTTTTGTAGAAATAGCCTGCATTATAAGAGATATGGCTTATTAAATAATAAAGGAGAAAGAATGCCCTGCTCTCGTTAACCTCGTTAACCTCGTTAGTTAACCATTATTCTCAATAAAGCTCGTTATTCTCTTTATTTAACCAATTTAGTTCAATAAAGCTCGTTATTCTCGTTAACCTCCGTTATTTTACGTTAACCAGCTAGTTTAGTCTAGGAAAGTGCCAGAAGGTTAACCGGCTGATTTAGACATAAAAAAGCCCAAGCCAGAGCGACTTGGGCAGTGGAGGGTGAGGTTTGGGTTTACTTTTCTTCGACCCAGACCTCGTAAAGGCCGTCGTCTGCTCTAAAGTAGCAGACTTCAATAAAACGGCCACTGGCCATAAGCTCAGAGGCCAAATCTTCGGCCTCTTTGAACGTATCTACTATTGCGACTCTCTTCCTCATTTACCTCACCTCCTCCCTTGCTTGATTTACCCTTATTCTACCACAATTGACTTTTTCAAGTCAAACTATGCCTATGTGCCGTAGTGCCCAAGCTTTTTTGAAAGCAGAGTGCTACCCTTGTGCAGTTTTGTTTAGTTTTATCTGTGCCTGTAGCCTGCTACCATAGCCAGCACCAAGGGGGGGTAGGAAAAGGCAGGGGTGAAGGGTGTTATGGGGGGTTATATCCTCCCCTCCCTCTCCACGCTATGATTAAGAATGGTTCTTGACAATTAGTTACAAATATGTTATTGGATATATATCTGGCCGTAAAGGGAGTTCGCCACTCCGTTCTTTTAATTCTTTAATTTTCCATTATTTGGCTGTAATAGGTCTCGCCAGCCTAAGGGTGAATAGGTTAACGTACAAACGTGTGAATGTAATAAATTTATATAGGAGGTAAGGTAAGATGGCAGATTGGAAACCTGGGAGTTTAATGTATGCGAAGAGGTATGCCACATCTACCTTTATTGAATACAAAACAGGTATTTGGTGGGATAAGCATGGGTATGTAGGTAAGGATGAGAATAATGTAATACAGTTGATAGAGGATTTTACGAGGGGGCCTGGGAATAGTATGAGGTTTTATTTAACTATGGTCCCTGAAGGAGACCCGATTGTTGATGATGATACTCTTGAAGGCAACGAGATGAATATTACCAATTACCATCAGGA
>Ga0190332_1000245_pt1 | contig 12530 bp, 10 predicted proteins | sample 48720456_MG_FD_161679 | JGI IMG/M metagenome (GOLD analysis project Ga0190332, IMG submission 161679) | Hydrothermal vent sediment bacterial communities from Southern Trench, Guaymas Basin, Mexico - 4872-04-5-6_MG | ecosystem: Environmental > Aquatic > Marine > Hydrothermal vents > Sediment ... | reverse complement strand
TTGTCCTCTCTTCATCTACAAATATATAGGCATCATTAAAATCAAGCATATTTTTAACCCCTTTCATATTTAGAAGTGTTCTCTTTTACCAGAAAATAATATAAAAAACAAGTGATGTGGAAATCCCAACATCCTCGTTTCCTCTATAAAAAACCCCCAAGTGTGCTATAATAAAGCAATTTTGAAAAAATACCTTTCACCTAAAAGGTGAAAAGACCTGATAATCATAACCCACTGACCCCATAACCCATAACTGTATTTATTTTTCTAATACTACTACTGCCACCGCATAATCCCTATCATGTGTTAGAGAAACAAAGCAGTTTTTTATTTCTGCTTTATTACATATTTCTTGAGCACGGCCATAAAGATTAAGCACTGGTTGTCCTGTATTTAAATTGACTACTTCTACATCCCTCCATTTTAATCCCTGTCGCCACCCCAGTCCTACTGCTTTAGCAAAGGCCTCCTTGGCAGCAATACGTGCCCCAAGCTCGTAATAGAATAATTTCTTAGAGAGGCTGTATTTAATTTCTCTTTCAGTAAAAATACGCTGTTTAAACCGCTCTCCCCAGCGTTCTAAAAGGTTTATTACCCTAGGAATATAAACCAAATCCACTCCTATACCGTAAATCATTTTAAATCCTTTTTAATAACTCTTTTTCATGAAAGGAAATAATATCTTTTAAAGAAATCATTCCTAGCACTTTTTTAGGATTCTTTTCATCTACTACAGGCAATTGGGAAATACCCAATGACCCCAATTTGTGTCGGGCAGTCAATAAATTATCATTGGCAGTAACTGAAACCACCTTTTGGGTAGCAATATCCTTAGCCTTTATCTCTCCTCTTTCCTTTCTCTTTAAGAAGACTTCTCTCACATCGTGGAAAGAAAGGATGCCAGTTAGTTCTCCATGAGCATTTGTCACTATAAGATAAGAATGGTGGCTTTTGCCTAAAGTCTCAATAATTTCATCTATGGTGGCTGTTTCCGAAACAGTATCAAAATCCGTTTTCATAACATCCTTCACCTGAAAAGACTCCAATATAGTCTGTTCCCAACCTCGCTTTAAAGACAAACCTTTGCGTCTAAGCTTAAGAGTGTAAATAGAGCCATCTTTTAGGAAGGTGATAACAAAGGTGCTAATAATGCAAGAAACCATAAGGGGTAAAATGATAAGATAATTGCCTGTTAATTCAAAAATAATCAAAATGGCGGTAATAGGACCATGCGTGGCCGCTCCCACCAGTGCTCCCATACCTACCAGAGCATAGGCACCAGAACCAGCAGTTATTTGAGGAAAAACAATATGCACTAAATAACCAAATGCTCCACCAGTCATGGCCCCGATAAATAAGGAAGGAGCAAAAACTCCTCCTGATTCTCCCGAACCTAAAGTAATAGAAGTGGCCATGATTTTAACAAAGATGAGAAGCAAAAGTAGTTTCCAGGTCAACTCACCTTTAAGAGCCATATTAACTGCTCCATATCCAACTCCAAAGACATGAGGAAAAAAAATAAGAATTACCCCCATACAAGTTCCACCAAGCAGTGGTTTTATATATCCAGGTAAAGGCAAGTTATCAAAAAAATCTTCACTCCTATATAAAACCTCAATAAATAAGAGGGCCATCAGGCCACATAAGATGCCTAAAATGGCATAAAAAACAAATTCAGTAGCATGTAACAGCTGGTAAGAAGGCACCTCCAGGGCAGGAAAATTGCCATAATAATGGCGAGAAATAGTGGTAGCAGTGACTGAAGCCAGGATAATGGGGCTAAATTTTTCTAAACGAAAGTCATTAAGTAATACTTCTACTGCGAATAGCACACCACCGATAGGGGCATTAAAAGTAGCAGCAATACCCGCCGCAGCACCACATCCCACCAGTGTGCGTAGTCTTTCTTGGGGAGCTTTGAGCAATTGACCCATGGTAGAACCCGCTGCAGCACCAATCATGACGATAGGACCTTCTCTGCCAACTGAGCCACCTGAACCAATACAAATGGCCGAAATAAGCATCTCCATAAAGGTTAAACGAGGTCTTATCCGGCCACTTTTTAAAAGCAATGCCTCCATAATCTCTGGCACACCATGGCCCTTTGCTTCTTTGGCCACAAAGCAAATGAGTGGACCGGCTATCAGTCCACCAAGGGCAGGAATAAGGATTTTCAAATATAAAGGAACAGTGTGACAAAAAGTAATAAAATCATTTGTATTGTGGTAAAATAGATTTTGAAAAAATTTTATAAAAAGGCGAAATAAAATAGCCCCTAATCCACCAATTATTCCAATAAAGATGGCTAAAATAGAGTCAATTACGCGTCCACTCCATCTCTGACTGACAAACCATTTTTTTATAAGGTTCACCTGAACTAACCCAAGTCAAGTTTTGGTTAACTTAAAATTAGGTCACTAAGAATTTTCACTTTCTGATGATGAAGGTAACCGCATGGTTACCACTGTGCCTTTGCCCACTTCACTTTCTATACAGATCTCACCTTGATTCACACTAATAAGTTTATGACAGATAGAAAGACCCAAACCTGTACCTCCTTTTTTAGTGCTAAAGAATGGTTCAAATACTTTATCTAAAGACTCCTCTGGAATGCCACTACCTGTATCTTTAATCTTGATCACAACTTGTTTGTTCTTGAGAGTTTCAATAGTAAGCTCGCCACCTTCAGGCATGCTCTCCATGGCGTTTTTAATTACATTGAGTAATATTTGTTTTATTTGATCTATGTCTGCATAAACAAACAAAGGAATAGGACTCAACCGGATTTTTAAATTAATCTTTCGGCTCACTAATTCAGATTCCACAATGGCCATTATTTTTTGGATTATCTCATTTATATTAAATGTTTCTTTTTGGGACACTGTCTCTTTGGCAAATTGACCAATATCTTTCAAAAAAGCCTCTAAGCGTTTAGCCTCAGTTACAATGATCTCTAGTTTCTTTTTTTCCTTTTGGTCTTTGGCCGAACGTAGCAATTGATTAGAAAAGCCACCAATGGCTATAAGAGGATTTTTGATTTCATGAGTTACATAGGCCACCGCTCTACCCATGGCAGCTAAACGCTCTGAGCGGAGCAGGGCCTGATGCGTTTTTTTAATCTCTTCTGTCTTTTGTTCTACTTCTTTCTCCAGTTGGCGAGTATATTGCCCTCTTTGGTAAAAGCTATATAGTACTGTCCCTAAAATGATCAATAAGGCGGTTAAGCTCAATCCCCATTGATAAAACAAGGCATTATGAATGACGCTTTTGACTTCATCTATGGGAGCCACTACAGCTACTCCCCAAAATTTGTCTTTGTTTTGTCGGCTTGCATAATACGCTGAGGTGTAGGCAATCAATTTTTTGATCTTCCCTCTTCTCTCTCTATGCCATCCCGAAATATACCAGCTTGTTCCTTCCTTTCCGGTCAAAAGAAGTTGTTTTTGTATCATATTAACTCTAGTAAAAGAAATAGCTGGATTTTGCTCAGCGCGGACAGCAAAGGCATCCTTTCCAACAAAGCTTTTTTCATAATGGGCTAGAAAATAACCATCTTTATTTATAATCCAGGCATAACCTGTCTTTCCTGAACGAATATCATAAGTAGCATTCCCACAGATTTTTAATACATCAATAGTCCATATAACAAGTCTCTGTCCCTTATTATATACTACATCTACTACCCAAGCAGGTGGAATAGAATTAGGGTCTAAAAGATAAGTTTTACTGATATACTTTCTTTTTCCTTTTTTAACCAAAGACAAATAAACACCTTCTCGAGCAGTAAGTTCTGTCGGGGTATATACTTTTTTATATGTAATGACCCTTTTTTGACTGGAAGGCTCAATTATAGTAACCTTTATCACTGGTAAATCCGCAATTTCAGGATAAGCAGATAAAGGCCTAGATAATAAAATTGGTTGATTAGTTATTACAGCCAGATATCTTTCCAGCCAGGTGAAATAATCTTCAATCTGCCTGGCAACACTTCTAGCAATAGCCAGTTGTTGTTGATTAAATTCATAAATGGCAATGTCTTCATATTCAACTTTGCCTTTTATACTGAGAAAAATAAGTAAAAAAATTAAAAAAAAGACAATTACCAATCCCCATATAGATTTAAGATTCAAAGAGAATTTAGTTCTCATCCTTTCTTTAAAATTTCAACCATTTCTCTCACTGCCCGTTCAAAACCTACCAACACTGCCCTGGCCACAATACTATGCCCGATACTAAACTCATAAATCTCCTTTACTTTGACTAGGGGCTTGATATTCACATAATTAAGTCCATGGCCTGCTTTTACCACTAGATCCATGTCACGGGCATATTTTATTCCAGATAACAAACGCTTTAATTCTTCTTTTTGTGTATCTCCCTTTGCATCACAATACCGCCCCGTGTGAAGTTCTATCATATCTGCTCCAACTCTCTTAGATACTTCTATTTGAGCAGGTTCAGGATCGATAAAAAGGCTGACTTTAATACCCACTGTCTGCAATTGTTTCACAACTTGGGCAATTTTTTCTTTTTGAGTAATAACATCAAGTCCCCCTTCTGTGGTCAATTCTTGCCGTCTCTCAGGCACTAAAGTAGCAATGTCTGGTTTCACTTTAAGGGCAAATTGAATCATTTTTTCCGTAGCCGCCATCTCTAGGTTTAAATGAGTTTTTACTGTTTGCCGTAAGATATAAACATCTCTCTCTTTTATATGACGGCTATCTTCCCTCAGATGAACAACAATTCCTTCAGCCCCAGCCAATTCTGCTAAAGCAGCGGCAGTTACCGGATCAGGTTCATTTATTCTCCTTGCCTCCCTGATGGTAGCTACATGGTCAACATTAACTGCTAACTTTGCCATTTTGTTCCTCCCAGTAAGGTTGGTGTTTTAATACACGCCATAACTGGCGCATTTTTTTTTCATGTTCTGGGTCATTAGAGTAACACCCTAAAAGATTCAATAAGCCATGAATAAGATAAAAATCTATCATTTCTTCTAAACTAAAACCACATTCTACTGCTTCCCTTTGGGCTGTTTCTAAAGAGATAACAATATCTCCCAATAAATCAGGATTAATCCCTTGAGTATTCCCTTCATGCATACTAAAAGAAAGCACATTGGTTGGGACATCTTTGTGGCGATATTGTTGATTAAGAAGTTTCATTTCTTCGTCATTTACCAAAACAATACTCAGTTCAGTGTTTGCCAGGTCCAAGGCGCTGAGAAGCAACTTCGCCTTTTGAGCTATGTTCTTTGTAAGTATGGGATGTGACAAGGAACATTTTATTCTTACTTTCATGTCCGTTCCCCTTTTTTGCAGGAGATTCTGGATATTCAATCCTAGGATGGAAGATGCTGATAAGAACTTTACTAAATCTTTCAGCAATTTTATGCATGTCTTTAAGTGTAAGCTCACACCCATCTAATTGGCCATCTAAAAAGACATCTGAAATGACCTTTTGCACTGTGGTTTCAATCCGAGATGGAACAGGATTGGTAAGAGAACGACAGGCAGCCTCCACTTCATCTGCCAACATAACTAATCCTGCTTCTTTCGTTTGAGGCTTGGGACCAGGATATCGAAAATCTTCTTCCTTTACATCTAGATTGTGCTCTTTGGCCTTTTGATAAAAGTAAGTAATCAACCGCGTGCCATGATGTTGCTTAATAATATCAATAATCTCAGGGCCCAAATGATAATTTTGCGCCAACTCCACTCCCTCTTTGACATGAGAGATAATAATGAGTGCACTCATAGAAGGTGTTAATCTATCATGTTTATTTTCTATCCCAATCTGGTTTTCCACAAAATAAAGTGGTTTTTTTATCTTGCCAATATCATGATAATAAGCAGCCACCTTGGCCAACAGGGAATTTGCCCCAATTTCTTCAGCTGCTGCTTCTGCCATCTGACTGGTAATCACACTATGAAGATAAGTTCCTGGGGCTTTAACCATAAGCTCTTTTAAAAGAGGCTGGTCAAGGCTTGCTAATTCTAAAAGTCTAATTTCACTGGTATAGCCAAAAATAATTTCTATAATAGGTGTTAATCCTAAAGCAACAATGCCTGTGGTTACTCCCCCTAAACCAGCAAAAGCAAAACTAGCTCCCATTTGCCAAAGGTTTAAAGGATTTTCTAAAGCCAGGATACCAAAGGTTAATGCCATCTGGATTAGACCTAACTCTACACCCACTTTTATGAATTTACTCCGATGCCGACACGGTTTTAATCTAAAAGCCACCCACCAACTACCTACCAAAAAATATAAGAAAAACACAGGAGAATTTAACATAAGACCCATTAAAGCAGCCATTAAACTGCCAAGCACAATTCCTATTTTGGGCTCGGTAAATAGAACTATCAATAAAGTCGCCCCCACTGCAGGTAGGGCATAAATAAAAAATTGAGAGGAAAGAGAAGAAATCTTTTGGGAAAGTAGGTTTCCTATTTCCAAGGCAATGCGGCTTAAAACAAGAAATAATAGAATATTACTTAACCAGAAAAATAAATCAGATTTTTTTTCTAGAAAATCCTTTTTAACATTTTTCAATACTATTCTATTAGTCCAAAGAAGGACAAAAATAAGGGCAGTTATACCCACAAATAAAAGCCGGGATTGCCTTTGAGAAATGCTCTGTTGTTGTGCTTGAATCTTGAGAAGTTGCTTCTGATCAATTTTTTCCCCTTCCCGAACAATCATTTCCCCTTTTTTCACTCGATAGAAAACAGGTTTTACTGCCTTAGCTGCCTTTTGTTTTCTGATTTCAGTTTCTGCAGCGCTATAGTAAATATTAGGTTGAATAAGATTGAGGGCAAGTTTAACAATGGCATTTGTTGTTTCTTTTCCCACTTCCCGATAGAAATCATATCTTCTCAAATTTATTTCATGTTTTACTTCTTTTAATCCAAGGAATTTTCCTGGACTATAAATCTTCTCTTGTCTTCCAGAGGAGTTAAAAATAAGCACAATTCCATATTGAGTGTTTGGTAAGGTGATCTTATTTTCAACAATACCCCGTAAATATAAAGGTTCTAATAATTCAAAAAGTATTCCTTCCAGAGCAGGAGAAAATTCTTTTTGTTTTAGGAGTTTAAACTCCTTTAAAGTCAAATTTATACCTAACATGGACTCAAATCTTTTCTTCATTTCTCCATCTGTTATGATCTTGAAGGAATTTCTCTTTTTTTCTGCTATTTGAACAGCATTTTTAGCTAATTTTTTTATCTTGTTTTGCTCCATAATTTCTCGCATATTTTTAAAGGCCATGTGGATTTTTGTTTTTAATCCAGGCCACAGTTTCTCATCAAATTTATATACAGGAGGAATTTTTTCTCTTGCTTGTTGGCGATATTTCTCAGTGGTGAAGCTGTCTTCTACTAAAAAATCATGTTTAGCTCTAATATCAGTTTGGGCTATATCCCCCAAATGATAAGATTTTAAAGGAAGGATTAAATGAGGATAAAGAACAAAGGCAATACATAAACTGGAAAGGAAAAAACATCCCAAAGAAAAAAGGGACTTAGAAGGTTTCAGTCGAGAACCCAGTTCTTTTTTATATTTTTTATAAAAAGGCAATAGCCTTTTTATAAGTCCCGCGTTTTTTTTCATTTATTTTTTAAATACCTTTACCTTCTCTTTTTCTACCTTTTCATAGGCACGGATAATTTCTTTTACCAATCTATGTCTTATGACATCAGTTTCATTGAAGTAAACAAATTTAATCCCTTTAATATGTTTTAAAATTTCTCTTGTTTCTATTAAACCTGAAGTAACACCAGAAGGCAGATCTACTTGAGTGATATCACCTGTAACTACTGCCTTGGAATTATATCCTAGCCTGGTAAGAAACATTTTCATCTGTTCTGAAGTAGTATTTTGGGCCTCATCCAGAATGACAAAGGTATCATTCAAGGTTCTCCCTCGCATAAAGGCTAAAGGAGCAACTTCAATGACACCTTTTTGAAGAAATTTCGCGGCGCGATCAAAATCAAGCATGTCGTGTAAAGCATCATAAAGGGGCCTAAGATAAGGATTAACCTTTTCATAGATATCCCCTGGGAGAAAGCCTAACTTTTCTCCTGCCTCAACTGCTGGCCGCACTAAAGTAATACGAATAACATTCCCCCGCATAAGACTAGAGAGTGCCATGGCCATAGCAAGATAGGTTTTACCTGTCCCGGCAGGGCCAATGCCAAATACAATATCATAATGCCTGATAGCCTCAATATACTCCTTTTGAGTTCTGGTCTTAGGAGTAATAACTCTTTTTTTGGAAACAATATAGACAGTATCCAAAAAGATGTCTTTCAAATTTATATGGGCATCCTCCTGAAGCAATCTGATGCCATATTCTATATCGCTAGGATAAACAGGATATCCCTGACGTATCAACTCATAAAATTGACCCAAAAGATTGTCTACCAAATCTACATCTAATTTATCCCCTTCTATCATCGCTTGGTTGCCACGTAAATTAAGTTTGACCTGTATATTTTGCTCAATAGCTGAAATATGGGCACTACTTAGCAATCTGCGCATAATATTAATGTTTTCAAATAGGCGCTTAACCATATATTTTTCTCTTACTTTTACTGCTAATCCCAATTTTTAAACCTCTTTAATAAAATTAAAGGGCTTTTTATAAAGCCCTAATGTTCTATACCACACAAGCTAATAGAGTGCAATTCCCCAAAATCCTTAATCAGAATGATAAAATCAGAGGTGATGTCCCATTTTAGGTAAGGATTATTAATCTTATACCTTCGTTCCATATATCCGATAACGCTTTGTAAGGTGGGCGTGTATCATTTCTGTCATGCGGATCACAGGTATGTTGTCTTCTAATAACCAGGAAAATTCCAGTCTTTGATAAGAAAACCGCCTCAAGGCCTTCCCTGCTTCAAAAAGAAACAGAGGTACAATTCCTGTATGATGGTATTGTCTTTTGATACCTAAGGTTACTGCCCTTACCCTAGTAATTTTTCGGCGATACCATAAGAATTTCAGCCACCCCAGAGAAGATAAACCCCCATTTAAATGTTTTAAAACCTGAAAATAATCAGGCAGAAACATTAAGAAACCTACCGGTTCAGTTTTGATTTCTGCTAGCCAGACCAATTCTGGGATTACCAAAGGCTTTAAACGTTCAGCCATTTTGTGAATTTCAGCATCAGTCATAGGCACAAAACCCCAGTTTCTGGACCAGGCATGATTATAAACCTCTTGAACTTTTTTTAATTCTTCATCCCAATTTTTTATATTTATAGATCTTATCTTCACATGTGGGTATTTATTTTGCAAACGTATAGCTATTTTTCTCAATCGGGTCATGATGCCATCCCTGAAAGGCAAGGAAATTTCATAGGCTAGTAAGTCTTTTACCTTTTTAAGACCTGTTTGTTCCAATAATTCCGGATAATAAGGAGGATTATAAGTCATCATCACACAAGGAGGGTCTTTAAAATCATCTATTAGGACACCGCAAGTTTCATTAGTAGAGGGATTTACTGGGCCATAAATGTGAGTCATTCCTTGGGTTTTGACCCATGTTTTTGCAGCGTTTAAAAGCACTTTGACCACAGATAGGTCAGGAATTGTTTCAAAAAACCCAAACCAGCCTATTTTTGCCTGATGGTAACTATTATAATTTTCATCAATGATGCTGACAATCCTTCCCCCTACTTGGCCGTTTTTATAAGCCATAAATAACTCACGTTTAGCATGTTTATAAAAAGGGTTTTTTTGAGGGTTTAACAAGAAATCAATATATTCTAATGGGGGAGGCACCCAATAAGAGTCATTTTGATAAATCTTCCAGGGAAGATGCAAAAAGTCATGCCATTGTTGATTTGTGGTAACTTTTTTTATTTCTATCATCAAATGATACCTGCTTTGCGTCCTGCTAGATTAAAAGCATCTAATGCCTTTTCCAGTTGTTTTTGGCTATGGGTGGCCATGACACTGGTACGCAATAATGCCCTTCCAGGAGGAACTGCTGGGGGCACAACGGGACTCACAAAAACACCATTTTCTTCTAAGTAGCGACACATCTCAAATGTCTTATCTACATCACCAATGATGACTGGCACAATGGGAGTGGTGCTATATCCTGTATCAAAACCCAATCTTTTCAAACCTTCTAACCAAAATTGGGTGTTATCCCACAGTTTTTTTCTTCTCTCTGGCTCTGTTTCTATTATTTTAAACGCCATACTCGCGGCCGCGGCCAAGGGAGGAGCTAAACTAGCACTAAATAACAATGCTCTACCTACATGCTTTACATATTCTATTACCTCTTTTTGGGCAGCTATAAAGCCTCCAATAGTGGCTAAGGATTTACTAAAAGTGCCCATGATAATATCTGTCTCTTGTTCAAGACCAAAATGTTCTGCAGTCCCTCTCCCATTTTTACCCATTACCCCGATTCCATGAGCATCATCTAACATAATCCTAGCACCATATTTTCGACTCAAATCAACTATCGCGGGTAAATTGGTCAAATCTCCTTCCATACTGAAAACCCCATCTACAATAATCAATTTTGGTTTTTCAGGTTCACATTGTAATAGGCGTTCTAAACTCTGCATATCATTATGCGGATAACGTTTAAAACAGCCAGAAGCCAAACGACAGCCATCAATGATACTTGCATGGTCAAACTTATCCAAAATAGCTACACAATCTTGGGTTACTAATGCTTGAATACTGCCTAGATTGGTTTGCATACCAGTGGCGAATACTACCGTGGCTTCTTTACCAAAAAACTCAGCAATCTGTGCTTCTAAGGCTTCATGCAGGTCTATAGTGCCATTTAACAAACGGCTTCCTGCACAGCCTGTTCCATATTTTTTAATAGCCTTAATGGCTGCCTCTTTGACTCTTTGGTCTTCAGTCAGGCCTAAGTAATTATTTGAGCCCAACATAATAAATCTTCGTCCGTTGATATTTACCTCTGGACCCTGAATAGAAGAAATGGTGCGAAAATAAAAATATTTTTCTGTTTTTTTCACTGTCTCCAGTTGATGATAAAATTCAAAACATTTAGAAAAAATATCTGTTTTCATATCATAACCATCCGTGTATTTGGTACCACCTCAATGTTAAAGCCATACCTTCAGCCAGAGTATATTGAGGTTTGTAACCCAATAACGCTTGAGTTTCTGAAATATCACAAAACCAACTTTTTTGAAAGACCTCTTTTAATTTATTTCTAGAAAAAATTAATGGATTTTTTAAAAAATGGCTATAAAATTCGACACCCATAGCAGCAAAATAGGTTAAAAATTTGGGCACTTTTATAACAAAGGGTTTTTTATTTAGAATATCAGAAATAGTGTTTATCACAAATTGCCAGGTATATGCCTTGCCATCCGAGAGAAGGAACACTTTACCTGATGGTATATCATTTCTCAAAACTTTCATGAGGGCTTGCACTACATCTGCTACATAACAAAAACTCAAAATACCATCAGGATTTAAAATAGGGGCAAAACCTTGTTTGATAACCTGGAAATAACTCAGAAATTCTTTATCTCTTGGGCCATAAATGGCTGTTGGCCTGAAGATTATGACGGGTATTGTCTCTTTGAATTTTGTCAATGTTTGCTCAGCTAGCCATTTACTCTTGGCATAATGAGTCTGGGGAGAGGGAGGGTCATTTGGAGTAATTATTTGTGTTTTCTGGCCATTTACAGCCAATGTAGAGATAAATACAAAGGCCTTTATGGGTATTTTTTGTCTCAATACTGACTTTATTAGGTTCACTGTCCCTAAGTAATTCACCTGATAAAAGAGAGAAGGCCTTTTGGCCTTAACTATACCTGCCAGGTGATAAATGACATCTACTTTAGGTAATCCCAAGTCTTTTTCCCGACAATCACCAATGATTAAATTTAGCGGCAGGCCATGTAACCACCTTAAAGTGTGCACATTCCTGACTAGACAATAAACTTCATGACCTTCCTTTAAAAGTCCCTCTACCAAATGACTTCCAACAAAACCCGTAGCTCCTGTAACTAAAATTCGTTCCAACAGATAACCTTTTCACTTTTTGCAACTTGCTGATTTCAGCACTTTACTTAATTTTATCTCATTTTTCAAGGTTAACCAGGGACATTCCCCAAAATTTAGAAATCAATCTTTAAAAACATTCCTGTCTGCCGACAGGCAGGCACTCCTTGACAGCCCCAGCCATCCAGGGCCACGTCAAAGTCAGGCCATAAGTAATTTAACAAAAAGAACAAACGTTTAAATATGGTCTAAAAAATCCAAATTTCAAAATCCAAATGCTAAATGAAATCCAAATGTTTTAATGCCAAAACATTAAATCACTAAGTAGTGAAATAGTGAGGAAATGAAATAGCCAAATGTAGTGGAATTGGGGTCAAACCTACAAAATACAGTTAAGAAAATAGAAAACGGAAAACAGAAATTCCCAATTCTAACGTGTAAATGTGTCCATGTGTAAACGTGTTAACGTGCAAACTTTCCAACTTGCAACTTTGTAATGCCACAATCAAAATGACTAA
>Ga0190332_1000240_pt1 | contig 12594 bp, 13 predicted proteins | sample 48720456_MG_FD_161679 | JGI IMG/M metagenome (GOLD analysis project Ga0190332, IMG submission 161679) | Hydrothermal vent sediment bacterial communities from Southern Trench, Guaymas Basin, Mexico - 4872-04-5-6_MG | ecosystem: Environmental > Aquatic > Marine > Hydrothermal vents > Sediment ... | reverse complement strand
ACGTTGAAGTGTTATATTAAAATTCATATGAATAATAGAGTCTTTTTATTCCATTTTTGTAAGCGTATTCTTCCACATCAGGCTGGGTAATCATGTGAGTCACTAGAATAGGAAAAGACTCTTCTTTAAATACACCTTCAAGAGGTTTTATCTTCTTTCTCAAGAATTCTAAAACCTTATTCTTTGAAAGCTGTGTTTTTGCTTCACCAATAATGACTACCCTCTCCCCATCTCTTATAGCCTTGCCAATTATGTTTATCTCAATAGGTCTTCCTCTTTTATCTTTTATAAATTTTCGCACAAGTCTGTCTTCAACCTTTAAACCAAATTCCTTTAGCAAAAGGGTAGGCAATGCTTTCATTGCCTCATTTTCTAAAATATAGCCAACCGTAATAGATAAGCCTCCGGCCTGCTCCCTGGTTTTAGTATGTTCTTTAATTAATTTTTGTAATTCTTGTTCAGTGCGTTTTTGTGCTTGAGCCAGTTCTTCAACTGCCTTTTCAACCCTTGTTAGCCTCACCTCTGTTTGTTTTTGTGCTTCGGCCAGTTCTTTTACAATTTCTTTTAGTTCGTTAAATTCCTTTTTTGTAACAGTTTCTTCTCTTTGCCGTTCTATTTCTTCTAAAATGGCAAATAAAACTTCTCTTAACCTGGGTTCTACTTCTTCCAGTTTTCTAATTAAGGCAATACTTACTGGCATAGCTTTATATTAAACTAGTCCTCCTTTTAAAGTCAAGTTAAGTAAATGTTATTTATTGTCATTTTGCCTGTGGCGTTAGAACGTTTGCACGTTGGCATGTAGAATGTTAAGACCAGATTATAACTAAAATATTTTTTCTAAGTTAGGTTCAAACCCTTTTAAGAACGGAGAGTTAATAGTACCTGTTTCTTTTGCTGACTGTACAAGTCTAAATTGACCACTTTCATTTTGATAAATTTCAATGCTTTTTCTTTTTGGATGGACAATCCAGTATTCCTTCACTCCATTTTTTTCATATACTTCATATTTTCTACCAAGATCATAATAGGCAGTAGCAGGGAAAAGGATTTCAATCACTAAATCAGGTGCTCCCTTTATCTTTGTTTCACCAATAATATCAAGTCTTTCTTTTGAAATAAAAATGATATCTGGTTGAAAGACATCTTCTTCACTAAAGTAAACATCTATAGGACTATATAAAATTTCTCCTAAATTGTTTTTTTCTACATACTGAGTCAATAAAGACATTATTTTTCGCGAGACTATTTGATGATAAGGTGTTGGAGCAGGTGTCATAATTAATTCTCCACCAATAAGCTGATAGGGAGCGCCTTCAGGGAGTTTTACGTAATCCTCATAAGTATATTTTTTCTTTTTTGGGATTGCTATAGCCATACTTGTTTCTTGATAGCATATAAGGATTTATCGGTCAATGTTGGAATGTTAACACGTAAGCACGTAGACACGTTAGCATGTTTATTACCATATCTTAGGTTTAAATGTTTTATCATTTAGTATTTTTACTGTTTCTCCTGTTTGTCCTATTACAAAAAGCCCTTGACGGTAGGCAAATCTATCTGCCCCCTCTTCTATTACTATGCCTGCTACTGCACCTATTACCTTTCTATCGCTGTATTCTGGAAAGAATTTTTTAAATGCCTTAAGCCTCTCAATGTGCTCATTTACATCCTCAATGCCTAATGTGCTCTTTGCCTCAATAAGCACTGCATATTCTTTATTTATAGCAAGTATATCTATCTCTATTTCCCTTCCATCTTTATGTGCCTTCACCCTCTGATAAATCTTTTCTACCTCAATGCCCCTCTCTTTAAACATAGATATTGTGCCAGGGGCAATCAGTCCCTCAACAAACCTTCCCCACTTTCCTGTAAGGGCAGCTACTGTTCTGCTTACCTCTGCAATCTTTTTATCTGTTTCTTTAAATTTCCTATCTGTTTCTTTAAATAATGCCCACACCTCTTGTATTGCCCGTTCTAACTCTTGCGGGGTCATATTTTTCTCCAAAATCAATGTTTTTTGAACGTTGGAACGTTACACGTTAGAATGTAGAATTAATAACTTTTATATTATCTTTAAGATTAGCTTGGCCAGTTTGTCTGGGTCATGGCGAATCTTTTTACCCTGGCAGGCCACATCACCCTCTACAGGGATAATACCCATCTTAATTATCTTCCTTAAATTGTAGGTAACCGGTATAGACCCCTCATTCTTATATCTGTCTAGAGTATCTGCTCTGAGTGTATTGTTATTTAAGACTACATAATCAAAGATTGTCTGACCGCAATGTCTAGATATGGCATCTAAGTGGTCCTCGGCTGTATACCCATCTGTCTCACCAGGTTGGGTCATGAGGTTCATGATACAAATCTTTTTGGCAGGGGATGAAGATATAGCCTTTACCACCCCTTTTATAAGCAAATTTGGAATAAGGCTAGTATATAGGCTCCCAGGACCAATTATAACAGCATCTGCTGTGGCTATGGTTTGTAAAGCAAATGGTGATGGCTGAGCATTTTCTGGCCTTAAAAATACCCTTTTAATGCCACCACTTCTAGCAATAGCTGTCTCTCCCCATATAATTCTTCCATCTTTAAGCTCTGCACCAAGCTCCACCTTCTCTAACGTTGATGGAACCACCCTTCCACAGGCCTTTAAAAGTGTACTCATTAGATCTATAGCATACTGGAAATCACAAGTCATATTAGCCAGTGCAGCCAAAAGCAGGTTTCCAACAGGGTGGCCATTTAATTCTCTACCTTTGGTAAAACGATACTGTAAAAGTTCAGAGAGGAAACTTTCTGTATTGGCCAAGGCAACTAGGCAATTCCTGATATCTCCAGGTGGCAATATATTGAGTTCCTTTCTTAGCCTGCCAGAGCTACCGCCATCATCGGCTACTGTAACAATAGCAGTAAGTTTATTATATAATTGCGCATTTTTTGGATATAGATACCTTTTTAATCCCTCAAGCACTACGGGAAGTCCTGTTCCACCACCTATAGCAACAATCTTCACAGCTCCGCCCTTTGGGTTAACATAGCAAGAATTATACCACATAAAAACATTGATTATACTTGCAATTTTTTATTCCTGATAAAAAATGAATTCAATTTACAATTAATGGAAATTACCTTTATAAAGATATAGCTCCGCCATTAAGGTTAAAACTAAAATATAAAATAAAAAAATTATTAAATTTTCTCAACAAGGGAATAGTGAAGCTCTATTCGGGCCTGATATGAAACTAGGTTTAATAAAAGCCTCACCCTCGCCCTGTCTGAGTGCCAGCACTGAAGAATCCCAGTTACATCCTTTAAGGGACCCCTTACAATCCTGATCTTATCACCTTTTTTAAAGCTTTGCCTACGAATAATCCCATCAGGCCCCTCAAGCCCCTTAATCCTATCTATTATCTCATCTTTTATAGGTATAGGCCTTGCAGAGTCAATAAGTATCCTTGTTACTCCTCGAGTCCACCTTACTGTATCTAACAGCTCCCTGGCAATAAAGCGGGCAAACAAGTAACTTGGAAAAAGTGGTTTGTGTACCAGATTCCGCCTGCCTGCATGGAAAGTCATGACCTCCATCCTTGGTAGATAGACCTCTATTCCCTTTTGTCTTAAATAAAACAATGCCCGCTCTTCTTCTCTTGGCTTTGTCTGTAATACAAACCAGTTTTTTATAAAGAAATATTCCTGTTTCATGTCAATTATAGTCTAATTACCTTTTTATCAAAATTTTTGAAGGCATTTCTTGTATCTACGATCAACCTTGCATTCTTCCAGATATATTCATAGTCAAAGGCATCATGGTTTGTGACCAGCACTACACAGTCTGCTGTCTTTAGTGCATTCCTATTCAATGGTCTTGCTTTTAAGGACAATTCCCCTAACCTCAGTTGAGGCACATGAGGATCTGAATATGTAATCTTTGCCCCTTTGCGGTGGAGTAAAGTTATAACGTCTAGGGCAGGGGATTCTCTTATATCACTTACATTTGGCTTATAGGCTACACCTAAGATATGGAGCTTAGAATTTTTTACGCTCTTTTCCTGTCCATTTAAGGCATCTACTACCTTTTCTACCACAAAGTGAGGCATTTGGCTGTTTATCTGACTGGCCAATTCAATTAGCCTTGCCTCAAAGCCAACCATCCTCGCCTTCCAGGTAAGATAGATTGGGTCGATTGGGATACAGTGGCCCCCTATCCCCGGACCAGGATAAAATGGCATAAAACCAAATGGCTTTGTAGCCGCAGCATCTATTACCTCCCAGACATTTACCCCCAATTTATTACACATCACTGCCATTTCATTAACAAGGGCAATATTTACACTGCGGAATGTATTCTCAAGTAGTTTTACCATCTCGGCAACCGTGGCCGAAGAAGCTGGTATTACCCTCTCCAGGACTTGGCTATAAAGGGTCTTGGCCAACTGTGTACAGGCAGGTGTTACCCCCCCTATTACCTTTGGAATATTTCTAGTATTATATTTTGGATTGCCTGGGTCTACCCTCTCTGGTGAAAATGCCAAAAAGATCTCTTTACCAACCTTCAGTCCATTCACTTCTAAAGCAGGTTTTACCATCTCCTCTGTTGTCCCGGGGTAAGTAGTACTTTCTAATATAACAAGCTTTGGCGGAGATAGGTGCTTACTTACCTCTTTGACAGCAGAAAGGACATAGGAGAGGTCAGGATCCTTTGTTTTTCTCAAGGGGGTAGGGACACAGATTATGACTGCTTGACATCTCTCTAGAACCTCATATTCAGAGCCAAACCTTAATCTTTTTTGTCTTACAAGAGGTCTCAACTCCTCTGTTTTTACATCCAAGATGTAGGAAATTCCTTGACTAGCTGCTTCTATTTTATCCCTGTCTACATCAATTCCCCAAGTAAAAAAGCCTGATTTAGCAAACTCCACTGCCAATGGCAATCCAACATATCCAAGTCCTACTATAGCTATCTGTGCATCATGGGCCTTGAATCTAGCTAAGAGTTCATTTTGATACCTCATCTTGCCCCCTTCTTTAATAAAAGTACCTTTGTGGTCTCAAATAAAATGGCTAAGTCAAATAGAAAAGACATATTTTTTATATAATACAAATCATATTTCAATTTTTCTATAGCATCTTGAACCGAATCTCCATAACGATATCTTATCTGTGCCCAGCCAGTGATCCCTGGTTTTACTGCATGACGTTGAGAATAGTAAGGAATCTGTTCCTTAAGCCTTTTAACAAAATAGGGCCTTTCAGGGCGGGGTCCAACAAAGCTCATTTCCCCTTTAAGGACATTCAACATCTGTGGGATTTCATCCATCCTCATCTTACGGATAATTCTCCCTATCCTAGTAACCCTTGGGTCATTCTCCTTTGCCCAAATAGGCCTATCTCTTTCTGCATTTATGTGCATAGAACGAAACTTATATAGAATAAATGGTACTTCTTCCTCCCCTACCCTTTCTTGTTTAAAGAGCACAGGACCCTTAGAGTCTAGTTTGATGAGTATGGCAATAATTGCACAAATGGGCATAGAGAGGACAAGGCCAATCAGAGATAAGCATATATCAAGGAGTCTCTTTACTCTTTGGCGAAATTTGCTTATTTTAAATCCATTGGAGAAGATAAAATAACTGGGACGCAATTTTTCTATCATGATTTTACCAGTTAGGTGTTCATAGAATTCTACCCCATCTTGGATAATCTTTCCCTTTAGTTTTAATTCCAACAGTTCAGAAAGGGGGAGATTTCTCCTCTGTTCACTCAATGCAAGAACAATCCTCTCGCACGGAAACTTTCTTGTAACAAGCAATATATCTTTAATCCTGCCCAAGACTGGAACATTTTCTGTAAAACTCAATGAATTTGTGTTGCTTAAAACACCCAAGACCTTAAAACCAGTATTTTCCCTTTTTTCTGTCTCCTTTACTATATCATGGGCAAATGGGCCTGAGCCTAAAATCAATATCTTTTCCTTGAATTTTTCCTCCTTTAAAATCCAGTTATATACAAGGCGCCAAGAGAGGATGAATGAGACAATGAGTAATAAGGCAAACATAAACACCCTCTCTGCAATGATTAATTGGGGAAATAAGGTATAGATGCCAGCTAAGAGCAAACAAGATATACCCAAGCTCTGTAATAATCTGATAAATAACTCTCCATACCCATAGACTCCTGCAAATTCATAAAGATCATGATAATACAGGCTCAAAATGCAGACAAAGGTAATGAGGCCAACCTTTGGCAATACATCCATCCAGACAAATACATGATTATCAATAATTCGAATCTTTATAATAGATGCCACAAAGATAGAGAGAAAAATTAAAATAGTCTCAGTGATAAAAAAGACTACATTCCTTATGGGGTAATAGAGGTTAAAAACCTTAATATTCACACTCATTTTTCATTGTAGTAATGGGAATACCCATAATTATATCTTAGAAGTTTATAGTCTACCTTATTAAATATAATACCCACTATCTTTTTTTTATCCAAAAACTTTAACGACCTTTCCAACGCATCTCTTTGTGTCTTACCATACTCAACTACTACTATTATTCCATCTGCCTGGTTGAGTAAGATATCCGACTCTGAGGTAAGGAGAATTGGGGTAGAGTCAATAATAATATAGGATTTTGGATATCTTTCCCTTAATTCATTTATCAGGCTCTTCATCCTAAAAGAGGACAATAATTCTACTGAGCTCTTTAATGGTCTCCCTGCAGGGATTAGGGATAATTTAGGTATAGAGGTCTTATAGAATATCTCTGAAAAGGGTACACTTCCCTCTAAATAGTCCCTAAGCCCCTTATCTATAGAGACTCCTAAAAGTTTATGCAGATTTGGCTTTCTTAGGTCTGCATCAATCAAAATAGCATGAATTTCAGGTGTTTGAGCAAAGACAATAGCCAGATTGGCTGAACTAACACTCTTTCCTTCTAAAGGTAAGGCACTGGTAATTAAGATAGTTTTTTTTTCTGCAGGGCTGTTTTGTAAAATGTGGATACAGACCTTTTTAAACTGCTCTGCCGCCTGTGATTTGGGGTCTTTTAAGGTCACCAAAATGTCACTCACTTTCAAATCTTCAATGAGATGTACCTCTGTCCCTTCTTCTTTTGTAAATCGGACAGAGCCTTTTCTCTCTGCATCAGCCTTCTTTAGTGCCTCATATACTCTGCTCAATTTATACCTCTGCTAATTTTTTGGCCTTTATTTTTGGGATGGAGGCAATTACAGAGATACCTGTAAATTGCTCTAAATCCTCTATTTTATAAAAGGAATGGTCAAGGTACTCTACAAGGCCCACCAATCCACCCCCTATTGCCATACCCAAAAAAACCCCAAACAAAATAATCTTTTGTCTATTCGGCTTAAATGGTCTTTCAGGTATCTTGGCCTGGTCAAGTACCTTAAATCTCTCCCCCTTTTGTTTTCTCTCCATATTGGCTGCTAGCTCTGCCTGAAGCTTCTTATCCAGCAGCGATTGATACTCCTTTTGTGTTACCTCATAACCACGACTAAGCTCTTTTAATTGTTGCTCTACTTTAGGTGTTATTTCCACTCTCCTCTCATATTCCTTAATCTCGGATTTTAATCGTTTTCTTTCGTTCTTTAACTGAGAGATCTCTGCATCCAATTGCGCAAGCTGGGCCTCAATTTGAGAAGCCCATAATGGTTCCTCATTAGCAGATGTCTCTTTTGAACCTTCTTCATTGGCCTCATTGCTTTTCTCCTCATTTTCCATCTGGGCAATAAGCCTCTCAAGCCTTACCACCTCAGGGTGTTTTTCTGTATATCTAAGCCGCAATTTTTTTAACTTTGCCTTAAGTTCACTAAGACTAGAACTCTCAGAGACTATTTCCTCACCACTGGTAGGCTCATCTACTGTGATCATAGGCATAGTCTGCATCTGGGAAAGCTGTTGTTGCAGCATCCTTCTTGTCTCCTCTGCTGCCTTTAGTGCCTCCCCATTGCTCTGGAGCTGTAATTGAAGTCTATCAAGTGTCCTCAGGTTTGCCTCCAACTGCTCTGGCAATACCCCAAGGTGTTCTGCCCTAAATTCAGAAACCTTCTTTTCCTGCTGCTTTAAGAGTTTGCGTACACGTTCAAGCTCCTTTTCTAAAAACACCAGTGTGCCCTCTGCCCTCTCCTCTCTTACCTTTAGATTTCCCTCTATAAATAGAGAGGCCAGTCTATTTGCCACCTTCATTGCTATTACTGGGTTTTGATCCTCAAATGAGACAGTGAATACCCGACCCTTCCTTACCCTTACATCAATGCACCTCCTCATTCTCTCAATTACTGACTGCAGTGGAAGTTTCTTTCTCATCTCAGGATAGAGGTCAAACTCATTGATTATCTTTTCAAGGTAGCTCCTACTCATAATCTGCTCAGTAATGGTCCGCAGCTGGGACTCTATATCCTCAGTGACTGTAGCCTTTACATAACTGCTGGGCACCTTTTGGGGCTCTACCAGTATCAAGGTTGATGCCCGATAGATATTTGGGGCATAGAGGGCATAGGCAATAGCGGCTATACTAATTAACACAAATGGGACAATAAAATACCACTTTCGCCTCAATGCAATCTGTAAATAGTCCTTTATATCAAGTGTCTCTTGCATCTTAATAAATCCTAATAAACAAAATGTAGACTGAGTATTACCCTGTTAACGCTATAACCCTCATAAAGATATGTTGTGTCTAATCTTGTATGTTCATAGCTAAGCATCCCCCTAAACCACTTTACGGGACTATAAGAGATGTTTGCACCTGTAGTCCAGAATCTATCCTCCCTGTGTGCATATGCATATATATAGTGGTTCTTTGTATAAGAACCAAGGAGCTCCAGGCGCCAGTGCCTGAGAATGTCACGGCTAGCATTAGCCAATATGCGCCAATATGTGCTAAAGCCTAGATTTTCTGTAGTAAAAAATACCTCTGTATAACCCTTTTCTCCACTAAGGCCGAGGCGTGTCTTACCACGGCTATAGTTAATGGCAAAATCCCCTGAAAAGCCACTGCTCCTTTCGCCCATCTCTGGGTCTTGAATGAAGTATCCCCCCCTTGCAGAGAAGTTTAGATATGGTCTTATTACCCTTGTAAGGCCTAAAAAAACACTATAGATCTGATAGTCAATACCCCCTATCTCAGTATAACCGCTGCGGATATAGGATGTGCCTGCGATAATACTTGTCCTTGGGTTGAGAATATGCTCATAACTAAACTCAAATAGATGTCTATTAAGGTTGCCCCAATAGTAGGCAAACTGTCCATGAGTAAACATATAATTAAGGGTTAGTATATTATGTGGGTTTAAACCATATGTTAGGCCTATATTACCTGAGTGTTCTGTACTATTTTCATAGGCATATGTCTCAAATTGTGACTTTATATATCGGTAGCCAAGGCTAAGGACTCTATTTGGACCAAATGTGTAGTCCAAGGAGGGAGTAAGACTATTTTGCCAATAAGATTCCCTGCGTCTCCTAAGCCCATATAGCTCAATCTCTGATAAGGTCTTAGAACGGACATAAGTATCTGCCAATTTTAAATTTAACCTCTCTGTGGCCTCATAGCTTGCTTCAGCATTTACACGATGACTTACTGTATTTTCACTTGAATCCTTTACAAAGAATTCAAAGCTGGCACCATAACCAAGGGTTAGCTCTTTATGGTAACCAGGAATGGATAACGATATAGCAGGGCTTATACGATTTATTATATCACTTTTCTTCCCTCTTGTCCAATAAATATTATCGTTATATTCAGTGGATAAGTCCAAAGATGGGGAAAATTTCATCCTCTCCTCTGCCTTTAGCTGAAAACAAGTTATACTTAGCATAATAAAAAATATTGTAGCCCTAAGGGACAATAACCCTATCACCTGGTTGAAGTCTGACATCCTCTGCCCCTTTTTTTCCTTCAATGACCCTATCTATATTTACCACTATCCTCTGGTCTTTTTCACCTGTCTTACGTAATATGACTACCTTGCTCTTTTTTGCCCACTCAGCAAAACCCCCTGCGAGGGTAATGGCCTGTAAGACTGTGGTTTCACTCCTTAGCGGAAATACCCCTGGGCTGTTTACCTTGCCCATAACATAGATCTTTGGGCTATTTATCTCATTTACAATTACAGAGACCTCTGGTGCCTCTATATACTGCAAAAATGCCTTCTTTAGTTCCTTTGCAAGGGCCTCCGGGCTCAATCCCTCTGCCTTGATATCCCCTATAAGGGGAAGGGAGATCTTTCCATCGGGGCGCACTAAAACCACCCTTGAGAGATCTGGCTCCTTCCATACAATGACCTCTATTACATCCTCCGGGCCAATTAAATAATCACACCATGCCAGAGGATATGTGGCCAATAATATGAAAAGGATACATATAGTCCTTGCTAACCTCATTTTATTAAATGTGGTAGACACACTGTATTTCCTCCTCTTTTATGGGCCTCTTCAAGCATCTCTTTAGCCAATTGAAAAAGTGTATCCTTATCTAACGAATTTGTTGGGAAACAGGCACCCCCAATACTTATCTTCAATCTATGTTGGGGTTCTTTAGAAAAGGCATAATTATTTATGTGCTCCATAATCCTTGAGGTCATAATATAGGTCCCATCCAGATCTGCAGCAAGCAAGATAATTCCAAACCTAAAGTCATTTAAACGTCCAATGATGTCTGTTTCCCTTACATTTCTTTTGATAAGGCTAACCAGCTCTGCCAATGTCTCGATATTCCTTGGTTTATTATAAGGTTCCAACATCAGAAGGGAAGCAAAGTTTTGATACCTGAAGCTCCTTCTTATCTCCCAATCTAAGAAAAAATTAAATAGAGGTGAGATAAGAGCCTTTGTCTCTTCATCCAAAAAACCACTTCCATCAGCTAAAATTTTTTCAATCATCTTGCATCTATTTTTAACTCCTTTATTTTATAAAGCAGTGCCTTATAGCTTATCTTTAAAATCTTTGCTGCCTTCTTCTTGTTCCAATTGACTTTTTCCAATACCTCCCTGATAACCCTCCTCTGTGCATCACTTGATGCCTTTTTAGAAATCTTTTTTAAATTGTACTCATCTGTTTGGCTTGTCTCAAAGTTCTCCTTTAGCTTTTCACTCAACTCTTTAACCACTACCTTTTCACCCAGCACTACCAGTCTTCTCATAGCATTTTCCAGTTCCCTAACATTACCCGGCCAGTTGTATTGCCTTAGAAGGCTCAGGCACTCATGGGAAATTTTAACAAATTGTCTGTTATATTCCTTGCAAAATTTATTTTGAAAAAAATTTATCAAAAATGGTATCTCCTCCTTTCTCTCATATAAGGGTGGTATTTTTATGTTTACTACATTGATGCGGTAAAATAGGTCTTCCCTAAATTTTCTCTCCTTTACCATTATCTCCAAGTCCTTGTTTGTAGCTGAGATTATTCTTATATCAACCTTGAGATCTCTATAACTACCTAAGCGGGAAAACTCCCCCTCTTGTAAAAGTCTTAAAAGCTTTCCTTGAATAATTAGAGGAATATCCCCTATTTCATCCAAAAAAAGGGTACCCCTGTTGCCAAATTCTACCCTCCCAGGCTTACTTTGATAGGCACCAGTAAATGCACCCTTTTCATATCCAAAAAGCTCACTCTCTAATAGTTCAGACGGTATATTCATACATGCCACCTTTACAAATGGCATATTACGCCTCAGAGAATTCATATGGATTGCCTTTGCCACTAAGTTTTTCCCCGTCCCACTGGCCCCTGTAATAAGCACTGGGACATCTGTAGAAGCCACATTCTGCACAACCTTTCCCACCTTCCTCATAGCCTGGCTGTGGCCAAATAAATGTTCAAAATCAATACCGGGTGCTATCTCATTTTTCATTATGATATAAGCAATATTTATACCATAAATTATATTAAAATTTTTTTTAATAATACATGGGCATATGGTGTATTGTCAAGGAAGCAATTCAAAATAAAATAGGTAAAATAATACATAAAATGTGAAAAAGTTTTCCTCTAACTCAACTTTGACAGCAAAACCTCTATTTTGGTTTTATCTGAAGAAGAAGAAAATGCGGTAAAAATGGGCCTAAATGAAAAACGAGATGTCCGTTTTGTGAAAATGTAGTGTTACGTGTAATATAAAAACTCCTTTACAAAGAAATATGTTTATGTTCATATTCGTCAAGACAACGGGATCACCTTTATCGCAGTCTGGACTTTTTAGAGAGAAAGGCAAGAGAATAAACTCATGCAAAGGGGATTATCCAAAGATAAACGGCCTGATTTAAATCAGGTCATTGGACATTGTGATAAGAAGGGATGGTAAGCCCATCTCTCATCATATCTTTTCTGGCAATACTGTAGATGTAAAGGCCTTTTTTGTCCTGTTCCCTAGTTTAGCACGCCGTTTTCCGTTTCCACACCCTTTGGGCTTAAGGGCTTTGGCGAAAGCCACCCTGAAAGGGCTTGGTCCTGAGGGCTTAACGGAGCAATCTGCTAAGCTATAAATAGGTTGGTGAAGTCAACCTTGTGGCATTTTCTTATTCCACTTATTGAACGCCAAAAATCCTTAATTCATCAATGTTTTT
>Ga0190332_1000231_pt1 | contig 12707 bp, 8 predicted proteins | sample 48720456_MG_FD_161679 | JGI IMG/M metagenome (GOLD analysis project Ga0190332, IMG submission 161679) | Hydrothermal vent sediment bacterial communities from Southern Trench, Guaymas Basin, Mexico - 4872-04-5-6_MG | ecosystem: Environmental > Aquatic > Marine > Hydrothermal vents > Sediment ... | reverse complement strand
GCTGTTGTTGGGTATGGAATATATAGAATGGTCCCCGAAATGGGCGCAAATCTTCATGGATTTTTCCTTGCGCTTGTTCTTGTAGGAAGTGCTTTACTTCTGCTTGCCACATATCCCACATCAAAGAGAACTTCGTGGACTTTTTACCCCGCATATCTTGTGGTTGTATTTTCTATGGCAGGACTTGTTCTTGCCCGTAACTGGCTTACCCTGTTTGTGTTCTGGGAATTAATGAGCTGGGCTTCGTTTGTTCTTATAAATGTGGGAAGCAGGGCAAAAAAAGCTGCGTGGATATACGCCATATTTAGTGCAATAGGAGCATATTCTATGCTTGCTGGAATATACTTGCTTCCGGGTCTGTCCCTTACTCATCTCAAAGTGGCAGGGGTTATGGTTCCATTGCTTCTTGTGACGGGTTTTCTTGTTAAAATGGCGACAGCACCTCTCCATATCTGGGCAAGGGATGCCTATGGAGAAAGTCCTGATGAATTCACTCCACTCCTTTCTGGAATAATGTCCAAGATGGGAGTTTTCGGTTCATTAATTGCAATTCTTTATGTGATAGGAAACATTTCCTCAGGACCTTCTTTTAGATACATTCTCGGGTGGCTTGGAGCTTTAACAGCATTCTTTATGACACTCATAGCTGTATTTCAGGATGATCTTAAAAGGCTTCTTGCCTACTCCTCGGTAGGACAGGTGGGATACATTCTCATAGGTTTAGCAATCGCCTCTCCTCTTGGTTGGAATGCTGCACTTTATCACACAGTAAATCATTTTATATTTAAGGGGCTGCTTTTCGTTGCAGCCGCTGGAATAATCTATAGGGTTGGAACTTCATACATGCCTCGTATGGGAGGGCTTATAAGAAGAATGCCTCTAACATTTCTTTCAACCCTTGTAGCTATAATTGCTCTTGCTGGTATTCCTCCAATTTCAGGTTTTGCTGGTAAATGGCTTTTGTATTCTGCCCTTATAGAAAAAGGCTGGATTTTTATAACGGTTGTTACCTTTCTCGCTTCAACTGTTGCTTTTCTTTATTGTTTTAAGATTCTTCACACCGTTTTTCTGGGGCAGTTACAGGAAGAAAATAGCAATGTAAAGGAAGTTCCCTTTCCCCTTGCCTTTGTGGAAGCGATTCTTTTCGTATCCCTTGGTGTGCTTGGTGCTTTTCCACGTCTGCTTCTGGATCCCATAAACCGAGTTCTTGCTGGAATTCCAGGAATGGAGAGCCCCGGATTTCATTATGAAAAAACCCTTGGAGTTGTGTCAAACCTTGGACACTGGAATGCACTTTTCCTCATGGTATTCTTTGTGGGTTCCTTCCTGCTTGCCCTTATATTCTTTGCAATAACTTCTGCGAGGGTCAAGAAAGTGGGACAGCTGGATGTTGGATATTCAGGAGAAGTTCCTAAATCCCCTGAAGACCTGCATTTTGGCTACGGCCTCTATGATCACTTTCGCAAGGCAGTTAAATGGTTTATCTATCCTATGGTTACAAAAATCTGGGAAGGCATTTACGAGTGGATTTCAGCATTTGCTGAGATAGTTAGAAGAATATACACAGGTAATGTAAATACATACGCAGCTTATGTGATTTTGATTTCCATTATAATCTTTTATTTCTTTACAGGGGTGAAATAATGGTGGCAAGAATATTTTATGCATTTTTGATACTTCTGGGAGGAATAGCATATGGTTTATTGCTTGGTGGAATTTCGAGAAAAATAACTGCCCGTCTGCAAAATCGAAGAGGCCCTACAATTTTCCAGAACTTCATAGATGTATGGAAACTCTTCAGAAAAAAGACAGCCATATCACATGGTGTGATGTTCTACCTTGCCCCAATGTTCAGACTTGTGGGAGGGGCTGGAACTTTTCTTCTTGTGCCAATCGTGGTTGGACATCCCTATCTCAGCAATTTTTCATTTGGCGGTGATCTCATTGTGATTATGTACTTTATGGTTCTTGGGTGTTTGGGTATGGCTTTAGGCGCGGCAGAAAGCGGACATCCTCATTCTCCTATTGCTGTCACAAGGGGTCTGTCCCTGATGGCAGGCTATGAACTCCCCTTTGTAGTTTCAGTGGTCGTTTTGATGATAGCCGATAAAACAACCACAGTGGAAGGAATAGTCCGTGCTCAGCAGGGAGGAATTCTTCATTGGCATATTTTTACTCATCCATTCGCAGCAGCAGCAGCCTTTATTAGTCTTCTGGGTATGATGATGTCCTACCCATTCCAGGTTGTTATGGCGCCTCAGGAGATTCCGATAGGTCCTCCAACTGAGTACAGCTCTTCTTTTCTTTCATATATGTTCTCAGGAAGAAGTGTTTTCGCTGTGGCAAAATATGTCCTTTTTATGGACCTATTTCTTGGTGGGGCAACCAATCTTGGTTGGGCCTTTCTTAAAACATTTTTAATATTCCTTTGGCCACTTTTCATAACCAATGTTTTTCCACGCTTCAAGCTCGAGCAAGCTGTGTCCTTTTTCTGGACATGGCCTACACTTATCGGACTGATAGATTTAATAAGGATTTATATAGTGAGGTAAACATGGATAAGGATAAGTATTTCCTTAATGAAAAACCGGGAAAATTAACATATTCAGGAGTTTTTAAGAGAATCGATGATTGGACAAGGGCAAGGTCACTGTGGGTTGTCGCCTACGGAACAGGATGTGGTGCTATTGAGATCCGTCCCACATTTACATCGAGATTTGACGCAGAAAGGCTTGGAATGCGTATGGCTGGAACCCCAAGACAAGCAGATGTGATTATAATAAGCGGATATCTTACGGTAAAGACATTAAAGAGAGTAATCAGGGTTTATGAACAGATGCAATCACCAAAATATGTAGTGGCGCTTGGAGCCTGTCCGATAAACGGCGGTATGTACTATGACTCATACAATGCCATCAATAAGCTTGACCTTTATCTTCCTGTGGATGTATGGGTTACGGGTTGCATGCCAAGACCAGAAGCTATTCTAGCGGGATTTAAAAGACTTCAGGAACTTATAGACAGCGGAAGGGCGGATGGCTGGAAAAAATACATAGAAAACCTCGATTGGTATAGAGAAAACCAGAAAAAAATAATTAAGAACTGGCGAATGCCCAATTATAACTGGTGAGGTGAGAGATGGAGTTAGTTGAAAGATTGAAGAAGAAATTTGAGGTTATCGGTTTCAAAAAGCAGAGAAAAGATCTCTTTATAGTGGAAACTACAAAGAAGGACCTTATCCCCATGCTCTTTTACCTGAAGGAATACGAAGGTTTCAGGACCCTTACTCTCATTTCGTATGTGGACTGGATAGAGGAAGGAAAGTTCCAGCTGAGTTATATTTTGTGGAACTCAAGAACGAAGGACAATATAATAGTTGAATTTAGGCTGGACAGGGAGAAGCCTGATTTTGAAACAATATACAGGATGTGGCCCCAGGCAGAAGCTTATGAGAGAGAAATACATGAGATGTTCGGAGTCAATTTTGAAGGGAACCCCACCCAGCATGAAGAATTGATCCTGGAGGACTGGGACGATATCCCGCCTATGAGGAGGGATTTCGATACTCTTAAATATTCCATGGAAAGATTCGGGGAAAGGGAATCAAAGAGCGGTATAAATATACGGAAGGAAATTTCCGAACAATATGACGAATGGAGAAGAAAATGAGCAAGGAAGAAGTGAGACTCTTTATAGGACCCCAGCATCCGGGAATAACCGGAAACATGAGCATAGAGCTTCTCCTGAAGGGAGATACCATAACATGGGCTAAAACCCATATTGGATATCTCCACAGAGCCTTTGAAAAACTGATGGAGAGAAGGATTTTTATTAAAAGTTTTCCCCTTGTATGCAGAATTTGTGTGCCTGAACCTGATACCAATGAGGAAAATTTTGCAAGGGGCCTGGAGGAGCTTGCAGGAATAGAAATTCCCGAGAGGGCAAAGTGGATAAGAACACTGGTGCTGGAGCTTTCAAGGCTACAAATGCTTATTATGTGGTACGGAGGTATAGCAGGTTCTATGGGCCTTTCTACTCCAGTTCAGTGGGGAATAGGTGATAGAGACTACATTCTTGACCTTTTCGAGGAGCTTACAGGTGCCAGGATTTATCATATTTATATTATGCCAGGAGGAGTAAGAAAGGATCTCCCAGATGGATTTGAAGAAAAAGTACTCAGAGCAATGGATATGATAGAGAAAAAGTTGCCCGAATATGACGAGATAATAATGGAAAATGCAGTGGTTCAGAAGAGGTTAAAAGGTCTCGCAAAAATTCCAAAGGGATGGGTTGAGGAGATGGGAATAACGGGACCTGTGGCAAGAGCCTGTGGTTTTCCATTTGACGTAAGAAAAGACAGTCCTTATGAGGCATATGACCAGCTTGATTTTGATGTGATAACCGAGGAAGGATGCGATGTATGGTCAATGCTTCTCGTCAGGCGAAGGGAAATTGACCTGAGTATAAAACTCATAAGACAAATAATAGACAAAATGCCCAAGGGAGAATTCCTTACAAGACTTCCCAATGTCCTTTACTGGAAAATTCCCAGCGGTGAGACTTATGTAAAATCAGAATCTACAAGGGGAGAGTTCGGATACTATATGGTAACGGACGGTTCGGATAAGCCCCGCAGGGTTCATGTGAAGGGCCCTTCATTTATTCACGGCATTACACTGGCGGAAAGGCTTCTCGTTGGTCAGAATATAGCAGATGTTGCTCCGATCCTGGTGGCACTTCAGACATGCCCACCAGAAATGGAAAGATAGGAGGGAGTTATGGGTCTTAAAGAAGTTTTAAAACCCCTGGGTGCCTGGAGGCAGATTGCTCGCAGGCCCCACACTATATTGGTCCCCACGATAAAAAGAGAAGCTGCGGAAAGATACAGGGGATTTCATGTAAATGACCTTGAAAAATGTATTGGATGCGGAACCTGCGCAGCTGTTTGTCCTAATGAGGCTATAGATATGGTTAAAGTAGAAGGATTTGAGGCCAAAAAGGGAGATTCAGGTTATCGTCCGAGGATAGATTATGGAAGATGCTGCTGGTGTGCTTTGTGTGTGGATTCCTGTCCCACCACTTCCTTAAAAATGACAAATGAGTACATATGGATAAGAGATGTCCCTGAGGATTTTGTATACATTCCCGGTTATGACATAAAAGGATTTGAGGATAAAGAAAAAGGTTACAGGAAAGATAAGGAGCATGGCTTGACCAATTATAACAGAGTCCCCATGAGGGAGCTTGATCCGGGAGAAAGGGTAAAATCTTTTGCAGAAGTCGTGATTGGCTATACAGAGGAGGAAGCAAGAAAGGAAGCAGACCGTTGTGTAGGATGTGGACTTTGTATAGCTGGATGTCCTGACAGGATGCACATTCCCGATTATATAAGAGCGATAGCTTCAGGAGAATACGAGCGTTCCGTAAATATTATGTATGAAAACAACCCCTTTGCGGAATTGTGTGGAAAAGTGTGTACCAGAAGATGTGAAAGCTATTGTTCCATAGGTCATGAAGGTGACCCTGTAGCAATAAGATGGCTTAAAAGATTTGCCACAGAGAGATTTTCGGACCTTAAAGAAGTTATAAAAGTAAGGAAACAGGAGCCAAAGGACAAGTCAGTTGGAATAATAGGAGCTGGTCCCGGGGGCCTTACTGCGGCCTATTACCTGTCCTTAAAAGGTTATAAAGTAACCGTCTATGAGGCCATGCCAGAAGTTGGAGGAATGACCATGGCAGGTATTCCCAAATATCGCTTCCCGTTTCCTTCTTTAAAGAAACAGGTTGACTTCATTCTTTCCCATGGAGCAGATTTGAAACTCAATTACTATGTTGACTCTGAAAAGTTCAGAGAGCTGATGAAAAGACACGATGCCATCTACCTTGGAGTAGGACTTATGAAGCCCTGGAATCTCGGTGTTCCTGGAGAGGAGCATCCCAATGTTATATATGCTATTGATTTCCTTAGAAAAGTTAATTTTAATGAGCCTGTGGAAATTGGCAAGGAAGTTGTGGTTATAGGAGGAGGAGATGTCGCCATGGATGCGGCAAGAGTTTCGCGTCGGATGGGGGCTCGTGTCACAATAGCTTATCGAAGAAGAAAGATAGATATGCCAGCAGACCATGAAGAAATTGAAGGAGCAGAGGAAGAGGGAGTTGAAATCTGGGAGAAAATAATACCCTTGAGAGTTGAAGATGCGCCTGAAGGGAAGGTGAAACTTGTATACGGAAAGGCAAAAATGGTGGATCAAGGCCCGGGAAAAAGACCGAAGCCAGTTTTGATAGAGGGGGAGGAATACGAAATGGTTGTGGACAGAATAATTGTGGCTATAGGTCAGCAGGCTGATCTGAGTTTTCTCCCCGAGGAGATAGAAGAGAAGCTTGAAGTAGAACGGGGCAGAATTAAAGTGAACGAAAGACAGATGACTTCTATTCCAGGACTCTTCGCAGGAGGAGATGTTGCTAATAGGGTTGCAGATGCCATTTCAGCTATAGCTGATGGACTCAGAGCAGTCAAGGGAATAGAGCTTTACCTTAAAGGAGAACTTTAATTAATCCCGTTAAGGGGTCTGTCCCCCTTTTATGGGGAAAGCCCCTCTTTACTTTTTATTTTTTCCTTTTAATAACCTTTTCTGTATAATAGGGGAAAAGAAGGAGGTAACTATGGGTACTGCTGCCCTTTTTACAGGCTATGGATTGCTTATTTTGGTTGTGGTTTTTGTGGTTGCAGCGTTTTTCCTCTGGCTTGGAGCGAAAATAGCGCAGATCAAAAACGCTGGATTTGGAAAGGCTCTTCTCGCAACATTCCTTGGGTTTATAGCTGGGATAATACTTAGACTCGTACCAGCGATAGGATGGTTGCTCGGTATAATTGCTTACATAGTAATTATCAAGTATGTGTTTGCAACAGACTGGATAAAGGCTCTTATAGCATGGGCTGTTTCCTTTGTTATAACAGTGGTTCTATTCGCCATCTTTGCATTTGCCGGGCTACTTTCCATTGGCGCTTTTATGAAAGCAGCTTCAGCAAAACAGGCTGCTATTTTTGTATTTTCCAGTTTAGCCTGAGTTAAGGTAATTCAATCTTAAGGAGAGGAATAGGATTCCTCTCCTTTCCTCTACTAAATCAACTCTTCTACCAGGCTGTATTTTTCCATTGGGGTAACTAAAAGAATTCCTCCAACCTTTCCCTTTATTCTATTAATAATTTCCTTTGCTATTTTTACCCCTTCTTTTACCCCCTCTTTTCCAGATTTTCCCTCCATTCTTTTTAGAACCCACTCAGGTAAGGAAATCCCGGGAACCTCATAATGGAGATATTCCGCATTTTTCCAACTCAAAAGTACCATCACTGTAACTATTATTGGAACTCTTAATTTTTCCAGCTCTTTCATCATTTCCTCAAGATAATCGGGATCAAATACAGGTTGTGTGGTTAAAAAGCGAGCTCCTGACTGTATTTTTGCAGTGGCTCTTTGAAGTTCGCCCTTATCTATTCTGTTTATGTTCAGGGATGCACCCACCAGGAAATTTGTTCCTGAGTCAAGAGGATTTCCAAGAAACCCTTTTCCCTGGTTCATCAAATTGATTATTTCTATAAGGCCAAGCGAATCCAGGTCGTATACCCCTGTAGCAAAGGGGTAATCGCCAAGAGAAGGTGGATCACCTGTAAGGGCAAGGATATTTTCTATACCCAAAGCAGAAGCTCCCAAAAGGTCTGCTTGAATCGCAAGCAAGTTCCTATCCCTGCAGGTCATATGAACGATTGTTTCAAATGGGAATTTGTCTTTCACAGCTCTTGCGAATGCAAAGGGATTCATTCTTACCCTTGCCATTGGGGAGTCGGAAATATTCAGGGTATTAATCTCTGTTCCTTTCCACCTTTCTATAGTTTTGAAAATGGCCTCAGTCATTACCCCCTTTGACGGTTCTATTTCCACAGAGAACAGTTTATTCTTCTCTAAAAGTTCCTTTACTCTGGTTTTTATTTCCCTGCTTGGCAGGGATTTTTCTTCTTTTTCCTCTATTATTATTCTTTTTACCCTTTTCTTTATCTTTAATCCTTTTACTTTTTCAGAGGTCTCTCTTATGTGTTGGGGAGTCGTACCACAACATCCACCTACAAATTTTGCCCCTATTTTAACAGCCTTTTCTGCATATCTTGCAAAATATCCCGGGTTTGATGGGTATAAAAATTTTCCATGAATAAATCTGGCCTGTCCGGCGTTTGGCATGTAAATTACGGGTTTGTCCGTTATAGAAAGTATAATTCTTGTGGCTTCAAATACGTCCTGGGGACCACTTCCACAGTTTGTCCCTATTGCATCAGCTTTACTTGAGTTAAGTTTTCCTCCAGCATCCACAACCTTTTCTCCGAAGATTGTTTTTAACTGATTGGGAAAGGTCATGGATGCTATAACAGGAACATCCGGAGCAATTTCCTTGGCAACTCTTATGCCAATTCCTAATTCGTCAAAACAGTTGTATGTTTCAAAAATAAGAAGGTCCACTCCACCTTCAAGAAGGGCAGTTATTTGTTCCTTAAAAATCTCTTCCACTTCGTGCTCACTGAGTTTTTTCATTACATCATGAGGTCTTGATATAGGACCGATTGACCCTGCCACAAATGCTTTACCCTTTGCAACCTCTTTTGCGATTCTTGCTCCAAAATAATTTATGTCTCTCGTTTTTTTGCCGAGCCCAAAAAATTCCTCAAGTACAAACCTATTAGCGCCAAAGGTGTTTGTTTCTATAATTTCTGCCCCTGCTTCTATATATTCCCTGTGAATTGTTTTTAAAACTTCAGGCATGGTTATATTAATTTCATCGTAACAAAAGCCTTTTGGGACGCCTTTCTGATAGAGGTATGTACCCATTGCCCCATCAAAAACAACAGCACTGTCATTTTTGAATATTTCCCAGACGTTCATTTCTCCTCCAGCAATGATTTAATCTTTTTGAGCGCATCAACTGCGTCCTTTCCGAAGGCGTCGGCTCCAAATTCCTTGGCAAGCCTTTGACTCACTGTGGCTCCTCCTATGATTACGATGAGTTCTGGATACTTTTCTTTTATCTTTTTTACAGCCTTTTTCATCTCATCAAGGGTTGTTGTCATAAGGCAGGATAGTCCAACAACATGGGGTCTGTCCCTTTCTATTGCTTCAATAATTTTTTCAAGTGGCACGTTTTTGCCCAGGTCTATTACCTTAAATCCGAAATTGGAAAAGACTGCCTTTACTATATTTTTCCCGATATCATGAAGGTCTCCCTTCACAGTGGCAAGCACTATTTTCCATTTTTTTGGTATGTCTTCCTTTTTTAATCTTTCTTCAATTAGAGCAGAGGCCCTTTTCATGGCATCAGCTGATGCAATAAGCTGTGGAAGAAAGTAAATCTTTTTCTCATAAAGCTCTCCAACTTCCTTCATTGCCGGAATTAGAATTTGGTTCATTATTTCCATGGGTTCCATTTTATTTAGCAGGGACACTGTTATTTTGTAAGCTTCTTCTTTCCTGCCTTCTATTATTGCCTTTTTTAAAGCATCTTCCTGTGTTTCTGGTTTTGAAGATTTTACCACAGGGATTTCAGTTTTCTTTGTGAAAATTTCCATAAATCTTTTACTTCTGCCATATATGAATTCAGATGAATAAAGAGTTGCCATAAGCTTCTCATTTTCTACCCTTAATATGCCGGCATCAGCACCCCTGCATATTGCCATTGCTAAAAATGACTGGTTCAACCATTTCCTTTTTGGCATACCATAGGAAACATTGGAAAGACCGAGAATAACAGGCAAGTTGAAATTACGTTTTACCTCTTCTATGGCTAAAAGTGTATTTTTGACCCCTTCTGAACCTGTGGAAACTGAAAGAACGACCGGATCAAAGATAAAATTATCCTGAGAAAGGTCATAGGACTCCGCCTTTTTCAGAAAGTTTTCAAGCACCTGAAGCTTTGTCTTAACATCTTCAGCCACGCCCCTATCATCTATCGCAATTGCTATAACTGAAGCAGAGTATTTTTTAGCCAGAGGAAGAACCTCTTCCATTCTTTCTTCTTCAGCTGAACAGGAATTAATAACCGCTCTTCCTGAAGTTGCTTTTAGAGCTGCCTCAATACTTTCTGGATTTTTTACATCTATAAAGATGGGGATATTCACCCTCGTTGAAATTTCTGTTACTGCGCTTTTAAAGAATTCCGGTTCTTTTTCTCCCCTAATTCCCAGGTTAATGTCTATTCCATCAGCTCCGGCCTTTTCCTGTTCAACCGCTGCCCGGACAATTTCCTCCAGGTTTTTATTTTCTATAAAGGGTCTTATTTTTTTGCTTCCGAAAGGATTAATACGTTCTCCTATCTTTACAAAGGGAAAACCTGTGCCAGCGGGAACCAATTTTGTTCTGGATGCTGCAAAAAAGAATGTTTCACCGCTGCTTTTTTTCGTGGGAAGCCCTTTCAATTTATGCGATAGAAGTTTAATATGAGAAGGGGTTGTCCCACAGCATCCACCGATTATTGACGCGCCCCTTTTATAAAATTCTTCGCCGAAAGAAAGGAACTCTTCGGGGTCCATGGGATAGATTATGGTGTCCCCCTTTTTTATTGGCAAACCTGCATTTGGATAAATGGCAAAGGGCTTTGTTTTTTTCGCAAGCACATCGGCGATTTCAAGGAATTCTTTCACCTCTTTTCCACAGTTTGTAGAGAGAATATCAGCTTCTGTCTTTTCCAGAATAGAGAAAGCAGTGAAGGGGTCTGTCCCCGTTACAGTTCTCCCATCTTCAGTGAAGGTCATAGAAATGAGAACAGGAAGCTTTGTGGCCTCCTTTGCAGCCATAACAGCGATTTTCGCCTCCTCCACGTCTATCTGTGTCTCTATCTGGATAAGTTCTACCCCTTCTGCTGCCATAATATGTGAAATTCTGTAATAGTTTTCATAGGCTTCATCCCAGGACATCTCTCCCAGTGGCTTAAGAAGTCTTCCCAGGGGTCCTATTGACCCGGAAACAAGTGCCCTGTCGCCTGCAGCTTCTCTTGCCAGCGAAACTGCCCTTTTTATTATTTCCTCAAGCATCCAATCAGATAGGCCGATTTCCCTCAATTTGTATGGATTTGCTGAAAAGGTATTTGTCTCAATAATATCCGCCCCTGCCTCTACATAGTCGGAATGAATTTTCTTTATCAAATCCGGTTGTTCAATATTTAAAATCTCGCCTAAGGAAAAACTTTGGCCTGCACGCCTTGCTATCTCAGTCCCAATCGCCCCATCCAGAATAAGCACTCTTCTTTTCACTTTTTCCAGAAGGTTCATGGAAAAATGATAACACCAGGGTCAACAGCAGATTCAAATTTTTGATTCAACTAATTGAATTAATCAAGAAAAAGAGAGAACCAATTGTCATTATAAGCCATATAATCAGGAAGCACAAACTGGAATGATTTTTGCAAGAGGATTAAGAAGTAACATTTATTAGGAGGTGCCTATGCGAAAGGCAATTGCCTTGATCGCATTTCTGGCCCTTGTTGCCATACCCCTTTTGGGGCAGGCAAGGACCGGAAATATCTACGGAAAGGTGGTTGATGCTGCAAGCGGGCAACCCCTCCCTGGTGTTGCAGTAACACTAACAGGTGAGGGAATTGCTCCCATGACGGCAATCACCACCGCAGAAGGTAACTTCAGGTTCCTGAGACTTCCTCCAGGAGTCTACAACATTAAAGCCGAACTTCAGGGCTTTAAGACTCTTGAGAGGAAGGGAATCAGGGTCCTGGTTGGTTCAAACGTAACACTTACCCTCAAGCTCGAACAGGGAACCATTCAGGAGGAAATTACAGTAACGGCTGCAGCCCCTGTGGTTGACACCAAAAAGGCAACCGTTTCAGCAAATGTAACCAAGGAAGCCCTCCAGGAACTTCCAACAGCAAGAGACCCATGGGTCATTCTTGACCTGACCCCTGGTGTGATGGTGGACAGGGTAAATGTTGGAGGTTCAGAATCCGGACAGCAGTCCAACTTCTTTGCAAGGGGAGACTCCGGTGATAATGCTCAGTGGAATATTGACGGTGTAACCGTAACAGATGCAGCTGCACTCGGTGCGTCTCCTATGTACTACGACTTTGATGCCTTTGAGGAAATGAATATCTCCACCGCTGCAAATGACGTTACTGCTCCTACCGGCGGTGTTATCATCAACTTCGTTACCAGAAGGGGTGGTAATAAATTTTCTGGAGGAGCCAGATTCTACTGGACAGGAGAGGACACAGAAGCGAATATTCCAGAAGATGTAAAGGATGACCTTATTAATCCTGACTACAAGGGAAACAGGGTGAAACACATTTATGATTATGGATTCAATATCGGCGGTCCTATAATTAAAGACAAACTCTGGTTCTGGGGTTCCTATGGTGTTCAGGATATCCACAATACTGATATCACTGGAGAAAAACCCGATAATACTATGCTGAGAACATGGAATGTTAAAGTTAATGCCCAGCTTGGAAATCACAGGCTTGAGTTTTACTATATGTATAACAACAAAGAAAAAGAAGGAAGAGGTGCCAGTGCATACAGGCCTCACGAGACAACTTGGCATCAGACAGGTCCAGGCGCTGTATACAAATTCCAGGATGACTTTACCGTGGGCCAGAACTTCTTCGGCTCCTTGAAACTCGGTTATGTTGACGGTGGATTTAAGCTCGAGCCTTATGGTGGG
>Ga0190332_1000223_pt1 | contig 12877 bp, 12 predicted proteins | sample 48720456_MG_FD_161679 | JGI IMG/M metagenome (GOLD analysis project Ga0190332, IMG submission 161679) | Hydrothermal vent sediment bacterial communities from Southern Trench, Guaymas Basin, Mexico - 4872-04-5-6_MG | ecosystem: Environmental > Aquatic > Marine > Hydrothermal vents > Sediment ... | reverse complement strand
TAAGCATTTTTTCTCCCCCTCTCAGCTAATCATTTTAATGATGACTTTGACATCTTCGGCATCAATCTCGATAGGGTCAGATGTTTTCAGAACTTCCTTAATCATTTCGTCGAGTTCAATGTCAAGATCCACTCCGTTAGCGCGTATATTCTTGTTTTTTAAGAATCTGGATGCAAAAGAAGCAAGATTTGCCGGGATCACGATGTTCGCCTTTTTTTCGCCGGTATTTTTATCCAGCACTAGGATGCTCAACTTCCTTCCCCTTGCTCTGTACTCAGGTTCTGCTTCTTCAATGATTTCTTTGATAAGATTGTATCCATCTTCAGGATTGATTTTGTGATCATAAACGAGTCTGAGGACTTTTAATACTTCTTCTCTATTCATCAGCTGCACCTCACTTTCTCTTTTTGACTTTTTTTAACATTTCAAGAGCTTCACTGGGGTTTAATTCCCCTGCTTCCAGCTTTTCGAGTATTTTCACAGTTTCCTCTTTCTCGTCTTCAGCCACTTCAAAGCCCATGGAACGTACAATATCTTCAAGCCTGTTTTTAGCCGTGGGATATGAAATGTTCAACTCTTTTTGAACTTCTGAAAGATTACCGCGATTCTTGATGAAGATTTTCAAAAAATAAAGTTGATCGGGTGAGAGTCTCATGATTTCATCGAGCTCGAACCTACCTCTAATTGTAGTTCCGCAGCTATCACAGTGGTATTCGGTTATAACGAGCTTTTCGCCACAAACAGGACAGTTGGTGATTTTTTTCCCCTTCATATAAACACCTCCTCGAGGTCTTGTATCTTCATTATACGCCCATTGATTTATAAATGTCAAGTTGTAGTTCAATAATTTTTATATCGATATGAAAAATATCCATTTTATACCTAAAAAATCATTTTTTTTAGATATGAAAACGAAATTGCTCAAAAACATGAGAATTTTCAATATAATCCCTGTTCTTGTATGGTAATCAGCGATAGTAGTATATAAAGAGGCTGGTGAAAAAAATCTTCATATTTTATAATATGGTGAAAATATTCTTCTTAACTTCGGCCTAAAAGGCCTTGAAAGGGGAGGGAAATTATGAGAAAAGTACTTGTGATTGCTCTTTTGGTGATTCTTGTTGCAAGTATTGCTTTTACAGCCAAGATTACCTTCTGGACAACTGAGGTTGAAAGCAATAGGCTTCAAAGGATCAGAACCCTTGCTACACTTTTTAAGATCAGATACGGTGTAGAAGTGGAAGTTGTTCCTGTTGAGGAAAACGATTTGCTCAAGCAAATTCCCATCGCAAAAGCCTCCGGGACCTTACCAGATGTTATTGAAGGCGGTATTGAACCTATGCTCCTTCTCGGAAGCGAAGGGCTTCTGGCTGAAAAGCTAGCCACGGATATAATCAATGAATTTGGTGATGTCTACACAGGCGCTTCAAGGTTACTATCTAACGGCAGCGGTGGCTATTACGCGATTCCTTTCCATGCATGGGTGCAGGGAATCTGGTACAGGAAGGACATGTTCGATGCCAAGGGCCTTAAAGCACCTATCGCCTGGGAAGACATTCTCAAGGCAGCGAAAGAACTCAATGATCCGGATAATGGTATCTATGGTATCATTCTTCCCAAAAAAGCTGATGCTTATGCCGAACAGGTCTTTACTGAAGTTGCCCTTGCCAATGGTGCCAGACCAATTGACCTCGAAGGTAATATAACCTTCAACACACCCGAGATGATAGAGGCTTTTAGGTTCTACAAAGAACTTGGCAAATATTCAAAACCGGGTTATACAACAGTATTGGATGCTCTAAAAGGATATCTTGCTGGCGAAGCCCCGATGATTTTCTATTCCACTTACATCATGGATGATATAGCTGTGGAAGAAGTTCAAAGGGGAAGAATTGACAAGTTTGATCCAAAACTCGTTGAAAACACAGGCTTTGCAAATTACATGACCAATACAGAGCCAAGTTCATATGGCCAGGTTGTTGCCCTTGGTATCCTTGAGGGAACAAAAAACAGGATCGAAGCAAAGGAATTTGTCAAGTTCTTGATGACTGGAAACAACTACATATACTGGCTGCATATGGCTCCCGGTGGAATGAATCCTACGAGGAAATCCATTGCTGCAAATCCGAAATTCCTTGAAAATCCTGTTCTTGAAAGGTATGGTAGTGAAAAGATACAGGAAATAATTTCCGCTCTGGAAAACGTTGTGAGATTTGATTTCTATGAAGGGCATGTCATAACTGATATGAGCAAGATTTCCGGTGCATTTATCATCGGAAAGGCTATCAATTACATGTTTGCCAACGACTGGACACCTGAAGAAACTGCAGCATGGGCTCAAAAAGAAGCTGAAAAAATTCTTGGCAAATGATTTTTGTTGATTAACCTCCGGCGGCTTTTTGCCGCCGGTTTTTTGGAGGTGCTTGATGGCGCAATCGGTAAAAGTTGGCACGCTAAAGATAAAAGAAAGAAACCTTGGCTGGAAGTTGATAATACCCACAATTATCATAATCGCAGCTCTAATAGTCTATCCGGTAATTTACAACATCTATCTCAGTTTTTATGACGTTTCCATAAGTCCAGGAAAATCTAACATTTTTGTTGGTCTTCAGAACTATGTAAATGTATTAACTGACCCCGATTTCTGGGTATCTTTTGGAAAGACCCTTGCCTTTACCCTTCTTACGGTTGTCGGCAGTATTCTTGCTGGTCTGGTCGTGGCATTGATGATGAACAGGAATTTCATAGGCAGGGCTTTTGTTAGGGCGCTCCTTTTACTTCCATATATCACTCCATTGATAGCCATTGTTTTTGCGTGGCGATATATTTTTCTACCGATAGATGGGCCATTAATAAGGATGCTTTCAACTGTTGGCTTAATAGATTCCGGCGTTGATTTGATAAACGACCCTAACAATGCCTTCTGGGTTGTTACAATATTCAACGTTTGGAGGAACTTCCCCTTTGTTTATTTGATGATTCTTTCGAGACTTCAGTCGATTTCAAAAACACTCTATGAGGCAGCAGAAATTGACGGCGCTAATGCATGGCAGAAATTCAAAAACATTACCTTGCCAGAGCTTTATTTTGTTATCGGCTCTGTCGCATTGCTTAGAGGCATCTGGAATTTTTATAAGTTCGATGAAGTGTATTTAATGTCGAAATTTGCCGGAACCTTACCCATATACATATACGAAAAGGCATTTCTTGGTGTGCCTGAACAAGGAGTCGCCGCAGCTATTGCTACGATTCTTTTTGTTGGCATGATGGCACTTATAGGGTTCTATGTGAAGAAGGTGTTGAAATGGTGAGAAGGAAAAACATCGCCAAAAAAACTGGCTTTTATATACTTGTACTCCTTTTGGTTATTTTTGTTGCTTATCCTTTTGTCTGGATGCTGTCTATTTCTTTTCGCTACGATACAGATGCTTTTGAACCTGGTCTCATTCCTGAGCGGCCTACACTTAGGCAATATGGTGAATTGCTCGGTCTGGTAAAATCCATCAGGGAGGAAATGTCTCAAGAGGAACAACAAATGATGGAACTGATTAAAGATTTGCCTCCCGAACAGCAAGAGGCATTCCTTGCAGAAATCGGAGCCCAGAGAAAAAAAGAGACATTCCCTTTTATCAGGTTTTTTAAGAACAGCTTGTTCCTTGCAGGTATTTCAGCATTTATAAGCCTTATCATCGCCATTTTTGGTGCGTATTCTTTCAGCAGGCTTGAATACAAAGGAAGAGGAATGATACAGAGAAGTGTTCTTGTGGTGTATCTATTTGGAGGTACAATACTTGCCGTACCCCTTTACCAAATTTTTGTCAAACTGGGACTTTTTGGCTCTGGTGCAAGGTCCTATATTGCACTAGTAATAATCTACGTTGTGCAAACGTTACCCGTTTCCCTGTACATGCTTGGAAATTATTTCAGAACGATACCGTATTCAATTGAAGAAGCTGCAATTATCGATGGCTGCAGCAGGCTTCAGACGATATTTAAAGTTGTTGTGCCTTTGTCACTTCCGGCTATTATCACAGTCTATATATACGCCTTCATGATAGGGTGGAATGAATTCCTCTTTGCATCGATATTCGTCCGGCCCTATCCGGAGTACTATACCCTGCCAATTGGGCTTAATGAACTATTCAACTCAGCACATGCTATATGGGGTAAAATGATGGCAGCGTCTGTTGTGACAGCACTTCCAGTTGTGATTATGTTTACAATGATGGAAAAATATCTCACAGGAGGGCTTACCGTTGGTGGTGTTAAAGAATAGCCATTAGCGAGACTGGAAAATCACAATTTCAGATACATTCAAGGAGGAGATTATATGTTCGCTGTACCCGAAGAAATTCAGAGTAAATTAAGTGCTTTCAGAGATATTTCAGTTATTGTAGGGATTCCTAGTTATAACAATGCCGAGACAATTGGACATGTGGCTAAGATTGCTGCAAAAGGCATAGAAGAATTCTTTGATGGAAAAGGTCTAATCGTGAATTCAGATGGCGGTTCAACTGATAAGACGATAGAAGCATTTATGGCTACCGATACTGGCAACGTACCCAAAATAGCCTTTCAGTATATAGGAATACCCGGCAAAGGAAGTGCTATGAGATCTGTAATGGAAATCTCCGCGGTTTTAAGGGCTCCAGTGACAATATTTCTCGATTCTGACCTTAGAAGTGTTCAGCCCTGGTGGCTTGAAAGACTTGGAAAGCCGATAATTGAGGGAAAAACCTCTTATGTCACCCCGTATTATGTCAGGCACAAGTACGATGGTACAATAACAAATAACATATGCTATCCGTTGACCTCAGCACTATATGGTCTTGAAATCCGTCAACCTATTGGTGGCGACTTTGGTGTTGGGCTGGAAATGGTCGATATATATATGAGTAAACCCCCAAAAATCTGGGAAAGCGATGTAGCGAAGTTTGGTATTGACATATGGATGACAACTACCGCTATAAACGAATCAAAATTTAGGCCAATGCAAGCAGCTCTTGGTGCTAAAATTCATGATGTGAAAGATCCCGGAAAGCATCTTGGCCCTATGTTCAGTCAGGTTGTCGGAACACTTTTTACGTTGATTGAAGAATATAGCGAAAATTGGATGAAAATTTCAAGTATTGAGAAATCTGAAATTTATGGCGATATTCCTGAAGTCGTACCTGAACCTCTTGAAGTAGATCTTGAAAACCTTATAGCCAAGACAAAATTAGGCATTAGAGAAAACCTTGACCTTGCGAAGAAAATATTGCCTGATGAGGTTTTTGGTTTATACGAGAACATAATGGAAAACGGTAAGTTAAACGAGGATAATTGGGTAACCCTCATATACAAACTGGCGGGCCTCTTTAGAAATGAAAAACTCCGCGAATCCACAATCTCTATATTGATACCCGCATATTTTGGAAGGGTTGCAGATTTCGTTGAAAAGACCCTGAATCTCTCCACCAACGAAGCCGAAGAAAAGATTAAAGACATGATGGAGCTGTTTCTCAGCAGGAAAGGTGAGCTAATAAAGGAGTGGTGAGTATTGATAATCCCAAGGCTTAAAGGTCTTTACGATTCCCTTGGTACCTCTGAAAAAAAAGTTGCCAACTACATTATTACACGTGCTGATGACGTAATTCATTACACCATCACAGAGCTGGCACATTTTTCTGGCTCCAGTGAGGCGACTGTATACCGCCTTGTAAAAAAGCTAGGATTTAGCGGGTATCAGAGTTTCAAAATCACCCTTGCACGTGAGCTGAGCGTTCCGCAAGAGAGCATTTACGAGAAGGTTTCAAATGATTTTGAAGGTTTCGTGAGGGGAGTGCTTCAGGATAATATTCACATAGCCGAAGAAACGCTCCAGGTACTCGATCTTGATGAACTCAAGAAGACTGTAAAAATGATCACAAATGCCAGAAGGGTGCTCTTCTTTGGAGTAGGCCGTTCAGCAGTAGTCGCAGAGAGTGCCAGCTTGAATTTTGCCCTGCTTGGCATACCTACAGAGTGTTATATAGATCCCCATACACAAGTTATGGTAGCTTCCGGACTGGGTGAAAAAGACCTTGTAGTGGGAATATCACATACAGGTACCATAAGAGACACGATAAAGTCTCTTCAGATTGCGAAAGAAGCCGGTGCTTCCACAATTGTCATCACGTCGGGGATGAATTCGCCCATAGTGGAGACAGCGGATATCGTGCTTTATACTGCCACAAAGGAACCCTCGAAGAGCGAATTTACCTTGAGCAGAATAGGGGAGCTTCTGGTGCTGGATATATTGTATAAATGCGTGGTTTCGGAACTTGGCCTCACTGTAAAAAAGCACTTCAATCGCCTTGAAGAAATCTTAAAACCTAAACGCTACTAACCGAAAAATTTCACAGACCGGGGATACATCCCCGGTTTTTTGATGCTAAAATATAGTTAGCATATCTAACTATCAAGGGTGATCTCATGGGTTCTGCATATTTACTTGTCTTATATACAGCCATAACAGGTGTTGGAGGTTCAATGTTCCGGGTAGTGTTCAACCTCTTTCTCAGAGAACAGGGATTCTCCAATAACTTCATTGGATCAATTACCTCTGCTTCTTTATGGGGCTCAGCGCTACTTGGTCTTATTATCGGAATACTTGCAGATAGAATAGGAAAGAAGCTGGTGATTATACTGGCTTCTATCTTTGTCCCTATAACAAGTATTCTTATGACCCTTCAGCTTCCTGAGAGTACAATGCTTATACTTTCCTTTCTAAGGGGCGGATTCTTTTCAATAGGGTTTACTGTCATTGCAGCTGCCCTAACCATGGTAACAGTTCCAGGCAACAGAGCAAGAATTTTCGGTATGAATTTTGGTATTTCAATGGGTACAGGGGTTTTTGGAAATTTTCTCGGTGGGCTGTTTGGTGACTTAATTGGGTTAAAAGGAACGCTTGTAATTTCAATGGCTTTATACCTATTTTCCCTGATCCCCGTGTTTTACATCAGCTTCAGAGATTCTAAAAGCTCTATGAAAGACATATTCAATTTCAGGGGGATTGAAAAATCTCAATGGAAAATTCTCTTCCTTTATTTTGGAACAAATGCAACAGTGGGTTTTGGTGCCGGATTATTCATTCATTTTGGAAACCTCATTTTCAGAGATCTTTTTGGGCTTTCAGCAACTATGATAGGCATTGCTCTTTCCATTGCTCAGCTTGGTACAGCAGTAGGTTCGGTTTTCTCTCATAAGTTAGGCAGGAAATTTGGGCCCCTAAAATTCGCCTTTGTCATGCAATTATTAGTTGTACCATTGATCTTTTCGCTTGCTTATATAAGAGAACCCTTTACCTTCACAGTGCTTTATGCATTTAGATTTGTCTTCATGAATATAACAGTTCCCATATTAAATTCAGTGGTTTTCTCTCGACTGCCCCAGGAGAAGCTTTCCACTATATCGGGTGTAAATGGGCTTCTAAATAATTCGTTAAGAGCCGTTGCAGCCATGTTTTTCGGGCAAATTGTTGGGGTCTCGGTGGCAGGCTATTCCAGGTTGTTTCTCATTAGTACATTTTTCTATGGTCTAAATGCGCTCATAGCTTTTGTGATTTACCGCTTTCTTGAGCATGAAACACAGACAAGGGAGCTGTTTAACTAAGCGGGACGACATTTTCTGTAATAATCGGAGTTAGAATGGATAAGATTAAGAATTGCAGGGTATTACGAGTATCTTATTTCACATAAACAACACGTATTCAGTCATTTGCTTGACATAGTGCAAATGAATTCACAGATTACCAAGGAAGGGGAAAGGAATTCGTAACTTGACAGGGTAAGGTAGTGATGGTAATATAGGAACTGCCGGCGCGAAGAAGGCTGGCAGAGGAAAGAAGAGGGTCATTGAAAAATGGATAGCGGTCCCAGTCAATTGAGAAGAAAAAGAAGAGCCATGGATGGAGGGTTTGATCCTGGCTCAGGGCGAACGCTGGCGGCGTGCTTGACACATGCAAGTCGAACGCTGAAGCTCCCTTCGGGGAGTGGAGGAGTGGCGAACGGGTGAGTAACACGTGGGAACGTATCCTGTGATGGGGGATAACTACTCGAAAGGGTAGCTAATACCGCATAAGCCCGAGAGGGGAAAGGCGCAACAGCGCCGTCACGGGAGCGGCCCGCGGACCATCAGCTAGTTGGTGAGGTAAGGGCTCACCAAGGCGACGACGGATAGCCGGCGTGAGAGCGTGGCCGGCCACAAGGACACTGAGACACGGGTCCTACTCCTACGGGAGGCAGCAGTGCGGAATTTTGGTCAATGGGCGAAAGCCTGAACCAGCGACGCCGCGTGCGGGAAGAAGGCCTTCGGGTCGTAAACCGCTGTGGTAAGGGACGAATACTGTTAAGAGTGGAAAGCTTAACAGGGAGACGGTACCTTACTAGAAAGCCCCGGCTAACTACGTGCCAGCAGCCGCGGTAATACGTAGGGGGCGAGCGTTGCCCGGAATCACTGGGCGTAAAGGGAGCGTAGGCGGCCTGTTAAGTCGGCTGTGAAAAACCGGAGCTCAACTCCGGTCCTGCGGTCGAAACTGGCAGGCTTGAGGACGGTAGAGGGAGACGGAACAGCTGGTGTAGGGGTAAAATCCTTAGATATCAGCTGGAAGGCCGGTGGTGAAGACGGTCTCCTGGGCCGGACCTGACGCTGAGGCTCGAAAGCTAGGGGAGCGAACGGGATTAGATACCCCGGTAGTCCTAGCCCTAAACGATGCTCACTAGGTGTGGGGTTCGTAGAGGACTCCGTGCTGAAGCTAACGCGATAAGTGAGCCGCCTGGGGAGTACGCCCGCAAGGGTGAAACTCAAAGGAATTGACGGGGGCCCGCACAAGCGGTGGAGCGTGTGGTTTAATTCGACGCTAAGCGAAGGACCTTACCAGGGCTTGACATGCTGGTGGTAGTGAACCGAAAGGGGAACGACCGCTCTCTGAGCGGAGCCAGTACAGGTGGTGCACGGCCGTCGTCAGCTCGTGCCGTGAGGTGTTGGGTTAAGTCCCGCAACGAGCGCAACCCCTGCTCTTAGTTGCCAGCGGTTAGGCCGGGCACTCTAAGAGGACCGCCGCCGACGAGGCGGAGGAAGGGGGGGATGACGTCAGGTGTCGTGCCCCTTATGTCCTGGGCGACACACGCGCTACAATGGGATGGACAGAGGGAAGCCAGGTCGTGAGGCTGAGCTGAACCCGAAACCATCTCTCAGTTCGGATTGCAGGCTGCAACCCGCCTGCATGAAGCCGGAATCGCTAGTAATCGCGGATCAGCCATGCCGCGGTGAATACGTTCCCGGGCCTTGTACACACCGCCCGTCAAGCCACCCGAGTTGGTAACACCTGAAGATGGGGATCCTAACCGAAAGGAGGGACCCTGTTTAAGGTGGGACTGGCGAGGGGGGCTAAGTCGTAACAAGGTAGCCCTACCGGAAGGTGGGGCTGGATCACCTCCTTTCTAAGGAGTTAGACGGACCGCTATCCATTTTTGAGCGATACCTCATGGAGGGCTCGTAGCTCAGTTGGTCAGAGCGCACGCCTGATAAGCGTGAGGTCAGTGGTTCGAATCCACTCGAGCCCACCAGCGTGGGGACATAGCTCAGCTGGGAGAGCGTCTGCTTTGCAAGCAGAAGGTCAGGGGTTCGAATCCCCTTGTCTCCACCAATGAGTTAGAGTTCTCAGGTCATTGAAAAGTGCATAGGAGAAGGTAAAGGTGCAAAGGGCACACGGGGGATGCCTAGGCAGCAGGAGGCGAAGAAGGGCGTGGCAAGCTGCGAAAAGCCGCGGGAAGGTGCAAGCGACCGTTGATCCGCGGATACCCGAATGGGAGAACCCGTCTGGCAGAGATGCGAGACATCGCGGAAGCGAGGCGAACCCGGTGAAGTGAAACATCTCAGTAACCGGAGGAAGAGAAATCAAAAGAGATTCCCTGAGTAGTGGCGAGCGAAAGGGGAAGAGCCTAAACCGTACCAGTGTGATAGCCTGTGGGTGTTGCTGGTGCGGGGTAGAGGGACACAGCTGGGCGTAGCCACAGATACGCCGGGGTACCGTAGCGTCTAGCCGAAAGGTCTGGGAAGGCCTGCCGGAGAGGGTGAAAGCCCCGTAGGCGAAAGGCGTGAAGGGCTCTGGGCAGTGATCCCGAGTAGCGCGGGGCACGAGGAATCCCGCGTGAATCAGGGGGGACCACCCTCCAAGGCTAAAGACTCCCTGCTGACCGATAGTGGAACAGTACCGTGAGGGAAAGGTGAAAAGCACCCCGGGAGGGGAGTGAAAGAGTACCTGAAACCGTGTGCCTACAAGAAGTGGGAGCCCGAAAGGGTGACCGCGTGCCTTTTGATTAATGAGCCTGCGAGTTATCGTAGCTGGCGAGGTTAAGCCGAAGGAGGCGAAGCCGAAGGGAAACCGAGTCTGAATAGGGCGAGAGTCAGTTGCGGTAGACCCGAAACCGGGTGAGCTATCCATGGGCAGGTTGAAGGTGGGGTAACACCCACTGGAGGACCGAACCAATTGGTAGTGAAACACCATTGGATGACCTGTGGATAGGGGTGAAAAGCCAACCGAACCCGGTGATATCTGGTACTCCCCGAAACGTGTCTAAGCACGGCCTCGCATGGTCAGTGATGGGGGTAGAGCACTGGTTGGGCTAGGGGGGCAACCTCCGACCTCAGCCAAACTCCGAATACCATCACTCAAAGTGCGGGAGACAGACTACGGGCGATAAGGTCCGTGGTCGAGAGGGAAACAGCCCAGACCAACAGCTAAGGGCCCGGAGAAATGGCTAAGTGTGAAAGGCAGTGAAGAGTCGAAGACAGCTGGGATGTTGGCTTAGAAGCAGCCATCATTAAAAGAGTGCGTAACAGCTCACCAGTTGAGGCTCATCGCGCCGAAGATGTAAGGGGGCTAAAGCCATTCCCCGAAGCTATGGGACAAGAGATTGTCGGTAGGGGAGCATTGTGCGGTAGGGAGAAGGCGAACCCGTGAGGGACGCTGGACGAAGCACAAGAGAGAATGCAGGCATTAGTAACGAGAGGAGAGTGAGAATCTCTCCCCCCGAAAGCCTAAGGTTACCTGGGGAAGGGTCGTCCTCCCAGGGTTAGTCGGTACCCTAAGGTAAACCCGAAAGGGGTAGCCGATGGGAAACCGGTTAATATTCCGGTACCTGTGGTGCACGAGTTACGAGGCGTGACGCAGGAGGATAGGCTCCGCGTACTGGTTGCACAGTGCGTCTAAGCGTTTAGGCCGGAGAAGGTGGTAGGGAAATCCGCCACTGGAGGCTGAGGCGTGACGGGAAGTTCCTTCGGGAGCGACGGAGTTGAATCCACACTGCCGAGAAAAGCGTCGCGTAGCGATTGAGTGTACAACAGACCGTTCCGCAAACCGACACAGGTAGGCTGGCTGAGAAGGCTAAGGGGAGCGGGATAACCCCTGTTAAGGAACTAGGCAAAATAGCCCCGTAACTTAGGGAGAAGGGGCGCTCCCTGGTGTGAATAGCACCGGGGAGCCGCAGTGACAAGGCTCCGGCGACTGTTTACCAAAAACACAGGACTCTGCGAACTCGAAAGAGGACGTATAGGGTCTGACGCCTGCCCAGTGCTGGAAGGTTAAGGGGAGGGGTTAGTCTTCGGACGAAGCTCTGAACCGAAGCCCCAGCAAACGGCGGCCGTAACTATAACGGTCCTAAGGTAGCGAAATTCCTTGTCGGGTAAGTTCCGACCTGCACGAATGGCGTAACGATCGGAGCACTGTCTCAACAGGGGACCCGGTGAAGTTTCAGTCTGGGTGAAGATGCCCAGTACTCGCAGCTAGACGGAAAGACCCCGTGGAGCTTTACTGCAGCTTGGTATTGTGCTTTGTTATGGCGTGTACAGGATAGGTGGGAGGCAGAGAACCCGGCTCGCCAGGGTCGGGGGAGCCACCGGTGGGATACCACCCTCGTCATAGCGGAGTACTAACCCGTATGTGTGAAGAGCACAGCGGGGACAGTGCTAAGTGGGCAGTTTGACTGGGGCGGTCGCCTCCAAAAAGGTAACGGAGGCGCGCGAAGGTCAGCTCAGGCTGGTTGGAAATCAGCCGAAGAGTGTAAGGGCAAAAGCTGGCCTGACTGTGAGGCTGACAGGCCGAGCAGGAGGGAAACCTGGTCCTAGTGACCCTGCGGCGCTGAGTGGAAAGGCCGTAGATTAGCGGATAAAAGTTACCCCGGGGATAACAGGCTTATACTGCCCGAGAGTTCACATCGACGGCAGTGTTTGGCACCTCGATGTCGGCTCATCGCATCCTGGGGCTGGAGCAGGTCCCAAGGGTTAGGCTGTTCGCCTATTAAAGCGGTACGTGAGCTGGGTTCAGAACGTCGTGAGACAGTTCGGTCCCTATCTGCTGCGAGCGTAGGAGGCTTGAGGAGGGTCGCCCCTAGTACGAGAGGACCGGGGTGAGTGGACCTCTGGTGAACCAGCTGTCGTGCAAGCGGCAGTAGCTGGGTAGCCACGTTCATGAGCGATAACCGCTGAAAGCATCTAAGCGGGAAACGTGCTCCAAGACGAGGCCTCTTAGGGTCGTTCGAGAAGAGGACGTAGATAGGCCGGAGGTGTAAGCCCTGCGAAGGGTTGAGCCGACCGGTACTAATAACCCGAATCCTTTACCTTCGCCTGTGCACCTTTGAGTGAGCTGAGAGATATCCTGGGTGCAGATACCGGAGTGGGAAACACCCGGATCCATCCCGAACCCGGCCGTTAAGCCACTTCGGGCCGATGGTAGTGCGGGGGGAGCCCCGTGCGAGAGTAGGTAGTGCCCAGGGTTTTATGGAAAAAGGGAGAGCGTTATGCTCTCCCTTTTTCGTTGTTGGTTGTGTGTAAAATGCTGGTGAAGCGACTGTTGATG
>Ga0190332_1000220_pt1 | contig 12969 bp, 10 predicted proteins | sample 48720456_MG_FD_161679 | JGI IMG/M metagenome (GOLD analysis project Ga0190332, IMG submission 161679) | Hydrothermal vent sediment bacterial communities from Southern Trench, Guaymas Basin, Mexico - 4872-04-5-6_MG | ecosystem: Environmental > Aquatic > Marine > Hydrothermal vents > Sediment ... | reverse complement strand
GATTTTGAAGTTTTAGAAAAAAATACCTTTCTGGTAAAATGGTATTGACTTTACAAATAAAAAAAGTACAAGGATGTTTTTGCATTCCATTTATGGTGAGATATCTTTTTCTAATACTTCTCCAACATCTTTACATAAAAGGTTAGGATTTAAATCAATTACCCCATCAAGTTCCATATTTTTGCTTTCAATAAGATTTTTTGCAATGTCTCTTTCCATTGTACTTAATTTCCAATTAATTATTCTAATTCTTTTTACCTCACCATTTTTTAGCACACCAATCTAAAAATAATAAAAGCATGCCATATGGCGTGCTTTGGATAGAATAGTTTAGAAAATATTATGGCAATTCTATTATTCCAACATCATACCAATCTGTTCCTGTTGCACTGGGGTTGTCGTTAACATCATCATAATCGTTTAATATGAATTCTCTATTAATTACTATTTCACCAAATTTTTTAGCAATTACTTTACATGTTATTGGAGTGGAATCTCCGTAAAGATCGTAAAAATGGACTCTTATATTATATTCTCCTGAAATAAGATTATCGGGATTCAAAACATATGTTTCGGGTCCAAAAAATTCATAAGTATCGTTATAGATTATACCGTTTCCTTGAGTGTTATCGTACCATACAACAGTCCCATCAGGTTCGTAAATATACAAGTCTACTTCTGCAATACTATCCCAGGTAAGTTCAATCCAAAGAACATCAGGCGAAGCGTCATTGAAAACACTTATCTCGTTATAATATAAGCCATTATCAGTTTCTGCTTGTACTCTGATTGTGTTTGTTCCACTTTCCAATGTAGGATAATATTCAAAGCCATCGTTATCAACGTACATTTTTCTGGAAATTCCATTCAAAAATAGAGTAGTTTCGGTGCCATTAAAGTTTAAAATAGTTCCTTCTAGGGTAATAAAAGGATGGTCAAAAATTTCACCATTAGTTGGGTTGGTAATAATTATAATACTTGGATTATAAGTAGCATCATAGAATACAGTTATTTCATTAGCTCCAACACCAGCAGGACTTACAGCTTCAACTTTAATGGTATTTGTTCCATCTTCTAAAACAAGGTTATGGTTAAAATTGCCATTTGATACAGAGATATTAGTAGGAGTTCCATTAAGATATAAAGTAGCTTCAGTTCCATTGAAGTTAGAGATATTACCTTCAACAGTGATGTAAGGATTTGTAAAATGTTCGCCATCATCTGGTGAAGTAATAGAGACAACAGGTTTAAAAATTGATTTAAGATTTACACAGGAAAATAAAGATAGAACTAGAATAAAAGAAACGATGGTAAATAAGAAAACCTTTTTCTTTGAAAGCATATAAACCCCTCCCTCTTTGGATGATATCATTTCTATTATATCAAAAAAATAAATAAAATTAAGAATTTGGCTTTAAAATAAATTTATTTTTCTTATAAATTGGTTAGTCAAACAAACTATTTGGATTTTAAATTGTTAAAGTTGTATAATAAAAGTAAATAAAACAAGGAGGGGAAGTATATGGAAAAACTTGTTATATCTGATTTATTAAAATTTAAGTTTATATCCAATCTTTCATTTTCACCAGATGGGAAATTACTAGGCTTTGTGGTTCACAGGATGAATGAAGATGATAACAGTTATGAATCAAAAATCTGGGTTTACAACACTGAAAATAAGAAAATGTTTCAATTAACATCTTTTGGAATGGAAAAAAGCTTTATATGGCTTGATAATGAAAATATTTTATTTTCTGAGATAAGAGGTGAAAAAGATAAAAAAAGAAAAGAAAATGGAGAAATTTTTACTTCTTACTACAAAATAAATGTAAATGGTGGAGAAGCTGAAAAATATTTTGAAGTACCTTATTTTGTTAGAAAAATTGAAAAATTAGATAATGAAACTTTTGTTTTGGTTTTAATATACGATAAAAATGTGCCTGATTTTTCGAAAATGGATGAAAAAGAAAAACAAGAAGCACTGAAAAAATTAAAAGAAGAAAGAGACTATGAAGTTTTGGATGAAATACCATTTTGGCAAAATGGTACTGGTTTTACAAACAAAAAAAGAGCAAGATTGTATTTATTTAATCTTAAAAATAACAAACTTGAACCAATAACTGATGAACTTACCAATGTAAGTCATTTTGATGTTGATAAAGACAAAAAGAAAATTGTCTTTATATCTAATAGATATAAAAACAAAATGGAAATAAGGTCAGATTTATTTATATATGACGTTGAAAATAAAAGATTGGAAAAATTAACTCATGAGGAACCTTTTAGATATATGTATGCGTATTTCTTGGATAATTCAATAATTTTTGCAGGAAGTAATATGAAAAATTTTGGTATTAATGAAAATCCAAAGTTTTATCTTTTAGAACTTGACACAAAAAATGTAAAACTTTTAACTCCAGATTTTGACTTAAGTATATGGAATAGTGTTGGGTCTGATGTTAGATTTGGCTCAAATAAAAATGCAACTGTTGATGGAAAATATCTATATTTTGTTTCAACAGAATGGAGTAGTTCCTATTTAAATAAGATTGACAAAAATGGAAAAATTGAAAAACTAACAAAAAAGAGTGGTTCAATTGACGGTTTTGATGTGAAAAATGGAAAAATTTATTTTGTTGGTCTTAGGGATTATAAGCTACAGGAAATATATGAACTTGAAGAAACTGAAAAACAAATAACAATATTTAACGAATGGGTTATAAAAGAAAAGAAAATTTCAAAACCTGAAAGATTTACTTTTTTATCTGATGATGGAGTTGAACTTGAAGGTTGGATTATTAAGCCTGTTGATTTTGATGAAACTAAAAAATATCCTGCAATCCTTGATATTCATGGTGGTCCAAAGACAGTATATGGCGAAGTATTCTTCCATGAAATGCAGGTTTGGGCAAACGAAGGATATGTTGTTATGTTCACAAATCCTCGTGGTAGTGACGGAAGAGGTAATAAATTTGCTGATATTAGGGGAAAATATGGAACAGTTGACTATGAAGATTTGATGAAATTTGTAGGCGAAGCACTTAAAAGATTTCCGTTTATTGATAAAGAAAGGCTTGGCGTGACAGGTGGTTCGTACGGTGGATATATGACTAACTGGATTATTGGTCATACAGATAGATTTAAAGCTGCTGCATCTCAAAGAAGTATTGCAAATTGGGTTTCAAAATTTGGTACAACTGATATTGGATATTACTTTGTTGAAGACCAGCAGGCTGCAAATCCATGGGATAATTTTGAAAAACTTTGGTGGCATTCTCCAATGAAATATGCTGATAAAGTGAAAACTCCAACACTTTTTATCCATTCAGATGAAGATTATAGATGCTGGCTTCCAGAAGGAATTCAAATGTTTACATCTTTAAAATATTTTGGTGTTGATGCACGCCTTGTAATATTTAAAGGAGAAAATCATGAATTGAGTAGAAGTGGAAAGCCAAAGCATAGAATTAGAAGGTTAAAGGAAATTACTGATTGGTTTAATAAATATCTAAAATAAAATTGAGTATTAATAATAAAACACCCCCAACAAAATTTTAGGTTGGGGGTGTTTTTCTGTAAACTTACAAAAACTCATTTAATTAGAACTTTTTCGAGGTAAGATTTCAAACTCATCTAGAATTTTTTCTGTTCTAACAAGTTTATAATTTTCTTCTTTTCCAACAGCTTTGACAACGAAATGAATACGATTATTACTTACGTTTCCAATGATGTAATGTAAATAACCTGCAGCTGCAGCTTTTGAAAATGGAAGGTATGAAGCATCTTCAGAGTATAGTCCATATCCAAAAGGTGCGCCGCCACCACCTGTTGTTATGTACATTACACCATCTTTTAAAAATCTTTCGTAATGGTGAATATGACCATTGAATACAGCAGAGACCTTATATTTAACAAAAAGATTGTGCCATTTTTCTCTAAATTGTTGACCTCTATCTTTTACATTTGAAAAGAACGGATGATGAAATGAAACAATTATATAAGGTTTATCAGTATTTTTTAAATCATTTTCCAACCATTCTGTTTGAATTTCATCTAAACCTGTACCTTCTTGGATATCACTATCAAGAGCAATAAAATGCACAGGCCCAATATCATATGAATACCACTGTTTGAAAAAGTCTCCTCCACCTTTTTTGGGGCACATAAAAGCTTGATAATAATATTCTGTGTTGTGTTCGTGATTACCTAAAACAGGTAAAAGAGCGGTAGTTGAAAACAAAAGATGTCCTGTCTCAAAGAATAAATTCCATTCAAACAGTTGTGGCCCACTTTCAACAAGATCTCCGGTGTTGATAACAAGAAGTGCTTTTTCCTTTGACATTTCGTCACATATAATTTTGTGTCTATCTGTATTTGTTCGAGTATCTCCATATACAAGAAATTTATATTCTTTATCTTCAACTGTTTTAAATGACAGTTGCTCTTTTAGTGTTTTTCCAACTAGGATTGTAGCGTTGTAGTTACTGAAAGGTTTTAAATTATCTATTTTTATTATATGAAAAGTATCATAAAGATTGTCTACTATTTCTTTACCGTCAACATTTATAACAACCGAAGCAGGTTTATTAATCTTTAAACCTATGTATATACTATTTGTGGAAAGGCCTGTTAGATAGGGTTCCCAGAGAAATTCAAATTTTTCAGGAATATTTAATATGATTTTATTTTCGACGGTACTTTCTATATTCAAATCTTCGTTTAATACTTGATAGGTACAGTTTTCATTAAGGTTAGAAAAATAGATTTCTCCATTTTTGTTGCTTGTTGATACATCAACAAAGGTATTTCCGTTTAGCTGTACAATTTTAATATTATTTAATGGGTTTCCTTTTCTATCAACTACTAAAAGTTTCTTTTGAGCTTCAACAAGATTTAATTTTACTTTAAGAGAATGAACATCCTTTCCTACAATAATATCAAAATCAAATTTTGAATAATTTTCTGTTGTAGTAGGCTTTCTTGACAAAGACATAAGAGCCCCTATTCTGTACATTGATAAAGAGTTCGGGAAGATAATCGCATATGCGATGTGTCTACATTGGATAAAATTGTAATTTTTTTCTTTTATAAATATAGGATTTACATCGCTTTCTTTAAAAAAGACTCTTAATTCTTTTGCATCTTTAGAAATGACACTTATATGTACTCCGTCTTGTGTTAAAGTATATTCAACATTTACATCTTTATCACCATTTGTTCCATATGAGATTATTTTTTCTTCGTTTACTTTTTCAACTTTTGTAAATGTTACCTTTCTTTTGTCAAGGGTAAAGTACATGTTATAAAGAGCGTCAAACATTGTATCTTTTGTGGCCAGATTTTCAAGAAAGCCTTCATTACTAATAGATGCAACAATATTATTATTTGACATTATGAATTTTTCATTGTCTAAAAAAGGAGTCATACCTTTGAATGTTATGGTAGAAAATGAAAATATGGAAAATATTAACAGTAATAACGTTAAAAATTTCAAATAAAATGAATATTTTTTCATTTTAAAAGCCTCCTTGAAATATAGTTTAGTCTATCAGATAATTATAACATCAGAAAAAATTGTTTTGCAAAAATAGAAAAATTGGTGAATGAAGGTAAGATTATGTTATGATATATGTGAAATTACATTTTTCTATTTGATAAAATGAGTTAGGGGGTAAATAGTGAAAAGAGTGTTTAAGTGGACCTTAATAATATTAATCCTTGTTGTTGTTTCATTTATTATACAATCATTCCTTGGAAATCATTATTTTCAATGGTTCTTTATGGGTAAGTATGAAATTATAAAGGCAAATATTGAACAAAAGATGGACAATAATGGAATTATGCATGTTCATGAAGTGATTACCTACAAGATGAGAAAGCCTTTTAGAGGTGTATATAGATATATACCAGCTTCAAGAGCGGTTGAGATAAGTAATGTGCGTGTATGGCTTGAAAACATAAAAATGCAAAGAGTAGAATATCTTAAAAACAACTCAAAAGAGTTTGAAGCAAGAATATGGATTTCAAAAAATTATAACGAAACAATTTCGCCAACAGATGTACCTACTGTTATTTTGCATGTTGAGTACGATGCAAAATATACTTTTGAAAAAGGAGTTGATGTTTCACAGGTATTTAGACAGTTCTGGGGAACTGGCTGGGATGCACCCGCCAAAAATATAACCGCAACTTTTGAATTTCCAAGCACATTAAAAATTTTAAGTGTGTACTCTCATCCAAAAATACAATTTGAAAAATACGGAAATAAATTTACTTTTAATGTTAAAAGCCTTCCTCCATTTACATACGCTGAAGCTCGTTTTGTATTTGATAATAAAATCTTGCCAAATATATTTTATAATAATCCTACTCTTACAAAAACAGGAATTGAAAATGAAGAAGCAAAATATAAAAGTTTGGTTTTAAAAGCAAAAATTTATCCTGTAATTGGGCTTTTAATAATTATAGCTTTTTTGATTTTAATTTTTTACTTTTTTGGAAGAGAAAAAGAAATACAGTATCAGGGAATTTATGAAAGAGAAATACCTTTCAAAGATCCTCCAGATATTGTTAATGCAATTGTAGTAAACCAGCTTTCAAAAGTTGATTCTAATGGAATTTCTTCAGTGATAATGGATCTTTATAGAAAAGATTATGTAAAATTAGATAAAGATGGGAAATATATTGAAATTTTAGAAAAAGACACAAAAGAGCTTCCTGGAAGTGAAAAGTATTTCTATGAAATTTTAAAGAAATACTCTTTTGATAATAACAAATTTTCATTTGATGAATTAAAAAAGGTTTTATCAAAAGACAAAAAGCTCGCAAAAGAATTCCTTGCTGATTTTAAAGCATACAAATCACTTGTTTTAATGCATGCAAAATCAAGAAGATATCTTTCAATAAAGGGAACCGTCTTATCTTATTTTGTAGGAATAGCGTCAATACTTTTAGCTCTTTACTTTTTTGCAAAATTCTGGAGTGTTTCTTTAATATATGAAAGTGTATTTTCAAGTATTTTATTTGTGACAGGTGGCATTTTATTTTTCCTTCCAAGGGATGTGTTTGGAAACTGGACAAGATTTGGAAGGGAGTATTATCTAAAATGGAAGAATTTTGAAAAGTTTTTACTTGATTTTTCAGCACTTTCTCAGTATCCACCTGAATCAATAATAATTTGGGAGGATTATTTGGTATATGCAACTGCTTTAGGAATAGCTGATAAAGTGGAAAAACATCTTAAAAAACTTGCACCAAAAGAAATTGAAGAATCATCCCATCCATATTATGGATATCGCACGTATAGAAGATATGGAATGGGATTTTTTGTTGTATCAAGTGTTGCTACCTCCACTGTTTCTAAGGGTTCAGGCAGTGGATTTGGTGGAGGTGTTGGAGGAGCTGGCGGCGGTTCTGGCGGAGGCGGTGGTGGAGCATTTTAAGATAGGAAAGGGGTGGAAGAATGATAGGTTGGATAATTCTTATTGTAGTTCTTGCTATTATTGCCTGGTTAATATCAACATATAATTCACTTGTTACTCTGAAAAGAAGAGTTGAAAATGCCTGGAGTCAGATTGATGTACAACTTAAAAGAAGGCATGATTTGATTCCAAATCTTGTAAATTCAGTTAAGGGTTATATGAAATTTGAGCAGGAGACACTTGAAAAAGTTATGAAAGCAAGAGCAAGTGCAATTTCAAGTAAAGATATAAATAAAAGAATGGAAAGTGAAAATGAACTTTCAGGAATGTTATCAAGACTTCTTGCTGTTGTTGAAAATTATCCTGAATTAAAGGCAAATGAAAATGTAAACAAATTGATGGAAGAACTTAGAAAAACCGAAGATAAAATAGCATATTCAAGACAGTTTTATAACGATATTGTAATGAAATATAACACAAAATTGTCTGTCTTTCCAACTAACATAATTGCTAATATGTTTTCATTTAAAAAAGAGCCATATTTCAAAGCACCAGAAGAGGAAAAAGGCACACCAAATGTTGATTTATCAATTTAGTTTGTCATCTCTCAATTTGTGGGGGTGTTAATATGAAAAAATTACTTTTATTGATTCTCCTATTTTCAACATCATTTTTATTTGCGGGAAAGCTAATTTATATTGAAGGTGGTAAAGAATTTTCTGACGGAAATTTACTTTGTAAAATTGATACAATAGTAAGATTTGGAGAAAATTATTATTATCTTACTGTAAAAAATATTTCGCAGGAAGAGATAAAAATTTACTGGAACAAATCTATGATTGTTGATAACTTTCGAAGGCCTGTACCGATAGTTCCAGAATCTCTAGTTGAATTTTTACTTGAAAAACCTGAATTAATTACCATTATTAAACCAGGTGAAACAATTAGCTTTGTAATTCATCCTTTTTCACATGTCTTATCTAAAAAAGCATTTTCAGGCTATAAATTTAAATTTACCCCATTAAATGTAGGAAAGTATTTTAATTCCAAAATTTCATTAACATATGAGTATAATGGTAAAATTTTAAATGTTTATAAAGAATTTAATTTAAAAGTTAAAACAACTATTTCAATCAAAGACGTATTATTTGTTGGTTTGTTTTTTGCAATACTTGGGGGGATACTTTACATAGGACTTGGGGGTTAAAAAAGAGCGCTTTTCAAGCGCTCTTTTTACGTTATTTCCACCCTTTTTGAGGGGTAGGGGGATTATAGGGCATTTGTTGTTGACCACCCATTGGTGGATAGCCATAAGGATTTCCATAATAGGGCATCATTGGGCCGTATTGATACATGGGTGCTTTTTTAAATTTCTGATTTTGATACAACCTTTTTTGATATTCAAGTTTTTTCATGTACGCTAGTTTTTCTCTTATAATTTTCCTATATGGAAATTCAACAGTTATACCATCACTTGTAAGCTTGAATGCAAGGTTAAATGATAGTTTTTCGTTTAATTTAATTTCAACAGCTTGAATCTCAATTTTCATTCCAGGTTTAAAATCGAAAAATTTCCACATTGGGCCTACGTAAACTTCAACTTCCGTTCCTTCATCAGTATCAAGAATAATTCTTGATTTTGAAAGTCCTTCGTCTAATTCGATATATACTTCCTTAATTGTGCCCGTAAAAGTTGCTGGATCACTTACTTCAATATTTTTGAATTTTTCAAATACTTCTCTGTAGTTTTCTGGTTTAACTTGCTCTTTAGAGTTAAATGGAAATGCAAACATAGCACCAATGAAAATCATCGAAAGAAGTAATACTGTAAGTTTTTTCATACCTTTCACCTCCTAAAAGAATTTGTTTGAATTTTTAATACCTTTCGTTTTAACGTTTACTCCGCTTTTCTCCAAATTTTCCATTTTAATTATATATATTAAACCTTAAAAAATCCTTAGAAATTTAAGAATGTTATAATGTATTGTGTGAGGTGATGAATTTGAACAAGTATATTGAAAGACTAATAAAACTTGTGCAATATGAAAGAGATGAAGAAATTAAAAAAATGGAATGGGAAATAAAACATCTGACTGGGGAGCAAAGAGAGAAAAAAGGAAGGGCAATTTTAAATTTAAGGCCCAAAGTAATTGGCGAAGAACTTGGTATGTATCTTGTTAAATTTGGAAGAAACAGGATAATTGAAACAGAAATTAATGTAGGAGATGAAGTATTAATAAATAAAGGAAAGAATGTAAAAACCGATTTTAAAGGAGTTGTAGTTAAAAAAGGTACAAGATATTTAGTGGTGGCAATTGACAAACTCCTTCCAAAGGATTTTAAAGAGGTCAGAATTGATCTGTATGCAAGTGACATAACCTATAAAAGACAGATTGAAAATTTACAAAACCTTTCGGAAAATGGCAAAAAAGTTCTTTCATACATTCTTGAATATAAAAAACTTGAAGATGAGAATGAAGAAATTTTTCAGCCCTTAGATGAAGGGCTTAATGAGGTCCAAAAAAAGGCGGTTTCCAAGTCACTTTCAAGTTCAACATTTTTTCTAATTCACGGACCATTTGGTACCGGAAAAACAAGGACACTTGTTGAATATATTTTGCAGGAAGTAAAAAAGGGTAAAAAATTATTAGTTACTGCCGACAGTAATATAGCAGTTGATAATCTTGTTGAAAGGCTAAGTGGAAAAGTATCTCATGTTAGAATTGGTCATCCTTCAAGGGTTTCTAAAAATCTAATAACTTCTACTCTTTCATATCAAATAGAAAAGCACGAAAGATATAAAGAACTTGAATTTTTAAATGAAAAATTTTCAGTTCTTGTTGAAGAAAGAGAAAAATTTCAAAAACCAATTCCTAAATGGAGGCGAGGACTTTCAGAAAAAGAAATTTTAAGGCTTTCAAAGGAAAATAAATCAACACGTGGAATACCAGCAAGAATAATTAAAGATATGGCAAAATGGATATTGTTAAACAGAAAAATTGATGAAATAAAGGCAGAAATGGAAAAAATAGAAGAGGAAATATCAAAAGAAATTATTAGAAACTCAAGTATTGTATTTTCAACTAACTCATCCTCCTTTTCTGAAGTTTTAAAAGATTTTACCTTTGATGTTGTGGTTGTAGATGAGGGAGCTCAATCTACAATTCCAAGTGTATTAATTCCACTTTCAAAAGGTAAAAAATTTGTAATTGCTGGAGACCACAAACAGCTTCCCCCAACAATTCTTTCAGAGAAAGCAAAAGAGTTATCAATAAGTCTTTTTGAAAAACTAATTAAAAAATATCCAAATAAAAGCGAGATTCTTAAGATTCAATATAGAATGAATGAAAAACTCATGGAATTTCCCAATAAAGAATTTTACGATGGAAAACTCGTATCTGGAATTGGAAATATAACGTTAAAAGATTTGGGGTTTGAAGGGAAAAGTGAAATTACATTATCTAATAATGTTCTTGTTTTTATAGATACAAGTAATAGAAATGATAGATTTGAGAAACAAAAAAAGGATTCGACTTCCTATTATAACCAGCTTGAAGCTGAAATTGTAAAAAAAATCGTTGAAGAATTCCTAGAATTCGGATTAATGAAGAAATTAATTGGTGTTATTACACCATACGATGATCAGGTTGATTTAATTAAATCCTTTAACCTTGGAATAGATGTAAAAACAGTTGATGGATTTCAGGGAAGAGAAAAGGAAGTGATAATAATTTCCTTTGTAAGGTCGAATACAAAAAAAGAATTAGGTTTTTTAAAAGATTTAAGAAGATTAAATGTTTCATTAACTCGCTCAAAAAGAAAATTAATTTGTGTTGGTGATAGCAAAACTTTGGAAAATCATGAAACATATTATAGGTTTATTAAACATGTTAAAGAAAAAGGAACGTACATTAGTATCTTTGAATAAAAAAACAAATTATGTGTACCTTCTCGTGAGTAATTTTTTTATTTTTCCTATTCCTTTGTAGGGTGGATATTTAACGTTTAATTCAAATTTTCCTTTGATAAAAACAGGTTTGTAATGACTGAACGTGTCAAAACTATATTTACCATGATAACTACCAATTCCACTACTTTTTATTCCGCCAAAGGGAAGTGTTTCAGGGACAAAATGAGTAATTGTATCGTTAATTGTAATTCCACCAGCTTGTATTCTTGAAATTATCTTTTTGATAAATAATTTATCATTTGAAAATACATAAAGCGAAAGAGGATATGGATTTTTTGAAATAATCTCAAATATTTCGTTTTTTTCATTGAATGTAATAATTGGCAAAATGGGGCCAAATATTTCATCTTTCATTAAAACGTCATCTATGAATACATTATCAACTATTGTTGGTTCAAGTTTTTTTCCGTTGAATTTCCCGCCAAATAGAATTTTTCCTTCTGTGTTATCAAGTAAATTAGATAGTCTTTCTATATGTTTTTCATTTATAATATGTGCCATATTATTACTATATTCTTTTAGGTATGTTTTTAATAGTGGTAGAAACTTCTCCTTTATTTTATGATCAATTAAAAGGTAATCAGGAGAAATACAAGTCTGACCAGCGTTTAGAGTTTTACCCCAGGCAATTCTTTTAGCTGCTAATTTTAAATCACAGTTTGAATCAACAATAGTTGGATTTTTTCCTCCAAGTTCTAGTGTAACGGGGATTAATTTTTCTGATGCCTTTTTCATTACATGTTTTCCTACATTTTGACTTCCTGTGAAAAAGATATAATCAAAATCATTTTCAAGAAGTTTTTTTGAAACTTCAGCATCTCCAGTTACAACTTTTGTAAAATTTTCTGGAAAATACTTTGAGATCATTTCTTTTAATATTAATGAAACGTTTTCAGAATATTCTGAAGGTTTCAATACCACGCAATTTCCAGCAGCAATTGCACCAATGAGAGGCACCAATGAAAGATTAACAGGATAGTTCCATGGAGAAATTATCAAAGCTACTCCATATGGTTCTGGATAAATGTATGATTTCCCTGTTTGATTTTCCAAACCTATTCTTACTCTTTTGGGTTTTGAAAGTTTTTTTAGATTTTTCAGGAAAAATTTTATTTCTTTAAAAACTACAAAAAGTTCAGTTAAGAAGGTTTCCTCCCTTGATTTATGTAAATCAAGATAAAGCGCTTTATAAATTTTTTCTTCATATTCAATTAAAGCACTTTTTAAAATTTTTAGTTGGTGAATCCTAAAGTCAATATCCAAGGTGTTTCCAGAGTTAAAAAATTCTTTTAGATTTTCAATAATGTTATCACTCTTCTCTTTTAATTTTATTTTTATAAATTGTATCATATTTCTAAATGTATTTAAAAAATTTTTTTAAAGTGATGAAAAATTTTTTGTAATGATATATTTTAAATATGTTTGATAAAATTGTATAATGAATATACAAAACAATTTTTAAAAATTTTCAGATGTATTTCGTGGGGGGGATTAATATGAAACAACATCAGATAACTGAACCATCGGATTTATTAAACGAAGATGGAACTCTTAAACAGATAGGATGGGCTAAGGATT
>Ga0190332_1000217_pt1 | contig 12985 bp, 25 predicted proteins | sample 48720456_MG_FD_161679 | JGI IMG/M metagenome (GOLD analysis project Ga0190332, IMG submission 161679) | Hydrothermal vent sediment bacterial communities from Southern Trench, Guaymas Basin, Mexico - 4872-04-5-6_MG | ecosystem: Environmental > Aquatic > Marine > Hydrothermal vents > Sediment ... | reverse complement strand
ATAGAGTTCTGAGTAAGTTCATATTTTTTCATAACTATTTTTCCTTGTAATTAGTCATTTAATATATTGTTCAGACTAATGTTTCCAGACTGAAGAGGTATCTTTTTGTTTTTTATAAGGAATAAGGACTTAGATATTTTACAGAAACATTTTCATAGACTCTATGTACCTGTCTTAATAAGTATAGTATTAATGAGTTTATCCAGGTTTTCATTAAGTCCTGAAAGAACGGGAAGTATTTCCGGACAATTTAAAATTTCTTTTAACGTTTCGTATGGATCAAAATCGCAGTCAAAATCTATGGGAATATATCCCAAATGAACATCTCCATAGATACGAGCATTTTCAAAGATATGAGTATTTCCATAGACATGAACATTTTCATAAACATGAGCATTTCCATAAACATGAGCATTTCCATAAACATGAGCATTTCCATAGACCTCAGCCTTTCCATAGGCACGAGCATTTCCATAAATCTGAGCATTTTCAGAGACCCAAACATTTCCATAGACCTGAGCATTTTCAGAAACCCAACAGTTTCCATCATGGCTCAGATTTTTTTCAGACCCTATATATCCTCCCAAATTTCCTTTCTTAATAAGGCCAAAATCCTTGAGAGCTTTTATCTGATACAGAGTTCTATTATCAATCTCAATAGAGTTCTGAGTAAGTTCATATTTTTTCATAACTATTTTTCCTTGTAATCATTTAATATATTGTTCAGACTAATGCCCTCAAACTGAAGAGGTACCTTTTTGTTTTTCTTATAAGGAATAAGGACTTAGATATTTTACAGAAACATTTTCAGAGATTTTATGTACCTGTTTTAGTAAGTATAGTACTAATGAATTTATTCAGATTTTTATTAAGTCCTAAAAGAGTGGGAAGTATTTTCGGGCAATTTAAGATTTCCTTTAATGCTTTGTATGGATCAAAGTCACAGTCAAAATCTATGGGAATATATCCCAAGCGAGCATCTCCAGAGACATGAGCATTTCCAGAGACATGAACATTTCCAGAGACTTGAGCGCTTCCAAAGACATAAGCATTATCATAGACTTGAGCATCTCCATAGATACGAGCATTTTCAAAGACCTGAACATTTCCATAGACCCAAGCATTTCCATAGATCTCAGCATCTCCATAGACCCGGGCATTTCCAGAAACCTGAGCATTTTTAGAGACATAAGCATCTCCATAGACACGAGCATTTCCAGAGACCCAGCAATTTCCATCATGACTCAGGTTATTCTCAGACTCTATGTACCCACCCAGGTCACCTTTTTTAATATAATTAAAATCTCTAAGAGCTCTTATCTGATACAGAGTTCTGTTATCAATCTCAATAGAGTTCTGTATAAGTTTATATTTTTTCATAACTATTTTTCCTTGTAATTAGTCATTTAATATATTGTTCAGACTAATGTTTCCAGACTGAAGAGGTATCTTTTTGTTTTTTATAAGGACTTAGATATTCTACAAGGATATTTTCATAGACTTTATGTACCTGTCTTAATAAGTATAGTACTAATGAGTTTATCCAGATTTTCATTAAGTCCTGAAAGAACGGGAAATATTTCCGGACAATTTAAGATTTCTTTTAGTGCTTTGTATGGATTAAAGTCACAGTCAAAATTTACAGGAACTTTTCCCAAGCGGGCATTTCCATAAACACGAGCACTTTCAAAGACCTGAGCATTTCCAGAGACACGAGCGCTCTCATAGACCCGAGCCTTTCCATAGACTTGAGCATTTCCAGAAACCTGAGCATTTCCAGAAACTTTAGCATTTTCATAGACATAAACATTTCCATAGACCTTAGCATTTTCAGAGACCTGGGCATTTCCAGAGACCAGAGCATCTCCATAGACATGAGCATTTCCAGAGACTTCAACATCTCCAGAGACCTCAGCATTTCCATAGACCTGAGCATTTCCAAAGACCTGAACATTTCCATAGACCCGGACATTTCCAAAGACACGAGTATCTTCAAAGACCTGAGCATCTCCATAGACACGAGCATTTTCAAAGACCCGAGCATTTCTAAAGACCCGGGCACTTTCACAGACAAGAGCTTTTCCAGAAACCCGGGCATTTCCAGAGACATGAGCACCTCCAAAGACCTGAGCCTTTCCATAGACCCGAGCCTTTCCATAGACCCGGGCATTTCCAGAGACCAGAACATCTCCAGAGACATAAGCATCTCCATAGACCTGAGCCTTTACATAGACCCAACAGTTTCCATCATGGTTCAGATTATTCTCAGATTCTATGAACCCGCCTAAATCTCCTTTCTTAACGGAACCAAAATCCTTGAGTGCCTTTATCTGATACAGGGTTCTGTTATTAACCATTACAGAGTTCCGAATAAGTTCATATTTCTTAGCCATTATTTCAGCCTTTCCAAAATCATCTTGTTTAATTCAGAATCAATACCCAGAAGAGTTGGGAGTATAGTCAAAAATTTTTATAACAGATTCATAAGGGTCATAATCATTTTATTTTTTTTTAAATTGTTTTAGTAAGTATAGTACTAATGAGTTTATCCGGATTTTTATCAGGCCCTGAAAGAGTAGGGAGTATTTCCGGGTAATTTAAGATTTCTTTTAATGTTTTGTATGGATCAAAGTCACAGTCAAAATTTACAGGAACATAGATCCGAGCATTTCCATAGACCCGAACATTTTTATAAATCAGATACATTACTTTTTAATATAATTTTCGCCGTATGATTGTTTTTCTCATAAAATTTTTCTTTTTTAGAAATATTCATCAGAGATAAGAGATATTTTTCTTTCTTTAATTAACTGTAACAGGGCTTGTTCAGAGTCTTGATATTTTAATAATAATGTATAAAGCTTTGTTTTATTTGAATCAATATAGAGTGGTAAATCTTTTATGGTGAGATGTTCTATTGTTTTAATTTTATAGCTGCAAGGAAGTAAAGATTCAATGTTTTCTCTTTTCAGATCAATTTTAATTATGATTTTATTATTATAATATTCCGGAATGTGGCTATAATTAATTATAAAGAATTTAACATATTCAACAGGTCTTTTTTTATTCCATGCAAGACCTGTAAACCAATCATATTTTTTTATTGATTGAAAAGTTATTTTATATATATGCAAATGTTTAAATGTATTATTCATGTGACATCCCATGAGACAAGCCGCCAGGATTTTATTGGCAATTCTTATATAACTATTTTCTTTTAGTAGTTATAAATATATATTATAGATATGAATTTCAGGGTTACATTAGAAACAGAAAAAGACAGGCTTGAAAAGTCCCTTGATGGATATACAGTAAAAAAGATTCAAGGAATTAATTACTTATACAGACAATGGCGGGAAGATTCTAAGGTTATTTCTGATTATATAGGAAGAGCAAAAAAGTCACAGATAGGAGCAGGTAAGCGGTTACGTCTGGTAAAATGGCTTTTAAAAAATCAGGATAAGTTTATAGAGGGATTAAAATTATTAAAAGAATTACAGAAAAAAGTTGAAGAGGAAAAGAAGTATTCCTGAAAATGATATTCAGGAATACTTTTTAGATTTTGCTCTGTTACCAAGTCTATAAACGGGTTTATTCTTAAGACGATCAATTCTAATATCGAATAAATATTTTCTGTTTTACCATTGTACTAAATTTTTTCAGTATTTCAGGTGAAAGTTCATACTGGCTCTTATCAATTCCAGGTTGTGTCATAAGAACATCTTCAACTTCAAAGACGTCATCAAAAGATATACCGGCATCAGTAATAATTTTTATAATTTTATTAAGCAATTTGGTGTCTGACATGATTTTTTTTGTCAGATTAATTACTCTGACATATCTCAGATATTTATTAAAATTCTTACCGAGAAGACTTTTAAGAGCTTTATGAATCTTTTCATCCCCGGCTATGGTAAATTTATCTGAAGTGACGTAAGTAAGAGACCCTTTTTTTCCCTTTACATAAAAAGATTTTGAGTAATTACCTGCACGAGCCAGCTTCTCCTGCTGAGATTTAACATGATCTATTATAATCTGTTCTGATTGACTTAAATCAGCCTTAAATTTTTTAAGTTCTGTCTTTAAACTAATTACATTGTCTACTTCTTTCTTTATTTTTTCATTAATATCAGCAACGGGGATTTTAGAGACTCTGTTCGTTGTACCGTTTTTTGAAGCAAAAGAATCTTTTAAAGCCATAACATACTCACTCCTCTGGTTTTAAATTATACAATTAATTTGAACAGATATTAGCTGTTTTTCTTTAATCTCTTTGAAAAGATTGTTTTAGCATCTTCTGATTTAAGAGAACCCATGAGAATAGGAAGTTCTTTTTTAGAAGTTTCGCATACTTTTATAACTTCATTATAATTACCAATATGAAATGTTATATCCTCATCTACAAATTTAAGGATTCTATTTAACATATCTCTATACATACTGTCATATGTACCAAATTTTATGCCGCTATTTTTGATATAGGCATACCATGAAACGCTGTCAGAATAGATATATACCATTTCACATTCAGAAACCCCATCCCATTCTTTCAAGTCTTTGCTGTTTTCAGAGAGATTGTTTTCAAACCATAGATCAGGTGAGTCCCAGTCACAAATTCTGAAAACATTAAGTTCTTTTACTTTATCCATTAATGAGAGGAGTCTTTCTATGGATTCTTTTGTGAATGTCACAAGAGCCGATTGAGGATATTCATTAAAATACTCATCATTACAAGAGACATTAAAAATTATTTTCATTTTTTTTACCTCTCTGAAAATTTTGCTTTGAACTCTTATCTGATATAAAGTCTGTCATGAAATATTATAGAATTTTTAAGTAAATTCATATTTTTCAGCCATTTCAATTTTAATATCCTGAAGAGTCAACCCCATATTTTTATTCATCTTTTAATTTAATATCTTCAGGACTTAGACTATAGGCTGTCAGACTGCCGTGGTCTGTGTAATTAGTCATTTAATATATTGTTCAGACTAATGTTCCCAAACTGAAAAGGTATTTTTTTGTTTTTTATAAGGACTTAGATATTCTACAGGAACATTTTTAGAAATTCTATGTATCCGTTTTAGTAAGTATAGTACTAATGAGTTTATCTAAATATTGAGGCCTAAAAGAACGGGGAGTATTTCCGGATAATTTAAGATTTCTTTTAATGCTTCGTATGGATCAAAGTCACAGTTAAAATCTATAGGAATATATCCCAAGCGAGCATTTCCATAAACATGAGCATTTTTAAAGATATGAACATTTCCAGAGACCCGGGCATTTTCAGAGACCCGGGCGTTTCCATAGACCAAAGCATCTCTAAAGACCTGAACATCTCCAGGGACCCGGGCATTTCCATAAAATCTGGGCGTTTTCATAGACCCAAGCATTTCCAGAGATCCGGGCATTTCCATAGACAAGAGCATTTCCAGAGATCCGGGCATTTCCATAGACAAGAGCATTTCCAGAAACCCCGCAGTTTCCATCATGACTCAGGTTATCCTTAGACTCTATATATTCGCCTGAATCTCCTTTCTTAACGGAACTAAAATCCTTGAGCGCCCTTATCTGATCAAAATCCTTGAGCGCCCTTATCTGATCAAAATCCTTGAGCGCCCTTATCTGATCAAAATCCTTGCACGCCCTTATCTGATACCGAGTCTTGTTATTAATCTTAATAAAGTTCTGAACCGAGCGTTTCCATAGACCCAAGCATCTCCTAAGTTCATATTTCTTCATAACTATTTTTCCTTGTAGTCATTTAATATATATTGTTCAGACTAATGTTCCCAAACTGAAAAGGTATTTTTTTGTTTTTTTATAAGGACTTAGATATTCTACAGGGACATTTTCAGAGATTCTATGTACCTGTTTTAGTAAGTATAGTACTAATGAGTTTATTCAGATTTTTATTAAGTCCTAAAAGAGTGGGAAGTATTTTCGGGTAATTTAAGATTTCCTTTAATGCTTTGTATGGATCAAAGCCACAGTCAAAATCTATGGGAATATATTCCAAGCGAGCATTTCCAGAGACATGAGTGTTTCCAGAGACATGAACATTTCCAGAGATTTGAGCGTTTCCAAAAACACGTGCCCCTATCAGGGACCATGGCATTTTCATAGACCTAAGCATTTTCATAGACATAAAGCGTTTTCAAAAATCCAACAGCCCCTTTTATGGCTCAGATTATTCTCAGACTCTATGCCCCCACCCCGGTCACCTTTTTTAACAAGGCTAAAATTTCTGAGGTCCTTATCTAATACAGGCCCTGTTATTAAACATTATAGAGTCTTGGATAAGTTCATATTTCTTAGCCATTTCAATTTTTTTCGATTATTTTTTATTCACCTTTTAATTCAATATCTTCAGGGCTTAGACTATAGGCTATCAGATTACCATGATCTGTATCCAAGTCGGCCTGATTGGGAAAACAGGGGGAGCACATTGAACAATTGGTTTTAACCCATTTAGAATGTACTACCTGAATAGCACAGAAATGACCGTCATATATAAGAGAGTATTCCGCTTCTTTGTCTATATCATATAAATTCTCATTATTCTTTTTAAAACCCAATAATATTTCAGGTTCCTGCATTTCATATTCTTCTGCTTTATCTTCTCCATATTCTTTTATAAAAGCTTCATAGTCAAGGTCTATTCCGTTATTAAATATTTCATCAATAAGGAAATCATTTACGGAATGAATACTGATAACACCGGTCACAGGTTTTATAGACCGGTCATTAAGTTCTGTTAACCTTACAGGCTTCATTATTTAAACTCCTTCCTCTTTTTGAAATATACAGGCTTTTTCTGCGCAATGTTCAGAACAATATTTACAATTATCGTTAAAAGGATAAAAATCATCTGAAGTATATATACCCGCTGCATACCATTCTTCCATGTCCTCTATTATTTTTCCACAGGTAGAACATTTTTCCAGTTTCTTATAAATTCTTTCAGCCCATTTACGAGCATCTTCAAAGGTATAGGTATCAAAGGGTATTGTCAAGCCATTAGTACATCCAATACCAAGTGAAGCATCTTTTCTTCCATCATTTTGCCATGACTTACATATTTCTATAGCAGTCTCAACGGCTTCAACAGGATCAGAAAATTCTTCAAATTCTCCGGGATATTTTGCAGCAAGCACATCCGGGTTTGTGTAATCCAGACCGCCTTCTGAAATTTCTACAACAGCAGTATTATCAGGCCATTGTAATTGTCGAGTTACAATATACATATAAATCTCCTTTTTGTTTTATGAATAATTTTATATATTAATCAAGGTTTCTCATATCCAGATTGATAGGATCATTTCTCAAATAGCGGCCATATCGAATATTACATCGACATGTTTCATAAAAAATTCTTTTTCCAGATTAATTCAGACTGATAAGCACAGGCAGGATGTCAGACGGATCCGGTAAAATCCAGGGGTGGGTGACAACTGTAATCTTTGATAACTTTTCCGTTTTAAGTTTTATTAATTTCATCTGAGATATTCTCTCATTTTCTTTATTAATTAATAATCTCCTAATTCTCAGATCCTATATATACTCTCAGAACTATTTCCTTCAACCTCTCCCAAGCCAATCCTGGTAAAATTGTCCAAATTAGCTCCGTCTTCATCGAGTCCCGAAGAGTCCTCCAACTCTACATAAACCATTACTGGGATAAAAAAACTTCATCTCTAAGTTTACCCGGTTTAAAATTGACTCCCGGCTCTTTCCTGCTCTCCTTCAGGTTCTCAGTAAACAAGCCCTGGACATCTTGAGAGGGCTCAGAAAAAGACATAAAAAGTCCTGTCCCGTTCTTAAAAATCTGATTCTGATTCTGGGCCCTTATAAATAATATGAGGGAATTACTCAGTAATTTCATATCTGTTTTAAAAACTCGTCTACTGTTTTAGCAGTTTTCAGACTGATGATAAGATTAGTAATTTCATCCTTCTGAATAATAGTATCCCTATCAAGCTGATTATCTGGAATGAAAAAATATCCTGTTCTCTTAAAATCCCCTGATATAAAAGTCCAGGAATCAAAGTATCCGTCTGAATGAAGAATTTTATTTATCTTGGTAAAAAGGGCTTCTGGATTCTCAAGAAAATTACCCCTTATAGTAAGTACTCTTTTAGTCTGATTAACAGTAAATATACCTTTTTCTGTTAAAAGACTGAAGAGCATTATCTGAGTGCTGGATTTAAATCTTTCAATGAATTCACAGGTATAATTAAAAGGAATTTCTTTTTCAAATTTAGCTTTAACCGACTTATCCAATTTTCTGGGGTGTATGAAATAAATCACTGACTCTTCAGAGTGTATTTCCATATTATGCTTTGCAGCAAGTTCTTTTATTCTTTTTTGCCACATAATCTTTTTTTCCTTATTTATAAATAGCTATATGTAATGACCCTTATGGCATTTTGACCATTATAACAAAATTTTATCCGTTTTATATATTTAAATATAATAAAAGAAGATACAGGAGATAAATTTCTCCTGTATCTTTTTATGAAACTATCTGGCCGTGGCCGCAAAATTGATTACATCATTGGCATGATTAAGAATAGTTTCAGCCTTTTTAAGACCAAAACTGAAGGGCTTCCCTTCCTTGGCCAAATGAATGATTGGATTGCCCTTATATTTCTTTATCTTTGCCCGGGCAGGTTTCTTTGAAGACGTGAATGCGACAATATCGGCCATATTATCGACGATTGCTTCAGCCCTTTTCAGACCGAAACAAAGAGTCTTTTCAGAATCCCTTATCGGAAGATGAAGCACAGGGTTACCTTTGTAGGTAGTAATACGGGCTTTGGTAGTAATACGGGCTTTGGTAGTAGCCATAAAAACACTCCTTTTGTTAAAGTGAAAATTGATCCGGATTTGATGGAACCAGATCGTTATCCATTTATATCAATACCTGAATTAAAGTTAATCCGAAAATCCAAATAGAACCAGACTGATTTTCAGACCGGAGGAACAGAAATCTCAGATTGAAGAAGGAATAAAATTTTTCAGACTGAATGTTCATTATGATGCAAGCCTTCGAGTACGATTCCTTTCATATTGTGCCCAAAGTTTATGCTTCTGTTTGATATGAATAATATAAGATGCCATATCAGGGAGTTCGAGCTTTCCCAGACTTACGTATTTATGTAATAAAGTCACAAATCCAGTAACTTGAAATATAGAGACCTCCTTACCAAGACGTGCCTTTATTTTAAGGCATGCATCTTCATAAATCTGACCATTCAATTTGATAAATTCAAAACGAATAATATTTTTTTCCCAGTCATATAACTTACGAACCTTTTCTTTCTTATGCCCGTTCCCAAACCGATTACGAGTAATAATTGGTTTATGTTCCAGACTGAATTTCTTTTCCATACCCGCAGGAGTAGCTTTAAAAACCGTTTTCTTTTTAGTCTGTTTGGTTTTATCCAGACCGGGAATCTGAATAATTTTTCTCTTAATTTTCAGATCGGAAATCTGATACTCTTGTTCTCTTTCAATTTCCAGACTGGAAGGTTTATCAGACTGAGACCTCTTTATTTCAATAAGTAATACCTTGTCAATAAATTCCAATATTAAATCCCGTTTTTCTATGTTTTCAGAAAAGGCCTTTTTAAGAAGATAATACTGAAAATCTTTTAGAGTAGCGGTTTCCATTAAACCTCCTTTTTATTTTTTTCGGTTCAGAAAAAAAGTAGGGATTATTCTATCTGTTTGAATTCATATTTTCAGATCAGGAACAAAAATTTCTCATAATTGGTTTATGTTCCAGACCGGCACCGTCTGAACTGGCCGGAAAGTTATTTTCTTCAAATCCGCTTTACGATAACTCCTCCGCTTCGATAGTGCTTTGCGCAGAAGAGCTTAAATTAAACCATTTGTCCCATAGACGGACATATTCTGCCTCCAGAGGAAACAACTCTCCCAAAGATTTATCGTCTCTAGGACAAGACAAAACCTTAATCCAAGGAATACCGTGGTAATTTCCCGTCACGGCGTCTCTTTCACGTGCCCTGTTAAGAGCGTCGATGATGGTACCGGTCGTCCGGCACTTTTGAGCCGTTTCAAGAGCTTCGTCAACACGTCTGTTAGCGTGTTTCAGGGGTTTCAAGCACGACATTTCGTCGCGCTTGAAAAGAAACAGCGCTCCTAATTCTATTCCTTCGGGCGGTTCAGGTTCTGGAAACAGTCCTGAATTTTTAAAGATTAAACTTTCTATTAGATTCATATTATTATTCTTTTTGTTTGAATATTATTTAATGTAGATAAAAAAGATACAGGAAATAATTTCTTCCTGTATCTTTCCAATAAAATTATTTAGTTGTCATATAAGGTTCAAACTTCTCAATCCTTGAAAAGGCATCTTGGAAATCAAGAAATTTTAAAGCCGTCATAACCTTGTTATATTCCTCATCATCACCTTTTTTCTTGAGGGCCGCTTTGATTGCCAACGTCTTAAGACGAGGTTTCAAGTCATGAAAAACTTTTACCCTCCATTTTTTGCCCGTATCCGGGCCGGCCTTTACCCAAGCTGAATAAAATAACTGATTCGCTTCCCGAATAGCTTTCGCAATTCTCCGGGAACGCGCATATTTTTTCGCTTTAATAGCAATTTCTTTGCCCCTTTTAGACTGAAAAAAAGCTTCTTTTAGTGCTTTGTTATGCATAATGTATTCCTTTGAAAAAAGGTTTTGAAATAATGCCCTTCTTTCATCAAGAAGGAGGGCCGATTAATTGGAAGAAATTAGTATTTCAAAAAGGCACGTTTATTGTTTTATTGTGATACCCATAGCTTCCGCTCCATGCAAAAGCATGGAAACTCGTGAATTATACTCAGTATCATCAATACCTTTTCGGGCTTTGATCCGTTTAAGAGTATTAATGAGCTGAACAGTAGTCTGGAGAATACTGTATTCCTCACGAGTATGAGCAACACAATTATACCCGTCAATTTTCACAAGGGCAATAAAGATTTCATTGCCCTCTTCCGCTTGTATTGATATGGGCGGAAAAACCAGAAAAAGAAAAACGAGCATAATAAACAGATTCTTCATAAAAAGAATCTCCTTTCTGAAAAAATGAAGTCAGTACTTTTTCGGGACTTTCAACACTTATTGTACTAACTGTTTGTCCCCGATCCCTTCTCTCTATTGAAGGAGGGATCACAGTGTCCTAAGTTTAGCCCGGATTTGTTTAGCAAATTTTTTATCTCGTTGCTTCCGGGCTTTTAACTTCATCTTAATACGTTTGGCAGTTTTAATATCTACCATAATAGATACCTTGCCAAACGTAAAAACAATATCCGGTTTATTTAATCCAGAAGGCATAATTATTTTTTCCCTTTGCGATTATATCCGGATTATGCCTTAACATTCCATCACTTGATTCAAAATCCAATGATAAATCAACAAATAATTCAGAATCAGACAAATCGGCATTCTCCGGTATGTATTCATACCTGATTAAACCATCTGATGATTCTATATCACGAGCACATATTTCTGATAACATAATCTCCTCCTTTTTAATGTCATATAATTTTAAGACTCTATCTATTTCAGACGGAGTCTTGTTAATTAATAATTTTATAGTACCTATTGCTTTTTCAAGTCGTGTCTTGGTTTGATACATATTAACACTTCTCCAAGAATTCAGAAACTGACGATGTTGTATTCAGTAATATGATAAGATTAAACTCATTATTCTGAATAATGGTTTCGCGAATAGGCCGATCTGACGTATTAATTTGTAACGGTTTAGAATCCATATATACCCGTCCTTCCAATTTTGGTTTAATTCTGATACCCACATGAACAAGTTTTGACCATATGGGCTTTTCCTCTCCGAATAATTCGAACAAATAATATTTTACTGTGACAAACTGAACAAACTTTAATAGTCTGTTTACCGCGATTGGCTATGTTGTTCTTAGACATTATATATCTCCAGTATCTCTTATTAAACTAAACTAACTCCCAACCCGTCTTTGCAACGGTCTGGATGATTCGCCCGTCCGGGAGTTGCTTTTTCTCCCGAACAGAGTTATGAAATACTTTGAAAGGTACTCTGTGAGTACCTGTTGTGTCTTCAGAAGTCTGCATCAGTGCCATCAAAGCAGGCACTGGTGAAACAAAGACTACTTGCTTTCCTATAAGACTGTTAGCGATCTCCCGGATTTTTTTAAGGTCCCAACCATTAGTTGGAACCTTTATTTCTCCCTCTATTTGATATTTCTTGAGTAATAATTCTTTTTGTTCATTGAACAAACAATGCTGTTCATTAACGATTATAATACATTTTTTTGCCATCTTTTAACCCCCTTTTATATAATTGTTATCGTTTCATGAAATTCTTTTATCATTTTATCGGAAAGAACATTTTGATCGATTTTCTTTCCATTTTCCCATAATTGGGAAAGGCCATTAAACGTAGATAAAAATCCCCGTTCAATAGTATTCATATTAAGCCAGCGGTTTTTTTGGTTTTCTTTTACTTCAACCATTATTTCATTTCGTGATGATTTTCTGAAACGTCCGGTACATAATACCTTGTACCATAGACGTATTGATTTCTTGCGCGTTTGGTTTGACGCCGTAATAACGGCGCCTTTTAAAGAATTGGATTCTTGAATAGCCATTATCACCTCCGTATTATATATGACGTTTACCGGAATAAAAAATATTCGGCATTAATTTATTTCTGTAAGTTCTGTAAGTAATGATGTTTTCCGAAAGTCAGAAAACTTTTTTTCCATTTTTTCTTTCTATAAGTAATGGAAAAAAAAAGTGATGTTTTCCGAAAAGTCAGAAAACTTTTTTTTCCATTTTTTCTTTCTATAAGTAATGGAAAAAAAAAGTGATGTTTTCCGAAAGTCAGAAAACTTTTTTTTCCATTTTTTCTTTCTATAAGTAATGGAAAAAAAAAGTGATGTTTTCCGAAAGTCAGAAAACTTTTTTTTCCATTTTTT
>Ga0190332_1000216_pt1 | contig 12989 bp, 30 predicted proteins | sample 48720456_MG_FD_161679 | JGI IMG/M metagenome (GOLD analysis project Ga0190332, IMG submission 161679) | Hydrothermal vent sediment bacterial communities from Southern Trench, Guaymas Basin, Mexico - 4872-04-5-6_MG | ecosystem: Environmental > Aquatic > Marine > Hydrothermal vents > Sediment ... | reverse complement strand
GCTTCCGATTTCTACTAATTTAAATGTTTTAGTTTCTTTAAGTCTGCGCTCTCCTAAAAAATTAGTTTCGTAAATCACGCACTGGACAGCAACGGGATATCTTTTCCCAATCTCCCATAGAAATTCACAATCGGGTCTTTCTTCTTGCCAAGATATATTTTTTTCTATTTATTTTCATTTTTTCCTATCTCGTATGGGTTTAAAGTTGTTCATGCGTATTACATTCCAATCGAGGTCTTCTATTTCACGTTCTATATGTTGTATTTCTCCTTCCAAGTAACTCCTTCTTCTTTTAAGAGCAATCAAGTATGATTCCAAAAATTTAGCAGCTACTAAAGATAACAATTTGTATGCTCTCAATGTTATCTTGCTAAACATGTTCAATTTCCCCTATTTTTTATTTATTTTGTCTTCGATAGATTAGTTTCATATTATTTCATTTCCAATTTTCAAAATTTACTTTTTTATAACCTCTTCTGTTTACCCAACGTGCAAACTTAACATCTCTTTTTGTACCTTTATGATTGAAACGCATAACAAACGGATCTATATTCATTTCTCGTAGTTTTCTGAATCTATACATATCTTCTTCAAAAGTTGAATCGAAACATGTAAGCATATAACACATAATATGATGGGGTTTAATCCCAGCATCAAATAACATGCGTAATCCGCTCATAACTTCATCTTCTTCATTTATCCTATCCCAAGCTACATATAGTCTCTTTGCTTTAAAATTTAAACTTCTATAATCTATTCCACTCAACACTTTTGCTATTTCTGGCGTCATCAATCTCAAATCGAGTCCTTGGGTAAAACACACTTTCAAATTTCTTTTCTTAATATGATTGAGGTGCTCAAGTACTTTTTTACTTGCAAGTAAATTATTATCCATTATTATGACTTTTTCATGATCAGGGTGTAAAAATTCATTTAATCGAGCGTGTTCTCGGAAATATCCTTCTGTTTTCCACACCTTACAAAAAGGGCATTTACGAATACATCCTCGTGTCAGATAACCCATCGAATAATCAATGTCATAAAGAGAATAGTCAGGCATAACATGCTCTATTGCATCAGGAAGTATCGCAGAATTTACACCATAACCTCCTATTTCTACCGGACAATCAAACATCTTAGCTATACCAAGAGCCTTAGCTCTATTCCATTCAAATATGCAGGATATATAAACTTTATCAGGATCGCTGATATTAAAACCTACCTCATCACCTTGTTTTTTGTGATAGGCTGCGATCTTCATTAAAGCAAGATTAGGTATCTTGCCGTCTATTTGGATGAGTTTAACTTTCATTCCATTTTTAGGCTTCTTAATTTTTGCAAATAATACGAAAATAATTCTTTTGGTACAGAACACATTCTTGCTTTTGCTTCTGCTGCTACATATTGGGCTATCAGAGGCATTGCTATTTTCTTATTTCTAAACTGCTCAAGTCCTATTTCATCTAAAACTTTCTGTATTTCATTCATAACTTCTGCTTCTGGTAGCTCTGGATATTTAGGAATATCTTTGTCTATATTAATTTCGATGTCTTTTTCGTGTGGTATATCTAAGCGATCTTTAAAGAAGTAAGCTTTACCACTATCATAAGACTTGAAAACTACGCCTTCTCGATTTTCTTTCTTTGCGCGGTCAAGCATTTTTTCTATTTGTTTTTCTAATCTCTCAATAGTAGAATGTGAAGAAACAGCCCATAATTTAACAATTGGTAATTTCCATTGATAGCAGAATTGATAGATTCTCGTATAATTCCACCATCCTTCATTTATATCATAAATATCAAAAACTGCAATATCATCTTTTTCGTGGTATTCGATACGAGAAGGACTCTTACCTTTTTGTAATAATTCGAAGAATACTATTATATCATGATTCCACCGATATTTTTCTGTATAAAGAGCTGTTCTAAGGATAGCATCGTATCCTGTATTTTTAATTGACTTTAACAAATCGTCACTTGCTGGTATTTTATTTCTACTTCCAAACTGAAGGTTATCGTTCTCGTCTATAAAGCAGCGTATATTGGATCCATCACGTTTTTCTTCGAAAAATATTAATTTACCAAGTAATTCTTTACCGTTATAATGTGATTCTCTTAAATAACCTAATTTTGGATAATTTATAACTTCTTCAATTTTCATTTGAAATTAACATCAGATGTATTTTTTGATAATAATTATCATGAGTATTGTAATGAGAAAGAAAACATAGCTCATTAATATGATCACTCCAGTCATAAGTAGAAACTCTGTAATTCTATCACACCACTTGTCTATCCAATTCCTTATTCTTTCGAACATGTTCTCTTTTTCCCCATTCTATTCTACCACCACAATAAGGACACTTCATTTTCAGATATTTTACTCTCTTTAGCTTGACTCCGTCTTCTTGTTCTTTTATTATTACACCAAAGACTTTTCCACAATCTTTACATTGTACAATCATTCTTCTATTTCCATAATCTCTTTACAATAAGGACATCGATACTTAATTTCTTTGGCATGTGACTTGGGTAGCAGTTCCATTTCATTGAGGATAATATAACCATCTTTCTCCATGATAGTTATTGCCAATCCACATTTTTCACATCTTAAAATCATATTCGTTTCAATTCAATTAAACTTGTATCTGGAGACTTTTTGTAGATGCTTCCCTCGAACTGACCTATTCCTTCAATTTCGGCTTTGAATATCACTTTACATACTTTTCCTTCTTCTAAGAATTGTACAGCTTCGTTAAAATATTTAAAAGTTCTAATTCCCATCGGTATCGATTTCTCTATATGGTATATCTCTTGTTTTTCTTTCATGCATATTTGAAAGTTCTACAAAATATCCTACTATTCTTCTAAATTTGTATACTTCTTTATCACCGCATATCGGACATAATGCAGCATCGCCTAAAGTTATATGGTTATGCGATTTGCATCTCGTTAAGAAGGTATCGAATGCAAAATACGGTACTCCATATTTTATTACGCCTATCACTACTTTACCCATCTGATGAGTATTCTGAAATGGACTTGGAATATTGATAAACATCATTTGACCTCCATCGAAATATTTAGAAAATCTTCCTGTTATTCTTACTCGTTTTCCGATAGTCATCTTTTGCCACGGTGATACAATTTGGTTGGTATACATCTTTCCTGATTCATAGTAATTAGCATAAGGTGAATTAATTTCTTGAGTATATTTCATGTCTGCTTCATAAAGAGTAACTGCTGCTGACTCTGCAGGCACTAACTCACAATTATAAAATCCTTCCCATGAATCTATTTCAGTTCGAATTACCTTGAGGACTTCTTCGAGTTCATCCCATGAATATCCAGCTATTTCTTTCAAGTCCCATACTCCTATTATTCCGATAGTTGAATACATACGCTGAAGTGAACGTAGTCCCAATTCAAAAGTAGCATCAAGATGTTGGTGTTCTTTTAGAAGTTTTCTATGCCAGTCAAGAAAATCTTTTGCTAATCTTAGATTTTCTATTATACGTTCTAAGAAATTATCATGATGTCTAATAAATATTCCTGGTAAATTAAGACTCACAACTTGATGACTGCCTATTTGCACTCCCCCACTTCCATAAGAATTATAAAACGGTTTTGTACTCGACGTGAGTCTACAACATGATGCAATAGCATCAAGATGTGGTAATGCAAGGAAATTATACATAGTGTGCTGAATGTTCTGTTCAAGTGCAAATTCTAAGAAATCTTCATCTTGGATGTTTATTCCTTCTATTTTAAGTGCAGCTGTTATCACAGGAAATCGTAGCATTTGTATTTTTATTTCATTAGTATGCCATCTCATTACTGATTTTTGAACAGTCAACAGATCATCTACATCTAAGTCCCATACATTATCTCCAAACAAATGTTCTAAATAATACCTGTCAAAAAACGAGATATTAGTATAAAGCGATTCTGCACCTTGTCTTAAATGCTGATTGAATGAATAAAATAATCTTTGTAATTCATTTTTGAATTGATATTCCGTTAGACTAAGCTTTTGTTTCTTTACATAATAAGTAAGAGCTAAAATGAGATCAGGAATGCCAATTGCTCCTCGTGTACGATTCGCAACATAAGATGTAAATTCTATAAGTTGTGCTATAAACGAATCCAATCGCTTAGGTGGCTTACTCTTGAAATGAGGATAATATAGTAGTCCTTCACTCATTATAGGTTCGGTTGCAATTGAATAGCAGTATGGCAGCAATAATAGTTTTGAAGAATCATGAATGTATACTTCATTTCCGTGAAGTGCAAGAATTTCTTTACCTCTATTGAACCAATCAGTAATCAACTGCTTATTAAAAGCCAGTTCAATACCAGATGCTAACTGCTTTCGAATATTAGCTATATCCGGATAGTAATTAGCATTTATATCTACAATATTTTCTCCATTCAAAAAATTTTCAATATTCATTTTTTAACATGATAGATAATTATACATAAAAAATATTAGGATTATGCCTCCACAGTTTCTCTATTCTTTCATTATCTTCTTTAAATATAGATTTATTTGAATTCAAACGATGAAATTCTTTTCTTTCTATCAATAAATCAAACTTCTCTTTCTCGATTTTAAATTTTGCCCGTCTTTCTTTAACAATTATATCAAGAAATAACTTTTTATGTGTTTTTAGATAGCTCCTTATTTGATTGAGAAGGTCTTTTTCCGATTTTTCACATATAAAATCTACTTGACGATATCCAAAATTTCCTGAGCAGAATCCTTTAAACTCTGCTATCCATTTTTCATAAATTTCAATATCAACTTGTGCTTTCATCTGCTGAATGTACTTGTTTAGACTATTCTTCTGAAAATACCACTAATTAGATCTTCATTGACTTCTCTAATTGACTTTCTTCCTAAGTAAACATCAGATTTAATAATATCATGTTCTTCATCCCAACTCATCAACATCACATGTGTACCAAACTCTTCAGACAGTCGTTTGGCAAATTGTTCAGCTTTATTAAATGTCCAGTAATTAAAAACTCCTGCTAATACTACATAAGAACCTTTACTGCCCACTAATTCTTTATCGCACATACAATGTGATGGATCACCGTCTTGCCATCCCAAATCTGGTTCGAATACTTCACCCCTCTTCTTCTCGGATTCTTCACGCATTTCCAAAACTATCTTCTTTATTCGTTGTTTGATATCATCTACATCCTTTTCTCCACTAAAAACTCCTCCTGTTCGGATTCCAATTATGTTTGATACATAATACCCCATAATATCACCTCTTCGATTATTAGGAATATTTGTTTTCCTTCTCTTTACCTATTTCTATAAGTGAAAGAATACAATAACCTGCAATATCAATTAGCGTATCTCGAATAGTATCAAGATTGTCTCGATTGTATTCAAGATTTTTCAAACGACAGAGTTTGATAGTTAGCTGAATTCGAGTTACATCTAATCCCCATTCTTCCCAAGTTTTATGAAAAGCATCATCATATTTCGTGCCTCGTTCGATAAGAGTATCCTTAATTATATCCAAATACCAATCAAAATTTTCTTCACTCATAAGCGATCGTGCTTCTCAAATATTTTTATTAGTTCTCTTTCATATCTTTTCTTTTCTCTTTTTAATAAATCCTCTTTTTCTTCGTCTGAAAGTAATTTTCCATGCGCTTCTATTTCATGTGTTATAGGATATACAAATAGATTTATAATTTCTTTTATAATATCAGCCATTCTGTTCTACCTCCATATTTTCAATTTACATGAGACGCATATATTTAGCCATAGACGCAATAAAATCTATCAAGATATATAAAGTATTACCTAATGAAAAATATTGCAATGATAAGAGGATATGAGCTTCTGGTGCAAGATTTATACATCATCACTCAGAAGCACAATCAGTTCTGGATTTTCATAAATATTTCCTATGACTTCTATATTATCTTTGCTATCTACGTCATACCATAATATAATCGTACTTTTTTTCTTATTAAATAGTTCGAGTGTGAACCCAGTATATTTCCATACAATCACCCCAGTGAGTTTATTATTGTATCTTACTATGTCTTCTTCATATATTTCTCTACCGTTCTTATCTTTAGCACCTGTAAACAAATCAGGTTGATTTCCTTCCTCTAACCACTTCCACAATATTTCTCTATTAGAGAATTTATCCTGCATTAAATCTTTTAGTGTAAAATGAAATTTAGCATTTTTTTCGGGAATTATTGCTCTAAATTTTAATTCTTTCATTTTAGATATCCCACCATTCTTTCTTAGTTTTAATTGCAAGTTCCACCTCCTCTTCTTCTTTAATATGGTCTTCTAAATGTTTTATTCGTCCTTCTAATTCTACTATACTTGCACTTAGAGTTGCAATTGCTTCTTTTATATTTCTCATATCCTGAGTGAAATCATTCAACTTTTTTTTATTTCCATAATTCATCCCACGCTTCATAATTGATTTCTAAATATATTGCGTTTTCCGAAAACCACCACCATTTTATCTCTGGATGATTTATTATAAGATCATTTAAAGCTTTTCCTTCTTCTTTTGATAGTTCTATATATGAATTTTCATTTGAGGCAGAAAATATGTCTTCAATTTCTTCTTCTGTAAGTGCATGGTCATATGTCACTACATTATTAGCGTTAGAATCAACTACTAAATTCTCTTCTCCATTACTTTCCATATGAATTATATCTTTCCTCCTTTTACAGACGAGAATTTAAGGACATGACAGCTGCCAAGAAGGTGTTTAACGTCAAAAAATGATGGGTGCACGCCTATCTTTTTTACGACAACTGTTTTATATATTGGTATTTCTTTATAATTAATATTTAGATTAGAAAATATTTTTGGAAATTTCATCTTCATGTAATCCTTGATAAAATCAATTACAGAAGCTGGCATTTTTTCCGTTCTTTCTGTTTTTGTTTCTTCTGATTCGCTAATTAAAGAGCCTGGTAAATAACAAGCTAAGATAATACGACGACCAAATTCTCCTACAGCTCTTTCAATTATTAACTCAGGACATGGAATATTAGCTTCGATAAATTCATTTTCCCATATATTATGAATTAACTTCAGTTTTTCTATTTCTATTTCATCGAGTTTTTCGTAGCCTTCGGATTCCATTTTTAATTCTTAAACCTATGTAATCGGGTGGAAGATATGATAGTATTTTTATCGGATATCCAAAAAGTTCTTTAATCGCGAATTTATGATCAGAGGGCAAATCCCATTCAGTTGCTAAACTCCGATAGGCTTCTTCGCTAAAAACAATTTCCTCAATTTCTCGATTTTTGTTTTTTATCTTATAAATATTTTCAATTATTAAATTTCTAATGCTTTTCATCATCTCTACCTATAATTTCATCAATCAATCCCCAATCTTTCGCTTCTTCCGCATTCATCCATACCTCTCTTCTTCGTATTAATTCACGCACCTCTTCTTCACTTTTATTACATCGAGATGCAAGAATATCAATTACCTTGTTAGTAATTCTATTAAGTTCTGCTGCTTCATCCTCTAATTGGGAGGTAGATTCATCTCTAAACATAGTCCATCTACGAGGTTCATGAAGTAAGAATGAAGTGGTAGGATAAGCCAATCGCTTATCAGCTCCCTGAAGAATAATCATAGCAGCGGCACTTGCAGCCAATCCTTCTGCTATTACAACGACTTCTCTACCTGAATTTGATAATTCTCTCAAAATATCATATACTCCAAAAGCTAAATATGCATTACCACCAGGTGAAGTGAGTCTAATAGTAATTCTTGATAGCCATTCATGGGCATCTCGTAGTGCTGCAATTTCTAAATTAAAATCATCAACAGTTACCTCATCAATTTCACCTCGTAAATGTATAACACCAGCAGACAATTCTTGATACCTTAGTCTTTCATACAGAGATAGACCTTCTAATTCTTTCTTCATCATATACCTCCTTTGAGTCTAAAAGTGTCAAGTATATCAGCTATATCCTCTCCGTTATCTAAAATGCGTTCGAGTCGTTTAACTATTTCTAATAAAAGAATTCTTTGCTTTTCTTCTTGAAAATCCTTTCTCATAATACTCAATAGGGATTTCCGATAAAGAATATCACCTTCATTTTCATATTCATTGATTTGTTTTATACAGTCTAAAATAGTATCATTGTATTTTAAAAAGTTTGATGAACATTCAGTAGCAACACTTATAGCATGTATGGCCTTTTCAATAAGTCTTATGAAATTTCCAAAGTAAGTTTGAGCTTCATTTAGTTCATAACCCAGTTGAGACCAAGTCATTAATCGCCAAATTACTTCTTCTATATCATCTATTATATCATCAATTCTTTTCACAAAGTATCGGATATCTGATACCTCTTCTGTAACCCTTGTATGATCACATAATAACAACTCATAAATCCCATGAACAATCAAGTCTGCTTTTTCTTCTGTTTTTTTTGCTTGAATGCTCAGTTCTTGTATATCCGATTTGTTTACTTCTTCCAATAACTGAACAGAACGAATTAATTTAGCTGTTAAGTCTAAAAAGCTATTTTGATAGTCATATCGTCTTACGAAATTTATTTTTCCAACAACATCTTTAATTTTCATCTTCTACTACTTCAGCAAGATAACTTACTAATGCAGCACATTCTTCTTTATCACTTCTGTCCAATAGTTCGTCAAACAATTTCCAAAATAGATGCCTTCCTTCTTCCTCTTCAAAATGATTAATATATTTTACAAGAGCCTTTTTATATATTCCCATCTAATAATTTCACCTCATGATAATATTTAACAAGATATTTAAAAGCATTCCATGCTATTGATACTACATCATCATTCCAAGTCTTCCATTCAAAATCTTTATTGTTTTTATCTAATCGTAATATCCCAACTCTATAACCGGTATCTTCCGGATGCATAAATTCATACGCGTGTTTATATGAAGCCAGTTGGAGTAGCATTTCTGGATAGATACGTTTTGATGTCTTGAAGTCTATAATGTACTTTTCTCCATTAAATTCACACCTAAAATCTAATGTTCCTGCATATTTAAGTTCTTCGTGATAGACAATTTCTTCATTCCCTAATGCTTTAATATCATGTGAAGATTTCCAATCAAGAAAAGTAGTTACAGCTGGATAGTAATTACTATCTATAACTTTGAGTAAATCTGAAGTATCCAATTCTGATTTAAACGTTAATTCAATAATCTTGTGTACTCCACGTCCTAAATGTGCTGCTTTCTCTTTTATTGCTTGATGTTCTCTTCTTGCATCCATTAACAATTTATAGGCATTTTTTGAATTTAATTTGATTTTTCCATTTATAACATCGTTTAAACGCCTACCGAGGTATTCAACAGTTGTTTTTACTGCCCATATTTCAATAGCAGGCTTTCTCAATACTGAGAGAATAGTAGTACTTGAAGGATAAATTTCATCTCTTATTTTGTAATGATGACCCTCTTTCAATCCTAATCTTTTTAGCTCCTCATTTTCCAAAAGCTTTATTTCTTTCATTAAACTTCATTAGCAAGCAAACTACTACAAAAGTATATTTCATTAACATTATATTCTGCTATTTAATCCCAATAGGTATGCGTCCCTAAAAATTTAGGAGCTTCGCTTCTTCCGTCTTTTCCGAAATAATATTCATAATCACTTACATCTTCTGGTTTCCAACCTATCTTAGAAAAACCATCCTGCCATAATTCTAAAAACTTAACACCCAATTCTTTCATCCTTCGCCAATCACGATAGCTGCTATACATTACTATTCCCAAGAAAAAATGGAAATGTATCAACTTTTTGTTTATACCAGTCATCAATAAGCTTACGGAGCTTCTGATACTCCTCATCGTTTGGAATTGTAGTCTCAACTTCGACATTGGCTTTACCAAATCCTGTCGAATTTACATGTGTCTCTATAATATTATTAAGAAAGTATTCTTCCTCGCAATCAATATTCTTTAGTGCGAATACTAATGAGTATATCCTCTTCCAAGCGATTGAAAGTTTTTAACTAATTGACGTGGAACATCGGGAAACATGAAACGACATTTAAAACATCTAAGTTGTATAGTTATAGACTTAGTGCATTCAACTACAAACCATGCAATGCTATTCTTTTTCATTTTCTCTTCGCTGAAGTTCATAAGTGCATATTTTAATTAATCGTTTAAGTTGGTAGTTTGATAGAGAACTAATAATTTTTCTTTGAATAGTTAAGTAGTAGCGTTCTATTAAACCAGAAGTAAGATTGTTTAATTCTAAGTATTTATGATTTCCTTTTCTGAATCTTTTGAAATCTATATCTAATCCCAATTCAGAAGCCATGATTTTAGTGTCTTCTACTCTTTCAGCTATCTCATCCATCTTGTTTTTCATTTTTCGACATTAAATCAAATCTCCAAAATAATATTTATCACTTTCTGGATTTTTCAGTGCTTCCTGAAAGCTATCAAACGATTCTGCAGTCACAATTATACATGGAACGATTCTTTTAATTAAATCCTGCTTAGAATAAAACTTCCGGGGTTCATAGATATAATGCTCAAATGGAAACGACATCACTATATATCCTTCAATATATTCATTATAGACTCGACCAGCGTTGTGTTCATAAGGAATATCATCCCAGTCATCACCCCATTGTTCTCCGTTTTTGCCGAGATAGAACTTAACCAAATTTCCTTTCCGTTCCCAATCAATTATTTCTCTATTCATCTCCTACAAAAATCTTTTTAATGTTTCGCATAACTTTAGATTTAGAATCTTTCGATAATTCTATGATTTTTTCGATTGATTTATGTGATGATAATAGTTTAACGGCTGTATTATACCCTACTCCTGGTACACTCATAAGAGTTTGAACTCTAAGCTCAGTCCATGATTTATTTTTCTTTTTTACTACAGGTTTAGGAATATAATTACGAGTTTCTATTAATCGTTTAAAATAAGTATAAAAATATTCAGACGCTTCTGCTTTATCAAATTCTCTCCATATAATCCCATTGGCGTCTAATGCTGCTTTTGCACCTAATATTGAATTCAGTAATAGTTTTGGATTACGACTGTATTTAAGTTCTTTTAATTTTTCATATTCATTAGTATCAATCCACACAAAAACTCCATTAGGATAAGCTTCTTTCGCTTGATATAACTTATTCCAAAAATCTTCTTTTCTAATACTCTGAGCAAAATCATTAAAGGTCTTTCGTTCTATCAGACATCCATCAAAAAGTATATCACCTAACTCTAATTTTTTAATTTCTATCGAGAAATCAGATTGCCAATCGAACAGATGTTGTACATCCTTATTTCTTTCTCGCGAATCTATGTAGATAACAAACTTATTTATCACTTCGACCATGTTATTTCTACATTTGCATAATGGACGTGATCGAAATATCTACTTTTCCCTTCGCAATTAAATAGAACAGTATTAGCCATTGTCTGAATTAAATCTCCAATATTATTTACTAAGAGTCTTTCAGCCCGGTCTTCATATTCTATAATCAATACATATTCATCCTCACTTACATATATTGTGAATTTCAGCATTTTTTTTCCTCTAATTTTTCGAAAATGATTATGTCCATCAATCTTGATTTCTTAATACCGACTTTACATATATACTGTCTACCACAACTATTACAACATCCATCTGCAGTAACGAACCCAATATCAGTATCTAAGTTATTTGGAATATAGTCTCCAACATCTATAAAACTACTCTCATCAGAGACAGCATAATATTTTAATACATGATTTTCACTATTACAATATGGACATTTATGATTTATGTGCAGCTGTAACCACGACATTATTCATACCAGAGTTCCTTGATTTCTATCAAACCTATTCCAAATATTATAAATATCCAAGCAAGAAAAAGGGGAAACTCTGTATCCCAGTATTTTAGCATTAAAACTATTCCAAGAATAGTGATAATTTTACCGAGATATCTAAATGGAAAGTGTTTCCATATCATTCTTTAATCATGATATCCTTTAAATAATTATAAGTGCGTGCTGGCAGGTATTTACGCAAGATATTAGCGAGCAATTGAGCTTCTCTCATGAATACTGAATTATGTTGGTAGCTAAAAAGCATCGGTGAAATTCTTATATAAATATCTTCATTTAGTGATCTTGTTCCTGTTATTTGGAATTCCTGAGTCATTCATCTCTTCCTTGATTCGATTTATTTTGTTGTTTATATCATTTATACTCTTAAATGCGCTGTCTAATTTATCCTCAATTTTCTTTATTATCGTTTCTACCATGTATCGCTCTTATCCGAGAAGAGGTTTGATATCGGATCTTTATAAATAGACTTAATATCGAGTTCATCATCAAGATTCTCTATCAATTCAATGAGTTTTTCTTCATTTGACTCAACTTCTTTCTTTGTTTTTTCATACTCCGTATAATGCCTTTGAAGTCTTTTTATCGTGCTATTTATCAACATTTCATTTTCTTTTAAATCTTTAAGTAATTCTACTCGTTCCCATATGATATTCTCAATCTTTTCTTTGAACTCATCACTCAGTCCTCTTTTAAACCCAAAAAATTTCTTTATTTTTTCATTCATATTCGTTTTTATCTATATAAATTCTCAATATCACATTCCTTTTCGATAGTCTCTACTAATTCATTCACTTTTCGTTCATTCAATTCCATTGCACTCTCTATCTTCTTGATTTCTTCATAAACATCTTCAGCTTCGTCTTTTATATCTTTCATTTGTAATTGTAATTCTTCTAAATTTTGACGTAGTTCTTTACGCTCATGAATAAGTTTTAAAATTTCTTTCATTATTTCATCTTTCTTATTATCTCTAAGTCCCATTAGCCTACTCAATCTTGCTTTTAATTTCATCCAATATTGTTTTAGCATCCATATTACGAGGTCTTTTTATTGTACATGAATATTTTATTGTACTCTCACTGCCTATTTTAATTCTTATATCTATATTCACA